>JRYF01001110.1_pt1 | contig 71229 bp, 41 predicted proteins | sample 235331 | NCBI WGS metagenome assembly JRYF01 (sample SAMN03074217, study PRJNA261475) | activated sludge metagenome | biome: Wastewater Treatment Plant; feature: Wastewater; material: Activated sludge; isolation source: activated biomass of a wastewater treatment plant treating hydrocarbon... ... | reverse complement strand
ACTTGAGGGGTAACTGGAGGGTGGTTAATGAGGCTACATTTATATCATAGAAAGCAAAAAAGTAAATAGGCAGGGGTAATGCGTACGCACATATGGCGAATGCAGGCCAGATAAAAATATAGTTTTCCTTATACGTTAGTGTTTCATCAGTGATATAATGCTGTCTAAAAGCTTATGGTGCCAAGTGATCGGATTAGTATAATAATTACCTTTTTGATCGGTCTTTTAGTCGGGGCTTATCTTTATACAACTGGCTTCGCTACCACCTTTAAGTTACCGGAAGCGAATGATGCCGGAATCTACACTGGGTTTGTAATCAATGGCGAATCCTACGGAGGATGTCGCGAGGAGCAAAATTGTCTCTCTTTCCAGATTTTGGGCAACGGCACGTATCGCGCAATCTTCGACACCGATAGTAGTGGTCGTAAGAAGAGTGTTAAGGAAGGGCGAGTATCACGTCAAGTTAGACTTAATCTGGAGCGTAATCTCAAGGTAGCGGAATTAACTCGGATTAGCCAGCCTAAGGAGACTCCAGAATGTCTGTATGAGGATACTAATTACCGCTTCAAGGTGTCTTTTGAAGAAGTAGAGTACGAGATTGATACTTGTGTTTCTGAAATCGATCGCTCCAGCTCGGCTTGGACTAGCTTGACAGCCGTCTATAACTATATCGGTAGCCGGTACTAGGTGAAATTATTTTCACCAGACTTTAGTAGTAAGAGATGAGGTGGTGCACACTTCACTTTAGTTTATTAAATTAAACATCGAACTAGGCTATGAATTCAAAATCATTCTTGATTGCCCTTGCGGCCTTTGCGGTAACGACGACTGGAGCTCAGGCCTACGTAGGAACTAAACAACTGCAAAGAGCAGGCTTGTCACCGGAACAGGTGTCGGCCTTTGCCGAGGCGAGAACCCTGGCCGAGAACGGTAATACCGATAAAGCTAGAGACATACTGCTGTCGGCTGGTGTAAGAGAAGATACGATTAAGCGTTTGGCCAAGGCTAAGGGCTATTCGCGTGGGGCGCTTAAGGAGGCGTTAGAGGCTGAGGACTTTGTCGCTTTTAGGGCGGTGGTCGAGGGGACTCCGTTGTATGACTTGATTCTGACCGAAGCTGACTTCGCAGATTTCTTGGCCGCGCATCGTTTGTGGCAAGTCGGCGAGACTACAGCCGCTCGTGAAGCGTTTCAGGCGCTTGGACTCACTGGTCACGGTCTGAAGTCTGAAACTGGGCAGGTATTTAAGCGAGGCAATCGTGTGGGGATGATGCACAGTCGCTCACCACTCTGGGCCAATCTATCAGCCGAAGAACAAGCAGCCTATCGTGAAGCTTTGCGAGCTAACGACAAGGAGACGGCTAAAGCTATCCTAGAAAAGGCGGGAGTAACTTACCAGAGNNNTTTTGGCCGCGCCTCTGTTTTGCTATGATAGTGAAGTGTTTAGATTACTCGCGTTGATGGCACTTATCTTACCAAGCCTGGCTTTGGCGGAGCCACTGTTTAATCAACCAGCCTCGCCTTACGAGCCAAACGTACTCGATAGTGTCCCAGGTACCTCAGAAATTATTTTGGGTAGCTTGTATGGGGATCCTCACTTATTTGAATTTACGCTGGAGGCCACATCTTCAGTGTCTTTACAACTTAGTCAGTCTGCGCGGGGAGAGATTAGTCCCTTAACTATCTTGTTGATTAGAGTTGAACCATTCAACCGAGGGGTGAGTGAGGTGGGGAGAGTTTCTACTCCGGTGAGTGGGTGGTCGGATGAAACCTTTTCATCTTTGGGTTTAACTCTAAGATCAAACCAAATTCTGACAGAAGAGTTAGCGCCTGGTCGGTACCGCTTTGAGGTTAGTTCGCCCGATAATAACGGAAATTATCTGTTGCGGTTTAAGGTGGAGACTACTGTTGAGCCAAGCTTAACACTACGCGAAGCGCGTGAAGTCAGACGCTTTCTTGGTTACCAAGGCTTTACCATTATTTTCTCTAGTCGGGTATTTTGGCCACTCTTAGGGATGGTTGTTTTGCTTGGTCTGGCATGGTTTGGCTATCGTCGGTTTAAGACGTTTAAGACACTAAGTCAAGAATAGTATGGTCAAATTTATTGTAATAGTCCTGGCGGCAGCGGTCTTTGCCTGGTATGCCTACCGGGCGTTTAGTGGTACATAAGGTATGGCTTGGGTGGTATATGTATTGCTCTGTTCTGACGGCACTTTCTATACCGGCATCACCACCGACCTAAAGCGTAGACTCAAAGAGCATAACGAGTCTAATCAGGGCGCCAAGTACACCAAGGCACGGCGTCCGGTCACTCTACACTACCAAGAGTTGCAACCAGACCGTTCGACCGCTAGTCAGCGTGAGTACGTGTTACGAAAACTACCAAAAGATGACAAGGTGAGATTAATCACTAGTAAGCTAAATTGATAACCTTAAGGACTAGACAAAACCCAGTCTAGCCGGTATACTCACACCCGTCATTGGGGCGCGCCCGAGCAAGCGCGCCCTTCTTGTTTAGAAGTTTAGTCACCTTATTTAATAATTGTATTGATATGTCACAAGAGATTCGTAATATCGCCATTATTGCCCACGTAGACCACGGCAAGACCACTCTGACCGATGCTCTCATGGAGCAGACGGGAGCGCGGGAAGGTGAGGCTTCGATGGATAGTAACGCGCTCGAGAAGGAGCGGGGTATTACGATTTACGCTAAGAACACCTCGATTGAATACAAGGGGACCAAGATCAATATTGTCGACACGCCTGGTCACGCCGACTTTGGGTCGGAGGTGGAACGCGTCCTGCGCTCGATTGACTCGGTACTATTGGTGGTCGACGCCCAAGAGGGGCCGATGCCACAGACGCGCTTTGTCTTGAAGAAGTCTTTGGAGCTAGGTCTTAAGCCGATTGTCGTAATCAATAAAATCGACAAGCCAGCCGCTGATCCAGCGCGCTGTGAGGAGCAGGTCCTGGAACTCTTCTTGGAGCTTGGTGCCAACGATGAACAGTCTGATTTTCCGATTGTCTATGCGATTGGTCGTCAGGGAGTGGCTAAGCGAAATATGTCTGATGAGATGAAGGATCTATCACCACTCCTTGATGTGGTCTTGGAGAAGGTGTCACCAGCTCGAGCCTATCAGACTGGCGAGGCTCTCCGCGCTCAGGTCTTCAACTTAGCTTACGACAATTTCCTTGGACGCTTAGCGATTGCTCGCGTGTATGAGGGTTCTATTAAGTCTAATCAACCACTCTTCATCAAGCATGAAGGCGAGGAGACTCGCAAGGGTAAGGTGGTAAAGCTATCGACCTTTAAAGGAATTCAGAAGATTGAGACCGACGAGGCTTTTGCTGGTGATATCGTGATGGTGGCAGGTTTTTCTGATATCAATATCGGCGATACTTTGACTGACAGTGAGACCGTCGATCCGTTGCCGGCGATTAAGGTTGATGAGCCAACTATTGCCCTCCAATTTATGCCTAATTCCTCACCGTTTGCCGGCCGAGAGGGGAAGTATGTAACTTCGCGCCAGATTCGCGAACGTTTAGAGCGTGAGCTTGAAGTAAACGTTGGTTTGCAGGTAGATTTTGACAATCCAGACAGCTTTGAGGTGCGCGGTCGGGGTGAGATGCATGTCGCTATCTTGCTCGAAAATATGCGCCGTGAGGGCTATGAGCTATCGGTTTCTCAACCCCGAGTAATCATTAAGGAAGAGAATGGTGAGAAGGTAGAGCCTTTCGAGGAGGTGACGATTGATATTCCGAGTGAGTATCAGGGGGCGGTAATTGAACGTCTCGGTAACCGAGCCTTTATCATGTCCAATATGATGGTGCATGAGAATCAGGTCCGACTACTCTTTGAAGGGCCAACCCGGGGACTTTTGGGCTACAAGAACCAGTTCATTGTTGACACCAAGGGTGAGGGGATTATGGCTTCCCGAGTGATTGGCTTCAAACCATACGCTGGGGAGATTAAGAAGCGTCAGGTCGGTTCGATGATTTCGATGGTACAAGGTAAGGCACTGGGTTTTGCACTCTTTGGTCTACAGGATCGGGGTCAGCTCTACATTAATCCAGGTACTGAAGTCTATGAAGGGATGGTGATTGGTAATACTAGTAAGGGTGAGGAAATGACCGTGAATCCGACCAAGGGTAAGCAGCTAACCAATATGCGGGCCAGTGGCTCTGATGACGCGATTGTGCTGGTACCACCCAAGGTGATTACGATTGAGACTGGTCTTGAGATTATGAACGACGATGAGTATCTTGAAATTACGCCGGAGAGTGTCCGCTTGCGCAAGGCAAAGCTAAAGGAGAGTGACCGAAAAAAGGGGTAGAAAATGAGTGTGAGGCAAACCAGCGGAGCGGCCGTAAGGCCGCTCCGCTGGTTTGCTATACTTAAGTCATGTTCGGTATCATCTCACTCATCATCGCTATCGCCCTCGGATTGTGGCTCTTTGTCGCGCAGGAAACCAAGATGGTCTCCAACGATAACGATACCCAAACTCAAAGTTACGCCGAAATCCTCGAAGCAGCACGAGCGATCCCAGGCGCTCCACAGGAGTAGTCGGTAGGTAATAAAGAGCAGCGGGGCCCATNNTTACATAGGCCTTGCCTATGTTATTAGAGCCCCACTCGCTTCAAAAACTGCTTCAGCTCATCACCCTTTAGCTTACGAAACTGATTAGGTTTGAGGTCACCGAGTTCTATGGTGACGATGCGCACTCGCTTCAAGGACTGCACCTGGTAGCCCAAGGCGGCACACATGCGACGAATCTGGTGCTTCTTGCCTTCAGTGAGGGTGAGGTAGAAACACTTGTCACTTCTCTGGTGACGCTTCGCGTCGGCTGGCTTAGTGCGGTAACCTTCAATGACAACGCCATTCTTGAGGAGGCGCAAGAAAGCTTCGGTGACAGGCTTATCAACCTGTACCTCGTACTCTTTCTCGTGACCATGCTCGGGGTCTAGTAGGCGGCCGGTCAGACGACCGTCGTCTGAGATTATCATGAGTCCTTCCGAATCCTTATCGAGACGGCCAATCGGTGCAAGCCCAGTCAGGCCGAAGTCCTGCTTGAGCCTGGTTGCGATATCGACTTCGTCAGCGGTTGGGGAGTGGGTAATGATCCCGCGGCCTTTGTAGTAGGCGAGGTAGGTCTTAGATTTGGTTTGACCAACGACCTCGACGGTATCGCCTGGAGCGACCTTGGTACCTACGATGGCGACCTTGCCGTTCACCTTTACTTTACCAGCGGCAATCAAAACATCCGCCTCCCGGCGGGAGGCGACTTTTTGGTCGGCGAGGTATTTATTGAGACGAATTGTCTCCATATCTTTATATTATAGCATAAACAACGCCAAAAATCAAGTCATTTAGCTAAATTAGCTTATGGTCAGTTTTTTAGTGATTACGATTTAGTTCTACCGCTGGGGTGAGATAACTGGCGAGGAGGGCTTTGTCGACGTGGCGATTGGTGCGTTCTGGTCCGGTTTCAAAGGGCAGCCAATCAACCCGGAGGCGATACTCAGCGTCGCGTTCGTCAGCTTCAGTCTCAACCACAACCGCAAGGGTGAATTTGGCGCTGTGTCCGGCTGGCAGCACGTACTCGTACCCGCTGACAGTGAGCGGGCTCAAAATCACAGCGCTAGATTTGACGGCGCTAGCTGGCTCACCATCTTTTTCAATCGTATAAGTAAGAACCTGACTGCTACTAGCGGTTGAAGCGAGTAGTGGTAGGAAGAAGTCACTGCGGCGGGTGCCAAAGTCGTACTCAATCACAAATAAGGCTTGAGTATTGCTAAGCTTAAAAGCGTGTTGTGCGCTAGTCGTTAAGGCCTCGCTTTTAGCTGGAAAAATAAAGACCACCGCTAAAGCTAGGTATAGAAAAGGTTTCATTTTGGTGTTAATCATGCGACCATTCTACTACACCTCACGCGAGGCGGCTATATGGACGAGTCTGGATTAGAAAATATCAATGATGAGGCCTTGGTCGAGGCGACTTTGGCGAATCCTGACTCATTTGGTTTCTTGATGGAGCGATATGAAGCTAAGCTTGATCGCTACCTGGTGCGCTTGGGAGTGATGAATAAAGAAGACCGAGAGGACTTACTCCAGGAAATATTTATTAAGGTCTACCGCAACCTAAACGGCTTTGATACCGATTTTAGCTTCTCGTCCTGGGTCTACCGAATTGCCCACAATGAGACGGTCAGCTGGTTTCGGAAGCGGAGTGTGCGCCCGGAGGGGTACTTGGTGGGGGAGAGTGACGAGATTTTGCGGTTCATCAAGGATCGGCAAGACTCACCGGAGCTGGTCTTTGACCAAGGCTTGAATGCCGATATGGTGCGGGTGGCCTTGGAGAAGATAGATGATAAGTATCGCCAGGTGATTATTTTGCGCTATTTTGAGAATAAAGAGTACGAGGAGATATCAGATATTTTAGAAATTCCGGTCGGGTCAGTCGGGACCTGGCTGTTTCGGGGCAAAAAACAACTCCAGCGTGTCCTAGATGAAGATAAAATACGTATTATAAACATATGGAAAAGCAAAAATTGCCCGTTAAAGAGTGTGTCCTAAACCGCATTAAAGCCGAGGGAGTTTGTCCGCGGCCACGTTTGTGGTTTCAGACTANNGGCTACTGTGGCTTGTGTCGGTGGTCTTGGGGGCGCTCGCGGTGACTGTCTCGCTATTTGTGATTGTCTACAACCAGACTGCTCTGTTTGAGGCGACGCATGATAGCTGGTGGTTTTTTATGGCCGAGGCTCTACCTTATCTGTGGCTTTTCATACTCACCCTAATGCTTACGTTGGCAGTCTTTGACCTGAGGCAGTCTAGACGGGGTTATCGCCATCCTTTATGGAAGATTGTTGGGAGTAGCGTGCTCGGGAGTTTTGGGCTGGGGATTATTCTTCATACGGTTGGGACTGGCTACTATGTCGACCATGTTCTGGGGCAGAAATGGAGCTTTTATATGTCACAGCAGAAGTACGAAGAGGAACGCTGGCAGAAGCCAAGCGAGGGTCGCTTGGTGGGTGCGGTAGTGGATTACGAGACGCTCACCGGAGACATAGTTCGGCCACGAGCGGTGCGATTTGCGGATGTGTCGGGGGTGACCTGGGAGACGACGGTGGCGGAAGTGTCACCAGCCGATCTAAAGTTGCTGCTTAGTCAGGAGCGGGTGCATTTGTTCGGTCTGATGGATGGTGTTGAGCCGCCGTTGTTTTATGCTTGCGGGGCGATTAAGTCGGCAGCTAAAGCAGTGATGAAACATAGTGAGCGCGAGCATTACTTGAAAGAGATGAAACATCATTGGCGAGAGATTCACCGCGAATTAGCTGAGGCAGAAGGGTTACCGCGCCGTTGCAAAGATCAGGCTTTAATTCGCCGTCTTGATAACTCATTCGGCTTTTGAGCGTTGGTTTTTTTGATATAGAGATAGATAATGGTGGTTATGGCTCCAATTAATAACAAGGCGGTAAGAGCTAATTGCCAGTATTTTGCTTCTTCGACATAGTGTCTTAAAACGAGTGTGCCGTAGTAACCGACGTACAAGTATAGTGAGTCACGGATTACTGTGCCGAGATAGGTTGCGAGTAAGAAGACTCTTTCTCTTACCTTAATCAAGCCGGCCGTGACCGAGACTAAGGTGCTCGGAATCAGAGGTGTGGCACGCAGGAGTACCAGTGAAATAAAGTCGGCACCGTTTCGGCCGAGTTTTTCGCCGTAGCTTTCGAGTTGGCCAGGTTTTAGTCCAAATAGCGAACCGAATCTGGCAGCGAACACATCTTCTAGTCTGTCGACGATTTTGTAGATGATAAAGGCACCACCAACCTTACCAGCCGCGCTTAGAAGGGCCAGAAAGAATAATCCAAATAAAGAATATTCTTGCAGTTTTGCAAAGCTACCCACCATGACCATAACTGGGAAGGCAGGGATTGGTGGCATTAATTCTTCAATAAATGAACCTATAAAAGATAACCACGAGAGGGGAATCTCGCGGGCGTAAGGAAACAAAACTTCTCGTAACCAGTCACTCATTAAGATACGTATCATAGTCCATGAAGAGTTTGTCGTCTATCTTTTAAACTGTGTTAAAATCGATTTCAGAATTATTTGGTTAGTTATTTCATTTAGTAAATTTTTGGTATGACAAAATATGCGCACGGCCTAATACTCTTATTATTGTTTGTGTTTGCCACAAATATTGCATTGGCGGTTGAGGTTTTAGTTGGTCCAGTAAATCAGACTCTAACTACTACTAACCCCCGATTAAACACTACTGACTTTAATGCTACAGGTTATAGTAATTTAGTTCTGAGCTTTACTTTTGACTCTAGAGAACTTGATGGTCCTCAGGGAGGTAGCGACTACTTCGTCTATGGTTGGCGCTCCGCAGGGGTTGATAATCAACTCGGCCGCATCGACGGCTTGTCGGGTGCAGCGGCAGCTGAGCAGGGGGAGGTGACGATGATTTTGCCAGCCGAGGCAGAGGTAGACGGTTTGATTATTTATATAGAAATGTTCGCTAATAGTGCTAATGATGATGTAAAGATTACTAATCTCCGACTGGAGGGCGACAGGAAAGTGATGGTGCCGACCACGTCTGAACTGACAATAGTCAAGGAAGTTTCTGGCACAACCACGACTGATTGGGCGTTTACTTTTGTGCCGAACGGTACTTTGGCTAAATTTAGTTTAAATGACACCAATCCAAGCCAGCTTTGGTCGGACTTGGAGCCTGGTACCTACACTATGACTGAATTGGTGCCAGATGGTTGGCAACTTACGAGTGTAAATTGTGGTGATTGGCCAAGTCAGGTTGATCTGAGTGCGGGTGCGGTTACGCTTGAGTTGGCCGCGGGTGACAGTGCGACTTGTGTATTTAATAATTCACCAGTCCGAACGCCGGTCGTAATTAAACTTCCCATACCAGCCACGCTTTGCGTGGAGACCGAAGACGGAATGGGTGTCGCTGGAATTCAAACCGAGCTCACTTCAGCCTCAGGTACGGAAACTGGACTGACTGATGATAGTGGTTGTGTGAAGCTGGAGATAGATGCCTTTTCGGGACCATGGACAGCTGGTTTTGTGGCTGATGCAGCGTATGATCTGGTGTCTGTTAATACCACATCCGATCTCTCGGGGGTGGTAAGTAGTACCGTACCTACTTGGTGGTCGGAGGCTTGTCGATTGGTATTTCCGATTTACGGTAACGATGAACTTCTTTCACCGACACCTGGTACACCTATGGTTTTGCCGAACGAATTTAACTGTACGGCGGTCTTGTCCCCGGCTACAATATCGACTCCCGTGCCACCTACGACTATCCGCAGTAGTAGTCGCGGTGGGGGTGGTAGCAGAAATGTTGAGCCTGAACTAGTAGTGGAAGAGATTTTGTCGAGTCCAGAACCATTAATCTTGGGTGAGCTGGTGAGTGTGGTACCAGTAGGTGGTGTGGCCGCCGGAGTACGCCCTACCAAGGAAGCCGGCCTAAATTCATTCAGTGTCATAGCTGTCGTTATCGTAGTATCGATGCTGGCTTGGCGCTTACGTAAGTATTATTTAGAAGGGTAGTTGGTAGTGAAGGTGTAAAACCGGGCAGGGTCGTACGACCCTGCCCGGTTTTACCTGCTATAATTAATCTAATATATGCGTCTAACAGATTGGCTAATACCTAGCAAGCAAAATGAGTATCGACCGCACTGGCTCGAACGGACAGCTATGCTTTTGATGTCTGGGCTCGTGGTGCTGTCGTTTATGGCGGCTAATCTTCACGTATTGTTGTGGCAATACTCAGATTGGTTGGTCGGTAGTATTTTGCCTGCCGTAGTGGTTGATTTAACTAACCAAAACCGCGAGGTGGTTGCTTTACCTAGTCTTAATCGCAATCCGCTCCTAGATCAAGCAGCACAGAAGAAGGCTGAGCATATGGCACAGCTTGAGTACTTTTCGCATCGTAGTCCAGACGGCACAACGCCTTGGCACTGGTTTGAGGTGGTGGGTTATACCTTTGCTCATGCTGGAGAGAATCTAGCAATCCACTTTAATGACTCAAGAGCTCTGGTCGAAGCCTGGATGAACTCTCCAACCCACCGCGAAAACATCGTAGGCCGGCAGTACACTGAGATTGGCGTTGGTACGGCACGCGGTCGCTTTGAGGGTTTTGATACTGTCTACGTGGTACAATTATTTGGTACACCAGCCGCCAAACCAATCCCTCCGCCGGTAGCTGTAGAGAAAAGGGTCGAAGCGGTTGAAAATATTACACCCCCGGTCGCTCCGGTAGAATTGTTAGTATCTGGCAATGCTAATAATCTAACGCTCGGGCTGGTCGAGACTCCGGTGATGGTGGAAGAGGTAATAGATATACCTACTGAGGCCAATCCATTAGTCCTAGCCGAATCTTTACCTCTGGTCACCGAAGAGGTATCCGAACCAAACCTAATCGGTCAAGCGGTCTGGCAGTTACCACACTTATCGACTAGCTCTGGATTGACTCCCTTAACTCTACTAATGTTGCCAGAAGCCAATAGTGGGCATACCAGTCCGTTTGCTGCTGTCACTACACAACCTAGCGTATGGTTGAAAGGTATTTATTTGGTTTTAGGTTCGATAGTTACGGTTTTGTTACTTATATCTATTTGGGTCGGCTATCGAGAAGGTCAGCCGGTGCAAGTGGCGCACGGAGTGTGGCTTTTGTTACTGATGTCGGCCTTATTTGCACTCCAGGTTTGGTTATCGACAGCGACTGTGGTAATTGCGAGTGGAGCTTTGTCTTTTTAGGGTGCGCGCTATAATTGATTAATGAATTTACGAGTAATTGAAGTCAGTCGAGTCAGTGGCAGGAAATCAAGTCTTAGCTATCCGTTGTACGCTTCCAGGCCGGCGGCCGGCTTTCCGGCACCCGGCGATGACCAGGTGGAGGCGGTCTTAGACTTGAATGATTTATTGGTTGATAATCCTACTGCGACTTTTTTTGTGAAGGTGGAAGGAGATTCAATGGAAGGTGAGAGAATATTTTCAGGCGATGTACTGGTAGTCGATCGTTCAGTTAAACCTGTCAGCGGTTCAATCGTGGTCGCGGCAGTGTATGGTGAGATGGTGGTAAAACGACTCGAGTTTAAGGCCGGTGAGATGTACTTGGTTTCGGCTCAGGCTGGCTATTCACCGATTAGAGTCAGTGAGGCAGAGGACTGTTTGATTTGGGGGGTAGTGGTCGGCACAGTTAGATCTTTCTAGTATGTCACGACAAAGAATCGGTTTATTAGATTGCAATAATTTCTTTGCCTCTTGCGAGCGGGTGTTTCGACCGGATTTGCGTCAGAGGCCAGTAGTGGTTCTCTCCAGTAATGATGGGTGCGTGATAGCGCGCTCGCAAGAGATAAAAGACAAAGGGATACCAATGGGAGTCCCATACTTTCAGATAAAGGACAGCCTAAAAGACATGAAGGCAACAGTGTTTTCTTCTAACTTCACTCTCTACCGCGACTTTTCGGCGCGGGTGACAAGCTTGGTGCGAAATCGTTTCAGAGTAGTCGAGCAGTATTCAATTGATGAAGTATTCTTTGTTGTTGACGATTCTGACTCGGAAGTTGAGATGCTTAATTTACGAGAGCAAATAAATCGAGAGATTGGTCTACCAGTTTCAATCGGGATAGGATTCTCAAAGACACAAGCTAAATACGCCAACCAAGTATCTAAAAAGACAACCGGCTACTACGCTATGCAGGAGTCGACTGAAGCTGCTTTGCTAAATCTTCCCTTAGCTGAGGTGTGGGGAGTGGGGAGTGGTTTGAGTCGACAGCTACGAGAGCGCGGTCTTTTAAAGGTAGATGATTTGTTAGAGGTGTCTGAGCAGCAACTAAAAGACTGGTTCGGGGTAGTAGTGGAGCGTCTTCGGATGGAGTTATCGGGGCGGGTGTGTTATCCGGTAACCATCGAATCTCTACCACAAAAGAGCTATATCAGTAGTCGTTCTCTGTCGAAACCGACGACTAGTAGAGCGGTGTTGCAATCTGCGCTGGCTTTTCATGTTGAACAGATAGTGAAGGATTTGTGGCAGGGGAGACAAAAAGCTACTGAAATAAGACTATTTCTCTATCCTGATCGATATGGTGATTATTTTCTACACGGAGTATCACCCGGAGCAGTTTTGACTATACCAAGTCGTGAGTCAAGTGAACTGCAGAATATCGTCAACTCTTTATTTGAAGCGCATTTTGATTCTCAGGTGCCATACAAAAAGGTTGGGGTAGCGGTGGCTAGGCTGGTTAGTGATGACTATACAAATGCCAGCTTGTTTGGCAATCAGGATGACCAGCATGTGAGCGATACTGTACAAGAAATCAACCGTCGCTTGGGTGAGGTGCTGCATGTCGGTGTGGTACCAAAGAGTCAGTCTACTTTTAAAACTCGTCAGGAACACATCTCGCCAGCATATACGACACGCTGGAGCGATGTCTGTATAGTTAAAGCTAATTGATAAAACGACATTTGTTTTTAATAAGTTTTTAGAATCAAGTCTGATAGGGAAGAAAATTTACTATGAAAATATAGTTTAAACTTAGTACCATGACCTATGTTTACCTAGTTATCAACATCACCTCTAAGACTAAATTTTGTAGTGGCTGATATAATTATCTTAGACGGTTAAAGTGATGTCGTAAAGGTTGGCTGAGTCTTTTCAAATAACCTTAACTACGCATCTCTCCACAGATCAAACTTTAACCGGGTAGTCTTACGCTAGTCGCATCGCAAGACGAAATTGTTATTTACAAAATAATATTTATAACAACATGTTCGTAATACCAACACACGTTGGCCTTACGCACCGAGTAGTCGCGATGCTCGTTGCGTGTGCGTTAGTTCTCTCTACTGTGGGAGTCTACGCCACCACCGCACAAGCCGCTAACCTCGTCGAGGTGAGCAATACTTTGACTGACTCCGGCCCTAGTGCCTTGTCGGGACACTTTATTAGTTTTGAGTTGCCAACTGACTCTTCGCTGACTTCAGGGCAAGACATCACGATTACTTTCCCGGCCGGCTTTACAGATGTGGCTGATGTGGATGACACCGATCTAACCGTGCGAGTAAACGCTGGTGCTCCTATCGCCATCTCTAACTTCACCTCAGTTGGTCAAGTGATTGACTTTGATGGCGTAGCCGCCTCAGCTGGCGATGTCATCACGGTAGAAATAGCGGCCGGTATTATCGGCAATCCAGCCGGTATCGACTCGTACGAGTTTGTGATCAACTTAGACAATGCTACGTCTGATATTGGTCGAACTCGAGTGGCGATTGTAGACTACGTCACAGTGACAGCGATTGTAGAGACTGTTTTTGACTTCGTAGTGTCAGGTTTGGCAACTTCGTCTGCTATCAATGGTACCAGTACTACCGGAGCCACTACACCAACCGAAATTTCCTTCGGTGTTTTGGAGCACAATCAAATCTATACTCTGGCACAGGAGCTGTCAGTAACCACCAACGCCGCTAACGGCTTCGTAGTCACGGTCGAGCAAGACGGTAACTTGCGCTCCAGTACACTAGCTGATATCGACGGCTTTATCGATGGTGCTTACACTAACACTCCGGCGGCCTGGGTAGCGCCTTCAAATGTCCTCTTGAATGAGAACACTTGGGGTCACTGGGGTCTCACTTCTAACGATGAAACTCTCAATGCTGATGAGTTTAATGTTGGTGGTGGCGGGGATCGTTGGGTCGCGGCTAGCACCACTCCGAGGGCTATCTTCGCCCATACCGGGCCAGCCGACGGTACTACCCAAAATTACGGTTTAGCCCGCGTTGGCTATCAAGTCCAGATCACTCCACTCCAGGAAGCGGCCGATGACTATCAGACCATTCTGATGTACATCGCGACTCCGACTTTCTAAGTTTGATCAAAAGTACACAGCAAAACACTCCCAGAGGGGAGTGTTTTGTGTATATGAGCTTAGGAATGGTTGATCCATCTGCTACACTAGATAAACTATGATATATATATGGATAGAATTAATTTGAAAATGAGATGCCTGGGGTTTCTGGTTTTGGTAGTATGGCTGTCCTTACCTGGGGCGGTCGGAGCCCAGAATTCTGCTGGTGTCGGTATCAAACCTGCCATCATTGAAGATAAACTAGATCCAGCGTCGGTAAAGCAGTTTTCTGTAGCGGTAACTAATCTCAACCCAGTCGAAAAGACCTTCTATCTGTCAAAGCGTGACATAATAGGAGTCAGGGACGGTGGGGTACCAGTCTTTGCTCCGGTCGGTCAGGAGCGGTCTGGTCTTGAGCTCAGTGAGTGGATTACGCTGGAAACCGATCAGGTCACCATTGCGGCGGGTGGGTCGGCAACAGTGAGTTTTATCTTGTCGATACCAGAACAAGCCTCCCCGGGGAGTCACTTTGGTGGTATCATGGTTTCGGCCGAGCCACCGGAGATTCGATCAACCGGTGCCGCGATTGGCTATGAAGTGGCTAATATTATTTCGATTCGTGTTAGCGGCGAAGCCGTGGAACAGGCTCGGGTTAGACAATTTGCTACTGAAAAATACTTCCACGGTGACTCCTTGGTCAACTTTGAGATTAGAATTGAGAACGAAGGGAATACCCTCATTAAACCAGTTGGTCCGATTACTATCACTAATATGTTGGGTACCCGCTCAGCCCAACTAACTTTTAATGATTCGGCAGCTGGTGTATTCCCACTCTCTAGTCGTGACTTTCGGCTAAGCTGGCAATCAGACAAACCCGGTTTTGGTCGTTACCAGGCAGTCTTCACGGCTACCTATGGTGAAGAGGGGGCAATGAAATCTCTTGACGCAACGGCAACGTTTTGGATTATTCCGATGGATATCGTTTTGCCGGCGCTCGTGGCGTTGTTGGTGCTGTTTGGTATCGTCTATGTCTCTATCAAGCTATATGTGCGTCGGACAGTGGCGCTCCTGACGGCGGGTAGTGCCAGACGGCTCGTGCGAAGCCGGAGTCGCAGTGATTTTCCAGTATTACTACTGGTGGTATCGCTTTTGACTGTCACAGCGCTCCTCCTGATTATTTTACTGGCGTTATTTGCCTAGTGTCATATACTAAATTGGTATGAAAGATTCGGCGTATCATAGTCTGCTCCGGGTAGCGGTCGTAGTGGTAGCACTAATGCTGGTGTTTGATAGCGGAGTGTTGGTTAAGCAGACATCAGTTCTATCAGAGGAAACAAAACGTCACGTTGCTAGCGTGGTCGGGGTGGTAGCGGTGGTGGCTCCGAACGAACTGAACGTGTTAACGGCACGTATTACGGAGCTTGAGCGTGATCTTGAAGCAAAAGAGCGCGTGATTGCGGTGGCAGTCGATCGGGGAGTCGGTGAGTCGGCACCATTGAATACTTCTACTCTAATCTTGAGTCTGATTCTTTTTATCTTATTAGCCTTGATCGTTCTAAACTACTACCTGGATTATCGCCGGGGTCAATTTTCTCCGCTCCTAGGGACTGGTAACTTGAATCAAGTGTGAATGACTTTAAAAAGCTTCCGAGTTCGCCGTGGCGTTATTTCATTGCGGTATCAAAACCCTACCGGTGGTGGGCTGGGGGTGGAATAATTATCGCCACTCTAGCTTCGACCGTGGGTGCGGGTTCGAGCTATTTCTTCAAGTTGATTGTTGATGCGATTGATGCCGGCGACCCGCCTCAGCAGGTGGTTTGGTTGGTCTTGTTATATCCGACCGTAATTTTTATCACGCAGGGTCTCTACCGACTGTCTGGTTATCTGACCGCTGTCTGGACCACCCGAGTAGCAAAATATTCCTATGACAACTTGATCGGTTATACACTCAGGCATGGCCACCACTACTTCAGTAATCGTCTAGCTGGTGCAATTGCCAATAAAATTCGCAATGTTGTTAGTTCCACCGATGAAATAATCCCGGAAATTGTCTGGACTCAGCTGTACGCCTCGGTGCACTTTTCGGTCACGATTGGATTGCTTTGTCTGGTTAACCCGTGGCTGGCGGTTATCTTTGTTGTTATGGCTTTATCCTTAATCGGTATCAATCTTATGTTTGGTGAGAAGAAGGCGGCTTTGAGCAAAACCAACGCGGAGACCTTGAGTGTACTCCAGGGTCAGACTATTGATGTCATAACGAACGCCGCCGCGGTGCGACAGTTCACTAGGACGCAAGCTGAACTAGATCGTTTAGCCAGTCTGTCCTATAGTCGACTTAAGGCTTCGCTGGTTAACTGGCTCTACACCGAAAAGATTCTTTTGATAAATACTACCCTCCTGTTTATTTTTGGAGTTACCCTGTTTTATTACACTTACTCGCTCTTTCTGCGCGGGCTTATTTCAGCCGGTGATTTGGTTTTGGTATTAGCTTTAATGTCTCAAATTACCGGTACTTTGCTATTCATCGGTCGGTCAATCAACGCCTTTGCGCGCACGCTGGGTGAACTACGCGAGGGACTTGAGGAGCTATTAGTGCCGTACGATATCGTTGATCAGCCCGGAGCCAAAAAGCTACAGGTTGAGGCTGGTCAGATAGAATTTAAGGCGGTGTCATTTGCCTTCGGCCCAAATCAAGTCCTGAAAGATTTTTCTCTCACTATCAAGCCTAAGGAGCGAGTGGGTGTGGTGGGTGTCTCGGGAGCAGGGAAGAGTACTCTGGTTTCGCTGTTACTGCGCCAACATGATCTAGCTAGGGGGCAAATATTGATTGATGGCCAGGATATTGCGGCCGTGACCCAAGACTCACTGCGAGCCGCGATTGGGGTGGTGCCGCAAGAGCCGTTGCTCTTCCATCGCACCATCAAAGAGAATATTCTTTATGGTAAACCAGAGGCCGATATGGAACAACTCAGGGCGGCGGCGCAAGCCGCGGAAGCACATGATTTCGTATCGATTCTGCCGCAGGGTTACGATACTTTGGTGGGGGAGCGTGGTGTTAAGCTCTCGGGTGGACAAAAGCAGAGAGTGGCGATAGCGCGAACCATTTTAAAGGATGCTCCGATTTTGATTTTAGACGAAGCCACTTCAGCTCTCGATAGTGAGAGTGAGGTGGTGATTCAGAAAGCCCTTCACACCTTGATGCAAAACCGCACCGTCATCGCGATCGCTCATCGTCTTTCTACACTGAGGGAAATGGACCGGATTATTGTTCTCGAGTCGGGAGCGGTGGTGGAAGATGGTACGCACGAGGAGTTGGTGGTTAAGGGAGCGTTGTATGCGCGGTTGTGGAGTCACCAGGCCGGGGGCTTTCTGCTTGACTAATATCAGGGAACTTTTCGTGGCCGGTCGCACCGAACGGCGGTGGCGGTTATGCTTTAAGCCAAATTACCCCAAACCAAATCAAATCAACCCTAAGTTTATGTATCATTAATGATACATAAACCGTCTTCTCTATTGAGGTGTCGGGTGGAAATCCTTACCGGACCGCACCTACCCCCCGCCAGGAGACTCAATCTTAGCGGATACAAATTACTTTTATGTATCACATGCGATACATAAACTACGATTGACATTTATGTATCATAAGTGATACATAAATGATGAGTGACTTCTTTCTATCATAAATGGCCCAGCGTTAATTGGGGAGGGATTTATGATGCAGTTTCTTAGGTGGAAAGGTGCCGTTTAGCCCGGTTAAAGACAGGTATACTTATATATGTGACAGTTTGGACTCTACGTCTTGGTACGTTGATTTTCTCTTTTGGCTTCCTGCTAGCAGTTTTTTTTGTACTCTTGGCCCCGGGATTTTTGTGGGCGAAGAATATCAATCAGTATCGTGATGTGATATCAAACTCGGCTCCTGCTACTTTGGCTAATCACACTCTAAGTTTTCGGATCGGTACAGCTCTTGCTCCAGGGAGTGTAATTGAGATCACACCGCCGCCTGGGTTCGAGACGATTGGCACCAGCACCTTTTCGGCTGACCGTAATGTTGAACTTAGAGTGAATGGTAGTTTGCGCAACAGCAACGGAGCGGGTGGACCGGCGATTGATTTAGTGGAAATTATCCCTGGTCTGCCGGGTTTGATCCGTTATACGCTCAATAATACAACAGGTATCAATGGTGGTTCTGACTTGGACTTAAGAATTGGTAATCATACCTCAAAAAAGCAGAATTATAGTGAATTTTTCGACGAGGATACTATGAGCACGACAACAATTCTAGCTGACACGCCCGGAATCATTAATGCTTCATCGACTGGTACTCATAAAGTGGCAGTGAGGATCTTTAGTGGTGGCCCGGAAGTGGCTAAGGCCGACTTTTCAATCGTAGTCTTACCGCGAGTCGGGGTGGGGCCGGCCGACACGACCGAAGAAGATCCGCCACAACGCTTCAATGGTGCGCCTAGCACTACCATTACTGGCGTGACACTGAACGTGGAAATTTTCGTCGAGACCGACGAACGGGCGATTTGTAAGTATGCTTTAGTTCCTGGGGTTAGCTATTTTGCGATGCCGTTCACCTTTACTGGCACCGGCTTGATTTATCACACCGCCGTGGTACCAGTGACTCCCAATTCTCTCCAGCAGTTCTATGTTCGGTGTATCGATGATGAGGGTAATTTCAACATTGATGATTATTTGATTGAATTTTCGGTGAGTGACCGGCCGACCGGTTCGGCGAATGAAGAGGGAGATGTGCAGGGTGATGGGACGGGTACTGGCAATCAGGGTACTGGTGACGGTTCTGGGTCAGGTGGCACGACCGGAAATTCAAGTGGCGAGGCTCCCTTGCTAGGTGGTAGCGCTGGCACTGGTGGCACTGGTGGTGGTGGCGGCGGCGGAAGCGGCAGTGTGTCCGGCGGTACGGCTGGGGGGGGGTTTGAAACCATCGACGGACCTTATCGGAGTGGTGATGGTCGAGTGACTATTACCGGCTACGCTTTTCCCCGTAGTCAGGTGACGGTACTGGTTGATGGTCGGGAGGCAACGCGAATCAATGCGAACAGTAGTGGCGAATACACTGTCACCCTCGATCAAATCGCTCGGGGCGTGTACACTTTTGGCTTGTTTGCGACCGGCCCAGATCAAGCTCGTTCGTCAACTTTTAGTACTTCCTTCACCGTGACTGGAGCACGCACTTCTGCTTTATCTAATATCAACATTCCCCCGAGTATCACGGTTAGACCTGATCCAGTTGATCCGGGGACTCCAGTGGCTATTTCTGGTTACGCTTTACCAAATGCCACTATCACACTCGAAAACGAACGCGAAGGAGTCAGCGCGTCTAGACAAACCCTAACCACGACATCGGACACTAATGGTCAATGGTCAATTAGTGTCCCTACTAATGGTTTTAGTGTGGGAACTTATAAGGTGCGGGCAAGGGCGGGGCAGGTGGGGGGAGTTAGTACCAATTTTTCTAACTATACACTATACGGCGTAGGACAAGCGGCCGTCCGACCGATCAGTGCTGACTTGAACCGTGATGGCAAGGTAAATTTAATCGACTTCTCAATTCTACTTTTCTGGTGGAATACTGATGGTGGTAACTCTGATCCGTCGGCAGATATCAATGGTGATGGTCGAGTTAATCTAACCGACTTCTCAATCTTACTCTTCAACTGGACTGGTTAACTGTGGGTAAAATTAAATAAGTCTCGATCCTCACCTATATAATATAGACATATGTCCTTTCTGCAGAGACTGAAAAATCGTGGTGTTAGATCGGGTCAGGCTAGCTTGCAGTCTGAGTCGGAGGAAACGGCTGTCGATAAAGTCGCCCAGCTTCATGTCGACGTTTACCAGACCGAGCGGATGATCGTCGTGTTTGCGCAGGCGGCGGGTGCCGATATGAATGATGTCAACGTTTCGATTGAAGGCGATGCTGACATTGTCTTGATTGAAGGCAAGCGAATTCGGCCAGAGTATTTAGTCTTTCCCAAAAGGCGAGACGAAGGCGCTTATTTTGCCGAGGAGTGTGTTTGGGGGGAGTTTTATCGTCGCATCATCTTACCTGAGAGTGTTGAGATTGAAAAAGCGGAAGCCAAAATCAAGAACGGAGTCTTGATTTTGGTGCTACCACTCCTTAAGCCAACCGAGAAAGAGAAGGTACGCTTAAAAGTTAGACAGGAGCGTGGTCGGGCGGTTGAACGCTAACCACTAAACAGAGTACATTATGTTCATTACGTTCCTTCAATCCAAATTTACATCAACAATCGCCCGACTGGTCTTGCTGCTAGTGCTGTTATTTTCCCACCACTTGGCTTCGGCGGCCACCCTGCAAATGAACCCCAGTTCGGGCAGTTATAGTGCTGGACAAACCTTTAACGCGTCGGTCAGAGTGGCTCCGGCGGGGGCTTCAGTTAATGCGGTAGAAGCGACTCTAAATTTTGATCCCGCCGTACTATCGGTGGTTAGTATTAGTAAGGACGGTTCGGCATTTTCGCTCTGGACAGTCGAGCCAGCGTTTAATAACTCGGCTGGCACAATCACCTTTGGCGGCGGTAGCCCGACACCTTTCTCAGCCACCTCTAATCTTGTCAATGTTACATTTAGAGCTGTTCGCGAAGGGTCTGGAAATGTCACCTTTACGAGTGCTTCGGTTTTGGCAGCTGATGGTCGCGGCACCGATGTATATCAGTCGGGTACCCCGGCCGCCTTCATAGTTAGTGCCGCCACTACTCCACCACCAACCACCCCTACACCACCACCGCCAACTCCAGCTCCGAGTAATGACCAAAGCGAGGCTATCATCTTCGGTGATCCACCACGAGCACCGGAGGTCGGCTCCCAAGTCTTCTTGGAACAAGAGACTTGGTACCGAGTGACCGAGGGGTTGTTTACTTGGACGTTACCTTTCGATGTTAATGCGATAGCGATTGAGATCGCTACCTCAAGTGAGAATGACCCGGCCGTAAATCGAGTCTCGATTATCGAGCCGCCGGTTGATGAGTATCGGATTACTCGTGAGCTGGTTAGAGATGGTGAGCAGTACTTTAGTATCCGTTTCAAAAATCAAGTTGGTTGGGGCGTGACATTAAACCGTAAGTTATTGATTGACACCACCCCGCCGGAGCCGTTTGAGATAAAGGTTCAGCCTGGCACTACACCTTCAGCCTTTCCGCTCGTAATGTTTGAAGCTGAGGATAGTACTTCTGGGGTGGCTTACTACGAGATGAAGATTGGTGATAAAGAGCCAATTCGGGTCACACCGGACGAAGCTCGCTTGGGTTATCTTTTGCGCGAGCTTGAAGATGGTACTTACACAGTGCGGGTACTAGCGTTTGACCGAGCTGGTAATAGTCGCGAGAGCACTAAGGCTGTGCTTATCACCGCCGGTTGGACTAAGCCCGTAGAAGTTCTAGCCACCACTTCTTTTTGGGATTTCTTCACTCCGACAAACTTGCTTATCCTGCTCCTGATTGTTGTAATTGTGTTACAATTCATCTATATCTGGTATGAGCGTAAGATACTACGTCAAAAAGAAGACAAACTTCGTCGCGAAACCAGAGAAGTACAAGATCAAATGGAGAAAATCTTCTCTGCTCTGCGTGATGAAATTTATGATCAAGTCAACATGATAACCAAACGAAAGCGTTTGTCTAAGAACGAAAAAGAAGCGGTTGAAGGTTTGAACCAGGCACTTGAGGTCTCGGAGACATTGATCGAAAAAGAAATCAATGATGTAAAAGCGATTCTTAAGTAAAATACTAACTTAATCCCCACCAAACTGATTAAACGCGCGTCTCACTAGTGAGACGCGCGTTATAATTTATACTAAGCCTTCTTATACCTTGGTAGAAAGAGGGTTGTGAACCGATGCGTTTAAAGAGACTATTTACTCGAAACAGCTTATTGGTAGTAGCTGGACTCGGTTGTTTGTGGCTGGGGGTTTTTGCCTATGCCACGGTCGATCGCACCGTGCCCGTCTTTGAGGAGCTCCTGATTATCCCGGGACAGGTTACCTCTGACTCCTGGCTGTCTGGTGAGTTGGCGCTGCTTAATGATCTGCCTGAGTTTGCCTTGTATCAATCCTATACTAGAGAAAATTCGGCTTACCTTGATGTATCCATTTTAGCCACTCCTATGCAAGCGGGTTTCTCAGAGTCGCCAGTCAGAGCCGACGAGAGTGGGGAAGCCAGTGCTAGTATTGACAGCTCGGATCTGAGTGAGTCAGCCGTCACTGACGAGGTTGAGATACCCACTGCATCGCTTGAATCAAGAGTCGATGAAAATCAACCCGAGGTGGTAACACCCGAGTCTGCCGGTGAGACGGCTGTTCCCGATGCCGGCGAAGTGTCCTTTCGTTTGGGTTTGCCTCTACTGTCTCGTTTGTTCCCATTAGCCCAGGCAGAAAGCGAGATGGCTGTATCCACTACCGCAGTGAGTCAAGTCGAGCCAGAGCTGGTTGAAAACAACAGTGAAGTAGTAACAACCGACACTGCACAAAATGTTGACAATGACTTTGAATCGGCTACGTCTGGGTCAGCGGTTGACAATTTGAGTGCAGAACAAACATCCGACACTGCTTCCTCCACCGCCGAGGATGGGTCGGCTACTGACGAGGCGACAGAACAGTCAGGATTAGATTCTCCTGCCGCTGGCACCGGCGATGATTATGTTTCTGAGACAGCAGAGATTGTTGACAGTGAAGATGTGATTGAAGCTGGTCTCGTCGAGGATGATTCCGGTGAGGCTTACATCAACCAGTATCGCGTTGAGTGTGAACAAATAGCTCGTTGCCAGTCATATGATTTGGAGTTTGCTGGTTTCTTTGTACCAAATTTTGAGCCAGGCACTTTTCTGTCTTCAGTTCAGGTGAGGGTGGCTATGGCCGCTCGCACGCGTGGTGCGGTGGACTCAATCCAGCGAATGTTGGTAGAGTACACTTATGGCGGGGATGAGGACTGGCGAGTGGCCACCATGGTGGAGATAGATAACGAGATCTCAAACGGTATCAACGGCGGACCGTTTCTGGTTTCTATCGCTCAACCAAGCAGTCAGGCGGATATTTCAAATTTGCGAGTGAGAGTTGTTTACCAGGGTGATTTGGAGCAGCTAGAGCGGGCGTACGTAACTGGTTTGTGGTTGGATGTAGTAGCGACCTCGTTCTATGAGGATCCAACCGAAGCGGTGACCGATACGATTAGTTACAGTCGTGATTTGCAATCTCCGAAGTTTCATAGTCTTCATCGTGATGAATTAGATTTATCCTCAAGCCGCTTGCCGTCATTTACGATGAGCTATAACCCGCAGCAGAATATCTTGCGTCGAGCCATTACCGCACTGATTAGTGATAATGAATACGCCGTTGATTTTATTAAAATTACTGATCGCACTGGTCAGGTAGTGGAGGTGCCAATTAAAGTTGATTATCATAATGATCGAACCTGGACTCTCGCTCTACAGGCACAGCCGCAACGGTTTGTACCAGGTAAGTACACTTTGACGCTAGGGGTAAAAGAAAATAATCAGCTTTATACCGATAGCTTTGAATTTTATTGGGGAGTCTTGGCAGTGAATACCACCAAGAGTATGTACGAAGTAGGGGAGACGGTTACCTTTAATCTGGCCGCCTTAACTGATAAAGGGGATACGATTTGCGACGCTCGCTTAGAGCTTAAAGTAATTGATCCGAGTAATCGGATTCATGATTTGCTGGTTGAACAGTCCGGTGCTTGTGGTAAAAATAACGTCACCGATATACCGGATTATCTAGCAAGCTTTAGCGAGACGAGTGAACTTGGTCGCTACGTTATCCAGCTTAAGCATCGTAATCGTGCTGGCGAGGTTGTGCACAAAATTGAAGATAGTTTTGAAGTCCGTGATTACGTCCCGTTCGTGATTGAGCGTACTGGTCCGACTCGTATCTATCCACCGGCGCCGTACTACGTCACGTTAGACATTACCGCTAATCGTTCCTTCCGTGGCGACATAATCGAGCGTACACCGCGTGGCTTCGTCTTCCCAGATGATGGTGGAGCGGAGATTGTTACCAGACCAGAATTTATTGAGTTGATTTGGCGCGATATCGTAATGGAGGAAGGCGATAGACTCACTTTGCGCTACCAGTTTGATGCGCCTGATATTAGTCCGTACTTATATCTACTTGGTCCGCTTGATATGGATGGCTTCAGAGAACTTAGACATTGGCAGATTGCCTCTGATGCGCTGGCTGCTGTGGCTTGGTTGACCGGTACGGAGACCCTATTAGGTACAAATTTAAACAGTTCCCCCAGCCAATTAATCTGGAGCTCAAGCACGATTGATGGCTTATACTTCAATCACTCGACTACAACCAATCCACAACGTTTGTATATCAAGCAGGCGGGTGATTATAAGATAGCTATCTCACTGCCGATCGCTCGTACGGCTGGAGGTAATCGTCGGACTCGAGTGGGAGCAGAGGTAAGAGTTAACGGTACCGTCGTACCGACTGGTTTAGCCCGCAGTGGTTTCATGCAATATGCCAACAATCAGGATGAAAGTTCGAATAATTTGGTAGTGCTTCTGACCGACCTGCAAATAGATGACTACATCGAAATATTTGTCGAAGGTGTAACCACGATTAATATAAACGACATAGTCAATGTGACTGGCCAAGCGGCCTTATATATGGAGTATGTTCCTCCGGCGGTGGGAGTTTTTGCGGCCACGACGACCCAGACCACTAATTCTACCAACCTTAATCAATCTACTGCCTATCCGCTTGAGTGGATAGAGACGCGGCAGGATAGTGGTTTTGTACATTCGAACTCTGTCAACCCAGAAAATATTATCTTGTCTAATCCCGGTGCATATCTTGTTTACATCAATATACCACTATCTAATGGGGCCACGACTAACACTAGTCCCAAGGGTATAGTTCGGCTAGATGGTGTTCAGGTACCGGGGGGTAACTTTATGCAAGGTTTCGCTCGTGGCACTGGCACTCAAGGTGACGGCTCTTCTTCGATGCATTGGTCTGGGGTGGTGATATCAACTACTACCAATCAAATCCTGACCGTCACAACTCAGCAGGAAGCGAACGCCGGTACAGTAACTGTACCGAGCGGATTTGTCGGCTCTATATTTATTCAGCAGTTACCGAGCGATGATGTGATATTTGTCCGAGGTACCAATACGGTTACGGCTGGGACCAACTGGAACGATGCCACCAAACGAAGCATACGTTGGCAAACGCAACTACTACGAGATACGACTATATTCTCACATTCCACTACCACAAATGATCATCAAATAACTGTCAACGAAGCCGGTGATTACGTTTTGGTTTACAACGATGCTCTAACGTCACCAGGTACTAATCACAATGCTCGAATAACGGTTGAGGTGGATGGCACTGAGGTATCCGGGGCTAGAACCCAATCCAATTACATCAGTAATTCAAATGGACATAACGAAAGTTCCGCTTCTCTGGTGTATCAACTGTCTGGGTTGACTGCTGGGCAGATAATCACTGTCTCTACCCAAAGAGAAGGTCATACTACTAGTAATATAACCGCCCAAACTGATGCTCTATTACTACTGTGGAGGAAAGCCGAACTCAATCTACAGCCAGAGGAACCAACCACTTATGAGCCATTTGATAGTATTCGGTTTGCTTCCACCACACCCAGTTTTGAATTTACCGCCAGTGATCCGGATGGTTCGTCGGATATTCAATACGAATTTTCAATTTCTACGAGCAGTAGCTTCAGTGCTTCGACCACTCGCCGCTCCGGGGTGGATGCTGGCTTTAGCAATCTTGATACTCCAGCCGATACCAGCCCGTTTATTGAAGGCGAGCGAATCAGATTTACACTTCAGTCGGCAGACGAGTTGGAGAATAACACCACATATTATTGGCGCGTGCGGGCGCGAGACGTAAGCGGCTCCAATATCTGGAGTGATTGGTCAACCACACGCAGTCTGACAGTCGATTTGAATCAACAAGTACCGTCTTGGTACCAATTTGCTACCGGCCAGTTTGAGACTAATACCCTTATCGGGGCAGTTGCTGATGAAAACGACCGTGTCTTAGTGGAATCTATTCTACAGACTGAGGCCATGTTGGTTTACAGCGAGGGAACTGTCCAAACCCCGCGTTATCGTTTCTGGGACGGAATTGGCTGGGGAGTGGAGTTATCGGCGGAGAGTGTTGGCGGAACTATAAACTGGTCGCAGGTAGCGGCCGGGACGACCCGTGATGAATATGTTTTGGCTAATATCACCGCTAACAATCGATTGGTTGCTCAGGTATACAACGCCAGCTCAAGTAGTTGGGGAAATGTTCATGTCCAGACTACTGCCTTCAGTGTACCAGCATATCGCGGTGTGGCCGTGGCTTATGAGACCAATTCCGGGCGGGCGTTAGTGATTTCCTGCGATGGCACCAATATGCAGTACAGCATTTGGGATGGCAATAGTTGGTCTGGTCCAACGACCACTTCTTTAGTTAAGGCTCAAAACTGTCAGTTTGTTCGAGCCACTTCCAACCCGGCCTCGGATGAAATTATTGCTGTCTTTACTCATGTCAATACCGGGGCTTTAGATTATGAGGCTTTGGTCTGGGACGGAACAGAGTGGTCGAACAGCGTTAGGTTGGGCGAATCAGGCTCTAATGCAGTTGATGGATCGGCAGTAGCTTATAATAGAGAAGGGACACAGGCGGTTATAACAACTTCAAACAATACTACACCAGCTTCATTTAGCTATAGTGTCTGGGATGGATCTAGTTGGACTACACCAGTTAGTGAGCTAACTAGTTCGAGACCTTACTGGATTACTTTACAGTCCAATCCAACTGACTCGAGTCAAATTGGTATGTGTTATGCCAACTCGGGAGGTACTGTGGTCTATGCGGGGTTCTGGACTGGCACATTTTGGACTGGTGGTACAGTCTTGTCGACTTCTGTCAGCGACACCACTACCCAAGCGGTTGATTGCCAGTATGAGACCACGGCTGGCCGAAATGGAAATTTCTTAGTGACCTATGCCAATACCACGGCCACTTACTATCGATTTTATGATGGTTCTATCTGGTCAAGTGAGACAGCGGCCGGAGCGATTCCGCGCACGCCGTGGGTGAACTTGGTCAGAATAGGAGACGGTACAATTTTAGGAGCTTTTTATAAACGAGCTACAGCTCGTGATGTGAGAGTCAGCGAATTCAATGGTTCTAGTTGGTCGACCGAGACCGTAATAGAGACAAACCCTACCCAGGTCACATCCGCTACACCGAGGGAACCATTCGCGCTGGCTCCGAAGCGCTTTCAGTTTAATGAGGGGACGGTAACCACTCAACCGATTGCATTTACTAATGTACCCAATCAGCCAACTTGGGGTGACATAACCTTCACTTCAAATGAACCACTGGGCACTGATGTGAAAGTTCAGGTCTTGTATACCAATGTTACGACCTGCGACACTTTAGTCCCAGATGGAGCATTGTCTGGTAATAGCAGTGGCTTTGATGTTAATGATGTGCCGATTGATATATCTGGTCTCTCTACAACCACCTACAGTCAGTTGTGTCTAAGAGCGACCATATCAACTCAAGGTCAATCAAGCGCGGCCTTAGACAGTTGGGAATTATCCTGGCAAAGGAAGCCGAAACTCAACCAGTCAAGTTATCGCTGGTACACCAACGGCAGTTTCTTCACCCCGACTGACCCTTGGCCACCCGGCTCGAGCGATATTGCTGAAAACACAGCCATATCTTCCCTGGAGGCGATTAGTGCGAATCAAGTAACCCGTCTTAGGTTGTCACTTGAGGGTTTAAACGTACCTCTACCGGCTTTTAGCGAGGACTTCAAACTTCAATATGCGTCTGGACTAACTTGTACCGCCGATATGAGTTGGCAAGATGTCGCTCCGGTAGGGAGTACGACGGCCATCTGGAGAGGTTATGTAAACTCGATTGTCGGTGATGATTGGCTTGGTGCCGGCTGGGGCAGGCGAATCAAATTGACGGTAGATAATGCTCAAGTGGCCGAAGGTTTGACCAATTTTCCAGTTTATGTTGACTTAGGTACTTTGCCGGCGGGCTTCTTCAGTAGCGTCAAGAGTGATGGGGGTGACATTAGAGTCACTAGAGATGATGGCGTATCTGAAGTGCCGTTTGAGCTGGTCACTATCAATACTTCACTGCAGACTGGTGAATTGCACTTTAAAGCTGACCTAGCCTCGACCACTGACAGTGTCTACTTTATTTACTACGGAAATCCGAGCGCCACAGCCTATGCCGCTAACGCTACCTATGGTTCCTATAACGTCTGGACCAATAACTTTGTCGCCGTCTACCACCTTGAGGAGACTGGTGGTATCGCCACCGATGCCTACAAAGATAGTACGGCTAATCAATATCACGCCCAAGGTGGCGGCGGTACAGCTTCTCAAGTGCCGGTGGCGACGACTTCCGGTATGCTCGGTCGGGCTCAAGACTTTGATGGTAGCAACGATTTTATTACTAATAATCGTAATGCCACGGCTCTTGGTATGGCCGGTTCAAGTACTAGAAGTATTTCGGGGTGGGGCTATACGAGAGCCTTTAATGGTGGCGGTCTCTGGCGGTTGGGTTCGACTGGTACCAATGGACAGGATTTTTCCTTGCGAGCTTTTACCACTACGAATGTCTGGAGGGTTCAGTATTGGGGTCCTCTTGACCATGATGTGACGTTTACGCCGTCGGGTAATCGCTGGGTGCATTTTTCACAGAATTACACCGGAGCCACCTCGACAGTATATTTTGATGGGCTGACGCGCACCAACTCCAACGTTGCCCGTGCCCTAAATACCACTAATGGTACCAACTTTAGTATAGGAATCTGGCAGACCACTTACCTTAACGGAATGATGGATGAAGTTCGCTTAGCCTCTGTCGCTAGGTCGGCCGGCTGGGTCTTGACTGAATTCAACAATCAGAATTCGCCGATTTCATTTTACTCATTGTCGCCAGAAGAGTTTATTAGTGACGGTCGCCAGCTTCCTTCCACTGTACTTTCTGATTCTGATTTGGCCGAGACATATGTGGAAGAGAATCCGACCCGAGTCAACCAAAGCACAATCGGAGTCGGCGAACGGGCGGAGTGGGATTTTGTTCTGCAGAATAATGGTGCCGCGGCTAATACTACCTACTGTTTTCGGTTGGTCTATGAAAATGGCACCTTACTAAACAATTACATTCGCTATCCTAGACTAGTTACCAATGCACCACCTTTGGCGCCGGTTTTGTTTAAGCCTTTTGATAATGAGCGCTTGGCACCTCTCACGCCGGCGTTTGAATTCGCTGCTACGGACGTACTCAACGACCTGATTGCCTACCAAATACAAGTCAGTACCGATCCGGAATTCGGCAGTACGGTGATCGACCGTAATTCCGTCGACCACTTTACGCTGTTTGAAAATATCGCTGAGCCATCTCAGCGTGGTGAGTATACGAGTGGTCAGCGTATTCGCTTCGTTCCCAACACCAGCCTTACTAATGGTACGACCTACTACTGGCGAGTACGCGGTATTGATCCTTTTGGTTCAAATACTTATGGGGCTTGGTCTACCCCCGACAGCTTCACGGTTGATACAACTAACGTCATTACGACTTGGTTCCAGACCACAGCGGCTCAGTTTGGTAAAAACGATCTAGACAATACCGTTACAAACACTGGAGGACAGGACGTGCGGATTGCGGCCGCGCTTTCAAATGGAACTACTACTAGTATGGAAATAGATTTCAATGATCGAACGACTGGTAACGCTTGGGGTCAGTTTAGTTTTACCAACAATGTAAGTAGTGGTAATATTCGTTACCATGTCGAATATAGAAACACTAGCGGTCAGTATGTACTCATTCCAAACACAGATTTGCCAGGCAACAGTGCCGGCTTCACCAGTTCCCCGGTTGATTTAATCAATCTCGATACAGTCACTTACCGCTTCATTCGTCTAGTGGCTGTTCTATCTGGTAATGATTCATTGCCGCGTCTACAGGATTGGACGGTTGAGTGGGGTGAGCGGATAGAAGTCCCCACTTTGCTTCAGCCCTTTGATAATGCGAAAGTAGCTACCACCTCACCGGTCTTCACATTTTTCACCACCGATCCAGAAGCCGATGATATCCAGTATGAAATCCAGATTGATTCAACTAGCGCCTTTACTTCTCCCTCAACATTTACCTCTGGAGTGGATAGTGGTTTTCTCAACACCATTACTCCAGCCGACACGTCGCCATTTAATAATGAAGAAGTAATACGTTACACCCCAACTGGTACTTATACCAATGGCAACACTTACTGGTGGCGGGTAAGAGCCCGCGATCCATTTGGGGCTAATTCTTGGTCAGCTTACTCAGCGCCTCACAGCTTTACTGTTGATACTAGTATCGAGACTTCGGTTTGGTTCCAAACGACTGGGGAGCAATTTGCTACCAATCAAAATGTAGACATTGAGACCACTGCCGGTGGAGCACAGGTGACATCGGTTATCTCTGGGGTGTTGGCTGCTTATGGGCAAGGTACTGAAGTAGCTCCGCGCTATCGAGTTTGGAATGGTAACGAATGGAGCGAGGGTGAGAGTATGGCTATCGTTGGTGCTCCCACTCGGTGGTTGGCTCTAGCGGCTGCGCCCACTAGACCTGAGTATGCCCTAGGAGTGCAGACTACAGCCAATACCATTTCGGTTCAAATTTACAATCAGGAGGCAGATAGTTGGGGTAACTTAGAGACACTTCAGACCACCGTTGATAACAACTCACGTCGTGCTTTTGATATAACGTACGAGAGTGTCTCCGGTCGCCTGATGGCAGTGGTTTGTGATGGGGACAATGCTCACTACAGTACTTGGAATGGATCATCATGGTCGGCCACGACCACTATCACGCTCGCTAAAGCCCAGCCTTGTCAATGGATAAGATTGACTTCCAACCCTACTTCAAACGAAATCATCGCGGCTTTTCGGCAAGGTACGACCGGGTCGCCTGATCATGAGGTGTGGGTCTGGGATGGTAATTCTTGGGGTAACAATTTTGTGTTAGGAGATCAAGGAACCAGTGCGGCCTATGAGGGTATGGCGATTGGTTATAATGCGTCTGGTACTCAGGCGCTCGCCGTGGTGGCTAATGGCACCGCTAGTAATTTTAATTATCGGGTTTGGAACGGCTCGTCATGGAGTTCGGCTACCACCCATACGATTGGCAAGCGTTTTAACTGGGGTTCATTAGTGGCTGATCCGTACTCGAATCGAATCGCTCTTTGCTTTGTGACACATAACAACACTGGAGCAAACGTCGGTGTCGCCTTTTGGGATGGTAGCGCGTGGGACACAACAACCACCCTAACTACTGCCGCTAATGATCAAGGAGGACAGGCGGTAGATTGCCAGTTTGAAATTACGACTGGTCGAGAGGGTTATCTGATGGTGTCATATTCTGATACTACGGAAGCCCGCTTTCAGGTGGCTACTTCCACCAATAACTTTACCGATCAGTTATCAATCAACTCCATGGCTCGCGCGTGGCAAGTCATTGCCGATCGGGCGGGTGACGGTACAATTCACACGCTTTGGTTTAATCATCAAACTACTCCACGACGTTATGCTCATTCTCGCTGGGACGGGTCAGTTTGGTCCGATGAAGAATTCTTTAGCACCAACACTTCAGTGACGGCCACGCCCTTCCATGGTTCGATCGCACTACGGGCCCAAGTTTATCCGGCCGTGACCAGTGCCCTGATGCGTTCGACCCCGATTCGCTTTAGTGACGGACTAGGTCCTCGTTGGGAGAGAGTGACTTGGAGCGACACTACTCAGGGAGACAGTGAGATCCGATACAGACTCTATTACGAAACTACTCCTGATGTTTATGTCATCATTCCTGATTCTGCCTTAGCTGGTAACGCCGCTGGTTTCACTAGCTCGCCACTGTCTATTGCCAGTCTTGACCGAACTATCTACGCTAATTTGATATTAGAAGCGGAATTAACTTGTGTTGACGGTGATTGTCCCAGCATCGAAGACTGGTCAGTTGAGTGGTCGGAGGGTATATCAGTCTCTGGGACAGCTTATGAGTACAATGCCTCAACTACACTATCTGGCGGTACAGTTGCTGTTGCTGTCAATGGAGTCTTACAGTCTGGCAAGACAGCCACGATTCAAGGCGATGGGACTTTTACAATCTCAAATGTGACAGCCTTTGAGGGCAATACCATCACGGTGTACATCGATGGTGCCGCTGATGCGGACGAAGCGGTGGGAGTTACAAAATATGATGGTGTGGGAGATGTGACTGGCATGATGCTGATCCAGAGACACTTAACGGTCGGGTCAGACGATGTGTTTACGATAAATAATGCGGAGCTGGGATCATATGACAACAACGATAACGAAGACATCTTCTTCTCTCTTGGTGTCGGTAATCTACTCACGCTTTGTGTTGAGTCGGCTTGCTCCGACGCGCGCTTGCGGATTTTGCCGAACACTACCTACCAACCAGGAGCCAATGCTACGGTGATTAATTTTGATAACTATGGCACTTTTAATCCAGCTACTAATACCTTGCGGGTAGCGGGAGAGTGGCGACAACTTGGAACCTTCAACACTGGAGACTCCACGGTTATATTTACTGCTACCTCTTCTAGCTACACACTGCAAAATGCCACCACGACGTTAACCTTCCACAACGTCACCTTTGGCGAAACGAGTGGTTCAGCAACTTGGTCAATAACCAAATCCCTCCTCGTCAATGGCAGTCTGACTGTTAATCACGGAACGCTCGATCGTGGTACTTCATCCATCAACCTAGCGCGCAATCTTCAGCTGGGATTGGACGGTTACTTCTCCGGTCTTGGCACCACCACTTTTGACGGTAGTGGCTCACATACTTGGGGTGACGCTAAAGCGACCTCCACTACCAGTAACGTTGGTCGGGTGGTCGTAGATGGCACGACGAAGACCATTACGCTCTCTGGTCACGTGCGAGCTGAGTCGGTGACGATTGGTGCTGACGATACTCTCAATTCTTCCGGTTCTGGCTACACCATGAGCGTGGTCGGGAATTGGACCAATAACAATCTCTTTGTGCCACAGAATAGTACGGTGGATTTTGTGGGTACATCAACCGGAGTGATAGCTCGTGGTACTTCTGCCTTCAATAACCTGACTTTTAGTGGGGTAGGTGGCGCTTGGTCATTTAGTACATCGACGCTGGCGCTAAATGGTAACTTCACCATCGCTACTGGTACTGTCACTTTACCAAACGGCACTACTACGATTGCTGGCTCCTTCGTAAATACCGGTACTTTCTTACATAATAATGGAGAGGTTCGTTTGACCAGTACAGCTGGCGGTCGCACCATCAGACAAAGTGGCACTGCTACCTTAAACGCTTTCTACGATCTGGTTTTTGCCGGTAGTGGTTCATGGTCCTATCTGGACACAAACGCTACCACTAGTCGAAATTATCGTATCACTGCTGGTAGTGTTACCTTCCCAAGCGGACAATTAACTGTTGGCGGGAATTTCAGTGTCACTGGCGGCGGCTCGTTTTCTCATAATAACGGTGAACTAGTACTGGTGGTCGAGCGACCGGACGAGCTCAGGACTAATGGTTCCAGTCTAAACAATGTGAGAATCATCGGCACTCAGAGTAATGGTTGGTACAACAACAACTGGTCGACGAGACGAGCAATCACAGTGAATTCGGGCATGGTTAGTGGAGTCATCACTGATTTTCCGGTTTATGTTAATCTGGCACACCTTGGATCTGGTTTGTTTACGACGGCTCGTAGTGACGGAGCAGATATCAGAGTGACTACGGCAGATGGTAATACCGAAGTGCCCTTCGAATTGGTTTCGTTTAGCGTTGCCTCATCGACCGGCGAATTACACTTCAAGGCACCTAGTCTTTCGACCACAACCGATACATTGTTCTACGTTTATTACGGCAATCCAGATGCTACTGCCTATAATCGAGATGACACCTATGGCTCGGAAAATGTCTGGACCAATGGCTATCAGGCGGTATATCACTTTGAGGAAATTGGAAACACTTCCACTACCTCATATTTAGATAGTACTGCTAATCGTTTCCACGCTCAGGGAGGCGGTGGATCGGCGGCACAAGTACCAGTGCGAATTGCCGGACAATTAGGTTTTGCGCAAAGTTATGACGGCAGTAATGATTACATCGAGACTACGAGAAGTGCGTCTGTACTTGGACTGACTGGTACTGGACCAAAGCATATCTCAGCTTGGGCTTATACTAGTCTTTATGGTAGTCGCGGTGTGTGGGGAGTAGGTAATGCTGGCACGACACTGCAAGAGTTCTCATTTAGAACTAACACGGGTACTGATAACTGGCGTGTTCAGTTGTGGGGTTCAGATCTAGACTTCACCTTCCCATCAGAAAACCAATGGGTGCACTTTGCCATGGACTTCGCTTCGACCAACCTCATTGCCTACGCTAATGGTGGAGTGGCAAATAGCGGTACTCGGGCTGTCAATGTCGTAAATGGTCAGACACTGACGACTGGTCGTTGGAATGGCGGCAATTACTTTAGTGGGCGGATTGACGAACTCCGGGTGGCCAATGTCAGTCGTAGTGCGGGTTGGGTACTGACCGAATATCGCAACCAAGCCAGCACGACAGACTTCTATGGTGTTGGCTCAGCCGAACCTAGATTCACTCGTAATTTTACTGATACTAACGCCACTATCTTGGGTAACTTGAATATCGATGGCGGAGTTGCCACTTTCCCGACCGGTATCCTTTCTGTTGGTGGATCATTTGCTAATAACAGCTTCTTTGTCGCTAATGGAGGAACAGTGCGTTTTAACTCAACGGCAGGAGCTGAGACTATCAATCCTGGTAATTCAAGTTTCGCCACACTTGACTTCAATAGCGCGACTGGTGACTTCACGGTGGTAAGCAACGCTACCGCTACCACAGCTGTATTGTTGACCAATGCTGATCAGTTTACTGTTGCGAGTAGTACCAATCTAGCTACCTTGGGTACATTTACAAACGCCATAAATCCAACCAATACGACTTGGACTGGCTCCACTCTCGTCTTTGGCGGCAATAATGATATCACCACTAGCGCTAAGACTTACGCGGGTGACATTTATGGTACGATCCGCACCCTTGGTACCACTACAGCCCGCTTCTGGAATTCGTCTGCCAGCATTTACGACACAGTCGCTTCCTCTTCAATCTATTCACAAGATCATGGTGGTAATGATGGAGACTTGTATATTTTTGGAAACTACACCAGAACTAGCGGAACAGAAAACTGGTCTTACACGACTGACTTTGACGGAGCAGACTTAACTGGAGGGGACGAGCGGGTGGTAAATGTTCGCTTGGCCTCCAGTTCAGTAGCTAGATTTACCGGTTCAAGTAGTCTTCAAATCCTGGGGGTGAGTGGCCTACCGACGTCGATTGATGCGCAGTCTGGTCGCTATAGTCTACAAGTTGACGGAGCTACGATTGAGGCGGAGTATGCATCATTCACCAATGGTGACGCGGACGGTCTTCAGCTCCTTGGTGCAACTAATATACCGCTATTTACCAACTTATCCTTCGTGGTGACCGATCCAAATGCTTCAGCTATTACGGTCGCTTCAACTACCATAGATACTAACGCCGCCAGTCAATTCTTCTTCGTCGACTTTGCGACCACTTCTGCGATTAGCGCTTTTAACGTCTCTACCATTGGCCTAACCACTTCCTTCCTCATCTTCAAACAGGGTGGAGGTAATCTATATGGTGAGGAGTTCGATAATGATGATGGTAATCCGGGCATGATCCAGTGGGATGATAGTTCATTTAGCTTCACCATTAGCGGGCGAGTCTTTGACGCTGATGGAGTTAATGCTCTTACTTCTGGTATCTGTGACGGGGCTTCACCGGTCGTAACGATTGTAATCGATGGGGCAGTGGCCACCAGTACACCGTGTCAGGCTGGGACAGGTAACTATGAAGCTCGTGGCTTGAGCTTTACCGGTGACCCAACCATTATGGCCTTTCTTGATGAGTCTGCGCTACTTAACCCTACCGAGGTAGTCTTGCGGGGTAGTGCAACTGGTACGAGAGCCATGCTGGCAAATGCTGCTAACAGTAATCCGCGCTTCGATATCACTCGACCAGCCGTTGAGACTGGAGACTTTCTTTTAGCTATTATTGGTAAAGATGACCATAACTTTGGCATCACGGCCCCCGCTGGTTGGACAGCGGCGACTTCGCTTGGCTCTAATGCCGGCGGGGATTCAATTCACTCTAGTGTTTGGTATCGATTCGTCAGCGATAAAGATAAGGAGCCTAGCTCGTATACCTTTACTTCTAACGACTCTTCAGCCGAAAACGCCGTTTTTTGGGTTGGAGCCTTTAGTGGGGTAGATCCAGTTGATCCATTTGATGTCACCCCGACTCTTAGTCGAGTGCAAAACTCAGGTTCACCGAGCGCTCCTTCGGTCACGACTACTGTCGCAGGTTCCTATGTGATAGCTAATTGGTTCGCTCGCACAACGACCGGAGCCACCATGCCCGGTGCGCCTTGGACTTCGATTGCTCCGAATACGATCAATAGTTCTGGTGATCCTTTGAACCTGTCAGTATCTGGTCGGTTAATGTCAACGACTGGTGCAACGGGTGGTGTGTCGGTCACCGGTTGGGCGGCTGGTATAGATAGTAACGTAGGACAGATTGTTCTTCGTCGCCAAGTAGGCAGCACCACCATTCCGTTGGCGGCGACTGTAACCCGCACGCCGGTTATAAATAGCTCACAGTACAATCCTGATCCAATTACTATTGTGGAATCATTTAGTCAGGCTGGTACAGTAGCTGGTAGTAGTAATATATTGGTCTCAAGACCAATGGTGGAGACCGGAGATGTACTACTTTTAGTACTCGGTCGAGATGATGATCCGGTGGTAAACGCGCCTGCTGGCTGGACTCCAATATCGACTCTTGGTTCGACTGGATCGGGGGATGATATCTTTAGTGGTGCATGGTATCGAGTAATCACAGACGCAAGTAATGAACCAGCTAGCTACAACTTTGCTTCCACTGACACAACAACTGAAGGTTTTGCTTACTGGATTGCTAGTGTGAGAGGGCTTGATAACATCAATCCAATTGAGACAGCTGGATCTTGGCAGTTAAGAGTCAACAATTCTTCACCAGTCGCTGATAGTGTCACAACCAGTAACGATAACAGCTTAGTACTAGCGGCTTGGGTCCCGCGGTCTGGTAGCACGATCACCTTGCCATCATCTCCTTGGTCTAATGTGGTTAACACTGCTGTCAATGAAGTTAGGGTTGGTGTGTCTTCGCGTAAATTAACCACGGCGGGAGCGAGTGGAGATACTAATATTACTGGCTTGGCGAGTACTAACGAGTCTCACGCTATCCAGTTTGCGTTGCGTCCGGCCGGTTATGGTATTCCCGACCGGATTGGTGGTTTTGACCTGCGCGCTCAACACGTCATTACTCGTTCCGAGTCAGGATCGCCGATGACTATTGCCGATATGGACGGATATGACAATTCTGATAACGCCAGTGTACCATACGCGGTCACTATCTCGCCAAACACACTCACCATTTCACCCAACACGGGACTCCTTGTTAGTCAGTCTAGCTCGTTTATCCCGAGTGGCAATGTAACACTTTTGGGTAACGGAAATGTCAATCCTTACGAAGGTGCGATTACTCTGGCTACTTCATCGAGTTTTGTCTCAGTTGGTACGCAGACACACAGTTTGTCGGGTAGTCTGCAAGTCGGTAATAGTGCAACTTTAACCACCGCTTCGTCATCCTTCGTGTTTACAGCTACCACGACCGGTAAAGCTATCACCGCTCCATCTGCTTTGACCTTCCATAATCTATCCTTCACGGGAGCTGGCGGATCGTGGAATATTAATCCAGTCCTGACAGTTGGTGGTGATATGAACATCGCTTCAGGTACTGTGACCGGTACTAGCAACATTACTGTGACTAATGGCTCGGTGTCAGGTAACGGTACGTTGTCGCTTGGTGGTGGTACCCTGACTATTCAAAGGGCCAATACTTGGGGTGGAGTAAATCCCTGGACAGTCAACAACCTTACACTTGGTAACGGCACGACAGTCGGCACGACGACTTTTGCCGGAACGGCCACTACTACCGTACTTGGCACATTGACGGTCAGTAACGCTCATTTCTTGAGCCCAGGTAGTGGGGTGATTGATTTGGCTGGTTCAGGGACAGTATTTGTGCGCAACGGCACCTTCACCGAGGGTAATAGTACGGTGGTCTATAGTGGCGGCAATGCCAATGTGCTAAACACGACTTATTACAACCTCACCTTAGCCGCCCTGACTTCACCAGCGACTTACACGGCGCTAGGGTCTGGGGCACTTATTAGGAATGACTTACTAGTGGCTGGCGCAACGTCAACCACCTTTACGCTGGCGACCAACAACGCGACTTATGAAGTCAGGGGTAACGTAACCATAAACAGCGGCCGCACACTGATCGCTAGTAGCCTTAATCCGCTCTCGGTGCATGGCGACTGGACTAATGCCGGTACCTTCACGAGTAGCAATGGTACGGTGCGCTTCATCGGGTCTGGTACCAGCAACATTAACGCCGGCGCATCAAGCTTTGGAAACGTTGAAGTGAATGCCAGTGGCACAGTAGGGCTAGCTTCTTCGGCCACCTCAACCGGAGCTTGGAATCTGATTAATCATTCTTTGTTTGATGTGAATGGTAATACTCTGGCGGTGGGCGGGGTGTTTTCTAACGGCCTCGGCGGAGCCTTTACTGACTGGAGCGGCTCGATCCTCAGTCTGTTTGGTACTGGTACTTACAGTATAAATGCGTCTACTTCCGCGGATATTTATGACGAGTTGCGAGTAGCTTCTGGCACTCAAATAAGAATGTGGAATTCTTCAGCTAATTCTTATAATGTCGCAACCAATGGTTCCATTTATTCGCAAGACCACGCTAATCAGAATGGTGAACTATATATTTTCGGTAATCTAATACGTACAACTGGATCAGACCACTGGAGTTACGCTACCGACTTCGACGGTACCAACTTAACTGGTGGTAGTGAGCGTATCGCTCAAGTCTTTTTGGCAAATGGTGCTACAGCTATCTGGCAAGGAGGGTCTTTATCTGCTCTAGGGGGCGGCGGTGCCACCACTACCATTCAAAATCAAGGTTCTGGTACTTATGATTTGACTTTCGGCAGTGGCGCAACAGTAAACTTCAATCGAGTTCAAATACGCGATATTGGTGTTGACGGTGTAGTCTTTGCCGGCACACCAACCGTGACCGATTTCTCACGAACTGATCATTTGGTGGCGGTCGATGATGCGGTAGCAATTACGGTCGGCGGCACGGCTATTAATGCTAACGAAGCTAAGAACTTTACTGGGAATATCTTTAATGTCGGAGTCGGCTTAACTAATGTCTTTAACGTTAGAGCAACTGGTACCGCCATCTCATCTTGGCGCTTTACCAATGAGTTGGGCAACTTTGCCGGCGAGGACTTCGATGATGACCCGGCAGGTGACCCAGGTTACATTGTCTGGTCAGACTCGGCACAAGAGATTACCATTGCTGGTATCGTTTATAGTGACGAAGGGGTAACTGTCTCCTCAATTTGTGATGGAGTGACCAATAATATTAGATTGATAGTGGATGGACTTACTTCGTACTCAACTAGTTGTGCACCGGGCACTGGTGCTTACAGTATCCCTAATGTTAGTTACAACACACTTGACCCGATTATTGTCTACATCGACGGCGAGACTCCGAAAGCGGCCAACGTCACTTTTGAGCCGGTCTCCAGTATTAGCAACATGCACCTTTACCATGACCGGGTGATTGTGCGTCACGAAGGCACTAATCCAATCACGATTGCTCAGCTGGCGCGCTGGGACAGTAGTGATGATTCCGATGTGCCTTTTACTGCCAACTTAGGTAGTCCAGATACATTAGTATTACCAGCCAACCGAAAATTGATTGTTTGGACAGGAAAGACTTTTGAGCCAAACGGTAATGTGACAGTAAGTGGTGGCGGCTCGGGGGATGCGCGCGACGGCACATTAGAAGTTCAGGTTAATGGTCGGTTCCGTGCCAAAGGAAGTGAGAATCATACGATTGGCGGTAGCTTTATATTCGGTACGGGGGCTGAGTTTGTATCGGCTAGCTCAACAATTACCCTAACCAGTACCGCTTCTGGCCGAACTATTAATACTAACAACAACCCCTACCATCATCTGACCATTACCGGATCTGGCGCCTTTACGATGACTGATAGCACACTTACTTTAAATGGTTCATACAATCAGTCAGCTGGCGCGGTCACGTTGCCAATTGGGACTACAACCGCTCATGCCACTTTCTCAGTCACTGGTTCAGGTAGCATCACCGCACCGGATACACCGTTTGTATTTACTGCGCCGAGCGGAACCCAGACCGTTCGCTTTAATGGTGGAAGTGTTGGCGCTTTGACTTTCGCTGGGGCCGGTACCTTCAATTTGACTGACGTGAACGCCACTTCAACTGGTTCGGTGACGATTACAGCCGGTACAGTTACATTGCCGAGCGGTAGCCTATCGACGGCTGGTAGTTTTGAAAAACGGGCCGGTATCTTAAACGCCAATGGTGGAGAGATTATTATGAGAGCCACATCCTCGGCCCTATTGATGGCGAGCTCGTCTGACCTAGCTTCGGTGAGGTTCATTGGTGATGGACCGTTTACAATTACAGATACCAATATCACTTTTCTAGGCTCGTTTCGGGTGGCGAGTGGCACTGTCCTAATGGCTAGCGGGACCACTGCTGTTGGAGGGTCGTTTGAGGCAACAGGCGGTACCTTTACTCACGCGACCGGTACCGTTCTCTTGAATGCGGGTGGGGCCGGTCGAGTGCTCAGTCCTGGCAACAGCACTTTCCATAATTTGCAATTCAGTGCTCCAGCTGGGGGTTACAGTGTGTTCGGGGCCACTACGACAAATAATCTAACGATTGCCAGTGTAAATAATTTGGTGGTAGAGCCCGGCGCAGTAGTGACTGTCGGTGGAGTGTTCAGCAATACAGTCGGTGGGGCGGCTACGACTTGGACGAATTCGACCTTGGTATTGAATGGAACTGCCCCCTACAGCATTAATGGCCGAACCAATAACGGCGATGTCTACGGAACTTTAATGCTCGGAAATAGTGTTAACATTCGGATGTGGTATAGCAGTGCGGCTACGACCACCGTGGCGTCAAATAGTTCTCTTTATTCCCAGGATCATGGTAATAATAATGGACTTCTGCATATCTACGGCGATATGAAACTTGGTACCTCAACTGAGTACTGGAACTACGCTACTGATTTTGATGGCACGGCTTTAACTAGTGGTAATGAACGCGCGGTAACGGTTCGCTTGGCCGAGAACGCCACGACAACTTTGCTCAGCGGTAGTTTGCAGATTCTCGGTGGGGCTGGTAACCCGACCAGAATCGAAAGACAAACGACTGGTTCTTATGCATTTCGAGTCGAAGGAGGTACTTTTAATGCCAATCAGTACGAGATCAGACACATGAATATCTCCGGCTTGACACTGACTGGTACTCCGACAATTACCGAATTGAGCAATGGTTTCTTCGAGTTGTTAGTTGATACCGGAACAATAATTCATCTATCATCAACCACTCTCAATGCTAATCCGTCAAAAATATTCGATAATGTTGGATTTACAGCCACCACTTCCGTCTCAGGCTTTAACGTCCAGTTGGTGGGTGAGACAACCAATGCTTGGCGATTTACCAACCATTACGGCGGTTTGAGTGGCGAAGCTTTTGATATCGATGGAATTGATAACTGCGGTTCGATTAGATGGGATAATAGCTCGTGTCTACTCACAGAACAAACTCGTATCAGATGGCGACTCGATAACGGCGGGGAGGGTGCACCTGATAGCGAATGGTATGATCTTGATTGGGATTATCGCAAACGAGTACGCATCCAGAATAACGATTCACAAGCGTATGCCACAACAGCGGTTAAAGTTATTGTTGCCTACGATAGTGCTATGCAATCGAACTTTGCTGACTTACGCTTCACACTGGAGAATGGAGTTACCATTACCCCGCACTGGATTGAGAGGGTGGTGGCCAGTACCGAGGCGGTGGTGTGGGTAGAGGTGCCAAGTCTACCGCCGAGCGGCCAGTCGGTCGTAAATATGTACTTTGGAAATGGTTCAGCGAGTTCGACCAGTAGCAGTACTAGTGTGTTTGCGGTGATCGATGATTTTGAAGATGCCAATATCACAGAATATAGTGGCGGCACGGGGGATGTCGCCCGATTTACCACCGTGTCTAGTCCGGTTTATGGCGGTTCACGTGCTCTAGCCGCCGCTAACCCAACCGGCAAGACTACTGACGGTATCTTCCGATTTGATCAGCCAGTCAGCCAAGGGCAGATTATTCGCTACATGCAGTACGTGGACACGGTCTCTGGTAGTGGTGATGAGCCGTGTACACTCTTCGGTGTTCAGTCGCCAGGTACCTTGAGTCAGAACTACGCGGTGTGTCTTGAGCAGTTTGGACCCGATCGAATTTCATTGGCTCGAAATGTTGAGAATAATGATGTGTCAGGAACTGTGCTGGCTACGACCAGCGTGACTTATGCGACTGGTTGGTATGAGGTCGAAATTGATTGGCGTACCAACAATAGCATTAATGTATATCTATATAACCCAAGCGGAACTCTGGTAGCAACAACCTCAGCGACCGACAGTACTTATACCTCGGGCGGCTACGGATTTGCTTTCTGGTACCATTACGGCGCTTGGGATAGTTTCACCGCGCGACCGCGTACCACGAGTCGACCTAGTGTGTACGTTGGCGCTAGGCAGTCGGCCGGAGGAGCCGCTTGGCTCGGGTCTGTCGATGGTGTTGGTGCGGCGTTGCCAGGTAATACTCTTCGACTACGTGTGGCAATTGAGAATTCTGGCCTCGATATTACCAATCAACTCTTCCGTCTTGAATATGCAGCTAAGGGCGTAGCTCCGACCTGTGAGTCGGTCAGTAACGGCTCCTTTACATCTGTCCCCAACCAAGCCGCTTGTGGCTCCTCTCCGGTCTGTATGCAGACATCGAGCTTCGTCAGCGACGGCGGAGCTACCACCGATCTTTTAACCAATACCAAAGGCGAGTTTACTGCTGGTCGAATCATCACTAGCCCAAGTAATCAAACTGGCTCGTATGATTTAAGCCAGAGTAGGTACACTGAACTTGAGTACACTCTGACTCCTACTATAAATGCTAGTGATGCGTATTGCTTCAGAGTGACCAACGCTGGTACGCCACTTGATTTCTACGCTAAAATTGCTGAGTTGGGTCTTCAGTTTGATCCGTTCTTTGGTATTGCTAGCTTGAATGATGGCTTGGATATAACTCTGACTCCAGGCGTAACGACCTCAGTGGCGGTCAGTGCTCTGGTAACTGACTTCAATGGCTTCGCTGACTTAGCCCATGCCACGGCCACGATTTATCGCAGTGGGGTAGGACCATCCTGCACACCAAATAGTAACAACTGTTTTGTCCTCTCGACCACTGCTAACACCTGCGAATTTTCAAGTTGTTCAGGTAACAGTTGTACTCTAACTTGTACGGCCGCTATTCCATTCCACGCTGATCCGACTGATGACGGTGCGTATGATGGTGAGGAGTGGCTAGCTTTTATGGAGGTGGATGATTCTGGCGGCGGTTATGATTTTGTGTCTGCGACTGGTGTAGAACTGCTCACCCTTCGCGCTCTCAATGTCGACGATGCTATCAATTACGGCAGTCTCGAACCCAACCAGGATACGGGTGCGTTTAATCCCATGACAACGGTGGTAAACCTTGGTAACGTGGCGATTGATGTCGATGTCGAAGCCACTGACCTCGCGGCCCCGAGTGCCAGTTCGATCATACCAGCCGAACAGCAAAAAGTGGCCACCTCGACCTTTACTTATAGTGCTTGTGTAATCTGTCAAAATCTCTCCTCTAGTACGCCGATTACCTTGGGTCTTGAGTTGGCTAAACCAACCACTATTACTCCGCCAGTTGAGACTGATGTCTACTGGGGTATTGCTGTGCCTTTTGGCATCAGTCCGCAACCACACACGGGCGTGAATATATTTACCCCGGTTGGCATATAGAATGCTATTATATCTATAGTATGTTTTGTTTAAACTACTCTAGATATATTTTTTTGCTCCTCGGAGCCATTGCGTTATCTGGTTTTTTTCTCCACTCTGGACTAGTGGCGGCTCAGGCTGACACTAGTCCGCCCGTCATTAGTAACGTAGAGATCACTGAAGTGACGGAGCGTAGTGTGACCATCAATTGGCAGACCGATAAGAATGCTGATTCTTTGATCAATTACGGTCTGCAACCGGATCTGGGCATAGTCCGCATTCCTGGTCCGGAGCGACGCCAACACTCCATAACATTGGAAAATCTGGAGCCGGGCCGGGTTTATTATTTCCGTGTCATTTCGGCTGATGATAACGGTAACCAAGGCATCTCAGCTGACTATCGGGTCGAGATGAGTGGTCGGCCACAAACTGGCGATGGATCAGGTAGTGGCCAGAGTGCCAGTGATCCAACCTCGCCGACCGTCACCGTGACTACTCCGACAGTGCAGGAAATAGTCGAACAGATTAACGAAATCACTAATCCGCAACAGTTGCAGGAAATTCTCAATGAAGTAGTTAAAGCCATTCAAGGCATTACTGAAGACTTAACCATCGTCGGTCCGCCAACGGTTATTCCCGAGACCACCACCGCCTTGATTCGTTGGACGACTGATCGTGAGGCTTCGTCCGAGGTGTTATTCTCACCGAGTCAAGGCTTTGATGGTGTGTCATACCAATTCGCTCAATCACACCCCGATGGACGAACTACTGACCATGAAATCAGACTCATTGGCCTCCAACCCTTTACCGAATATAGTTTCAAGGTTCGGTCGACCGATAGTTTTGGTATTACTGGTGAGAGTCGCAATTTTACGTTTCAAACCAAGGCTTCGTTGCCTGAAATTAGAAACCTCCGGGTTCTAAAAGTTGAAGAAAATGCCGCCACGCTGGCGTGGGATACTACCGTACCCGCTAAGGCTTTAATTGAATATCAAGATCAAACCACTGGCGCTCAAAATTCGGTCGGTCGGCCAACACTAGCCACCTCGCATCAAATGCGTCTGGCTGATCTAACACTTGGTACACGTTATGTGGCCTTTGTGATTTCAGAAAACTCCGGCGGTGATCGAGTGCGAAGCCAGCCCATCCAATTTATTACGGTCCGCGATATAGCACCGCCTATCATCTCCAATGTGACTAATGAGTCCACCTTGTTCCCAGGCAGTGAGTCGCGCATACAGACAATCGTTGAGTGGGTCACTGATGAGCCAGCCTACTGTATTATGAGCTATCGAGAAGGGGTGGCCGGGGGTACCGAGCCGGTCGAACGCAAGAAGGACCGAATTGAATATAATGTTAAGCACGTTGAAGTCATCGTTGACTTCTCACCAGCGACGGTTTATCAATTTTGGCTGAACTGCGAAGACCAAGCCGGTAATAAAGTTCAATCGGAGAACTTCGTACTCTTTACCCCCATTCAAGAGAAAAACATTATTGACTTAATTCTAGAAAATTTCCAAAGCACGTTTGGTTGGGTCAAGAACATCGGTGGCGGTGGCTAGCTGTGGAAGACTTGAAGTTTACTAGACTGGCAATGTCATAATGAAAGCATGGCCAAACCGCTCATTGTCTGTCGGGATCTTTCCATTATCTACAACAAAGGCAAATCGAATGAGTTTCGGGCTTTGTCGAATGTAAATACAGATATTTACGAAGGCGAGTACATTATTCTGTTCGGCGCTTCTGGATCTGGTAAATCGACTCTCATGTATGCTATCCAAGGCTCGCTACCACCAGGCGATGGGACGCTTCTGATCCGTGGCGACGATATCTATTCCTACCCGCCAGAGGAGCGAGTGTATTTTCAGCGGTATGTGATGGGTATTATATTTCAGTCATTTAATCTTATTCCGTCACTTTCAGTGCTGGATAACGTAGCTCTGCCGATGATCTTTTGTGACGCCGAAAAGACGGCTCGCAACCGGCGAGCACAGTCACTCCTGGATCGCTTCGGAGTAGGGCACGTGTCACATAAGATTCCCGCCATGCTCTCGGGTGGCCAACAGCAACGTGTCTCAGTGGCTCGTTCGATGGTTAATGATCCAAAGATTCTTTTGGCTGACGAACCAACTGGTAACTTAGATTCTGTTTCGACCCAGCAAGTGATGGATAAGATTGATGAAATCAATACTTTTGATCGTCGTACCATTATCATGGTGTCGCACAACGCCGCACACTTGAGTTATGCTCATCGGGTTTATTATCTTAAGGACGGTCTAATTGTGCGCGAAGTGGTCAATCCTCAACGTAAACAAATTAAGCCTGTCCGAGAAGGGGAGACTATTGTAACTGAGCTCGAGCAATTGGCTCGTCTTTATCCGTACGATTCAGTTGATACTTTGCGCGTCAAAAGCATCGTCAATTTCTTAACCCAGGATTTTACCTACAAACAATTGATTCGCTTGGAGCACGCCGCGGCTTTGTATATTAAAGGGAAAGTTGATAAAGCCGCCTTTATTAAGGCTTTGATTCTACCGTACGAACGAGGCGGAGTGGAGGTAGATGAACGCACGGCCAAAGATATGGCTAATAAAATTGAGCGGATTATTCACCAAGCCGATGATATTCGTCGGTTTCGAGCCAAAAAGGACAATGCTGAAATTTTTTTTAGTCAACACGAGCTGGCCGAGCGAGTTAGGGATCACTTGATGGGAACTTTCCGGATTAAGCTGAACAAGGACCAGGACGAGCATTTGGTCGAGATGATTGCCGACCGGGTAACCGGAGTAATCGAGGAGGAGCAATTTAATCAGCGTCTGGTGCAAGGTATTAAGGTCGGCGGCTTAGCCCTAAGTGAACGAGAGGCCGATGACTTAACTCGTTACTTTGAAAAAGTAATCGCGCAGGGTGTTGATGTCAGCTACAAAAGCTAGGGAAAAGTCAAAGCCGCTCGTGTGGTGGGTGGTACAATTAGTCAAATTGGTTTCTATAACCGTTTGTCATGCGTGTTCAAGATCTAGCCCAGCTTTCAACTCGAATGTTCAAAACCAACCCGCTTCGTACGTGGTTGACGATTCTCGGTATGGGGGTAGGTACGGGAGCGGTGGTGGTCTTGGTTGGTCTGGGGTTTGGTCTGCAAAAGATTATTTTGGAACAGATTGTGTTTGGCGAGACCTTACTCTCACTTGGTGTGTCAGCGACCGGGGTGCAGAGCCTTAAGCTCACCCCGGAGACTGTCGACGCCTTTAAGCAGTACCCAGAGGTTTTAGATGCCGCCCCAATGGCGCGTTTTCCTGCTCTAGTGACGTTTAAGGGCCTGACCGGTAACGTGTTTATTCAAGCGGTTGAGCCACCGTACTTGCGCTACGCTGGTATCACCACTTCAGCCGGAGAAGTATTTACCGATGATGATGGAGGAGACACGACCTCAATCATGCTTTCGCCGGCGACCTTAAAGTTGTTCGGCATCGACGACGCCAACAGTTTTGTGGGAGAGAGAGTGTCGTTTCGTCTTTTAGTGCCCGCCCCTGATGGTTCTGGTGATGTAATCGAGATTCCGATTGACAAAGAGTATCGAGTCCGCGGTATCACCAAGGAAGAGGGTGTACTGAACGCTTTGATGATGTTGCCCGAATTACGTAACCATGTCGGGATCGAAGAGTACGAACGCATTCAGGTCCGAGTCGACAGTAACGCTAATTTACCAATCGTCGAGGCTCGCTTGATCGAGGAAGGTTATCGTGTCACGGCCTTGTCCAAGACCGTGGAGCAGGCCTCCAAAATTTTTCAGGGTATTCAAGCTGTCCTAGCGACCTTCGGTGGGATTGCTCTAATTGTATCTGCTATCGGTATGTTTAACACCATGACGGTGACCTTGTTGGAGCGTACTAAGGAGATCGGTATTATGCGTACGATTGGCGCCTCGCCTAAGGACGTCAAAAATTTGTTTATCTCTGAATCCATCGTGGTGGGATTTCTCGGTGGTTTGAGCGGCATTCTGATGGGGGTTGTGCTCGGAGTCACTGTGAATGTCTTTCTCAATATCGTGGCCGGGCAGTTTGGCGGCCAGGCCGTGACACTTTTTTCCTTCCCGTTAGGATTTTTAGCTTTCATCGCTCTTTTCTCGGCCGGGGTTGGCTATCTGACCGGTGTTTTTCCTGCCCGCCGGGCCTCCACTCTTAACCCACTCGATGCGATTCGTTACGAGTAGCCTGTTGACAGTCCTGTGTATAAGTACTGCGCTTAGTGTTGATTAATTGGTTACAATATGGGGGTAAAAGTTTTAATTAGTTGGTGTATAAATTATGTTTAATCATTTAAGAGAGTCTTCAGCCTACGTTGCCACCGCTGGTAAAATTACCTTAGCTACCGCCTTGGGCGCGGTGGCTGTATTCAGTTTTGCCTTCCTCTTCAATGCCGGGAAGACCGAAATCCAAAGAGTGTCAGCCCAAACTGCCTCCACCACTCTCTTCGTACTCAACACTCCACCGCAATGGACAGTGGATGCCTATGAGGAGTTCGAGTCCTCCACCACCTCACCAACTAATTCTGGCGCCGAAGTGTCATGGCTAGCAACTGGCACTGATGCGAACGACCAACCCTACTTTCTTTTGATTTGTAGTACAGCCACCGCCCCAAACGCTGGCCAAGCGGTAGATTACGATAATTTAGGTACTGCCCCCCCGAGTTGTGCTGATGGTGTGCAGTGGGCAGTGTCTGCTAGTACAACGAGTGGTCAGCAAGCGCGTGCGGCCACCACTACGACCGAGGTTGGAGCGTTCGCTGGCGAGATACTCGATTGGTACGCTTGGATTTGTGACGATGATCCAGTATTACCGCGCTGTAACTCTGGTTTTAGACAAGGTCTCAATGCCACCAACTCATCTCCGTTTGTAGTCAACTTTAGGCCAGTCTTCACTACTTTTTACAACGACAGCCCAGTTGAACCAGATGGCTTGCTCACTTTCTACTCAACTTCGTCTGACCCTAGTACTTTTAAGCCAGGTGATGATGATATCTTCTTATACGTGTGTACGACCAACAGTTTCGATGTTGCAACGTTAACATGCGACGATGAAATGCTAGCCAGTACCACCGGGTCAGTTGCTAGTGACGCGACCGCTGTCTTCCAGATACCAATTCCACGCCAAGATACTTCTTATAATGCTTATGGTTTTATTGTGGATGAGTGGGGACACGCCGCTTCAGGCGGCGCGCAAGGTAGCAACGCGGCCTATGTAGTTAGCAACGTTGCTCCCAACATCCTCGCTAGCCAAATCACTGTCAATGGCGGTCTGGATATGCTACTGAGCGTAGCCGCCGGACAGACCACTGGTTTTACCCTTAGTTACACGGCTCGAGATAACAACAGTTGTGAAGCGTTTGGTGGTGGTCCTGAAATTACTGGTTATAACGTAACCCTCCACCGTAGCGGAATTGCTACCACCACCTGCGACGGCACCGCTGGCTCCTATGATCCAAATAATTGTTACGCGAGTGGGGTAGCTACCACCACTTGGAATCTCGAATGTACTAGAGATGCTGGTACTTGTTCTGGATCAGGAGATGTTGATGAAGTTTGGAACTGTACCTTCCCACTTTGGTTCCTGACTGACCCAACTGACGATTATACTCCGTACGACTCTGAGCAGTGGATCGCGACCATCGCGGCTGTTGATAATAACAACGCCACCGGCAGTCGAACCACGTCTGACAACGGAGTCAATGTAGTCAGCTTCCGCTCGTTTGATTTGTTATCTGGTACCGAGATTGCCTACGGTTCACTGGAACCGGGGGAGAGTTCGCTCACTAATGCAACCGCCACCATTATAGCCACTGGTAACACAGGGTTAAATCAAGAACTTGAAGGTCTGCCAATGTGTCCCAACTTTAACACTAATGATATCTGTGGACCAGATCCAACTAGCGCTAGCTCAACTATCCCAGAGAATCAGCAACAGTTTGCCTCTACTACATTTATGTACGGTTCTGGCACAGCGTTGTCCTCAACTACTCCACAAGAAGTTGATATAAGGGTATTAAAATCAACTTCAACTAGCGTCTTATCGCAGGGCGTTATCTACTGGGCAATTAATGTACCATCGGAAATTACGGTCGCTGGCAACTACTCCGGACTCAACTATTTCTTTGCCGCATCGTCATCCTTTACTCATTGGTACTAAGCTGAGAATTGCATCGAGCTTTGACAACTACCGTTATCCCGACGGTAGTTGTTGCATTTATGTCGACTATCTCAGATAATTATGCAGACGATGGTGATACTCATTGCACGCTTATGGCATTTTTTTGTGGCGGCTAGTCTGCTGTTTGTATTTGGTATTGAAACGGCCTTTGCCGGCTTTGGTATTACGCCGCCTTACGTTAGAAATACTAGTTTAACTAGATTGTCTACCTACGAACAGCAGATTTTGCTTGTCCGGGGCAATCCGAGTGTGCCGCTGGTAGCCGAGATTCAGATTGAAGCACCAGAAATCCAGGACTGGATTCAAATCGTAGAAGGTGATCGTATACCGCTACCGCGCGGAGAGCAAAAAGTCCCAATGACAGTTCGAGTGGTGGTACCAAAAGATGCTGAATTCACCGACTACCGTGGTCGGATTCGCATTCGCACCCTACCACCCGACGGCGAGGTAACGCAAGGGGCGGTAAATATTTCACTCGGGGCAGTCATTGACATTAATTTAACTGTTATCGATCGACAGATAAGAGATTTTAGAATCAGAAAAATTTCTTTATCTGATCTCAACGAAGGACGAAAAGTGGGATGGTTGTATTTTCCGGGTAAAATAAAGTTTGATATGTTGCTGGAAAATACCGGTAACGTTGACATCTCTCCATCAAAGGTTGAATTTAGGATCTTTGACGTGACCGGAAATGTGCTACTGGAGGAAACCGTAAATAAGGGTAAGATACCGAAAGTCACACCGTACTCAACTTCAGAAGTTACGGCTGAAATCCCGACGCGATTGCCGGCCGGTAACTACATTGCTCGCTTTAAGATATTTAATGATGACGAGATAAAACTAGAAGGGGAGGCCGGTATGAGTATTATGCCTTACGGAACTCTCCAAGCGGCCGGCTTTGGTTTCTCCGGCTTGTCATTGCCACATAAAATCTCAGTCCTGCTGCCAATCTTTGTTTTGCTTATCTTGATCTTGTATGCCGTTTATCATCGTCGACAGTCTCGCCGTCGGGCTAGGTAGTCATGATGAAGTTAGGATACATTTTTTACATATTACTGATCGCCATCTACCCGCTTAATTTAGGGGCGCAGTATACGGCCACCACTACGTTGACACTCAGCATATGTGGCAATGGCATTGTTGATGCCAACGAGGAGTGCGATGTACCGGGTGAGACCGGTGAATATAGCACCACGATTGTGGGACGGCAGTGTAATGCTCAATGTTTGTTTGGTCCATATTGTGGAGATGGTATCCTGCAGACTCAATTTGGTGAGGAGTGTGACGACGGCAACAATGAGAGCGGTGACTTCTGTTCAGCCACGTGTAAGATTGAACCGGCCGGGTCAGGTGGTGGCGGAAGCTCGGGCGGTGGTTCGGGCGGTAGTGGTGGTAGTACGCGCCAGCTAGGCGAAACCCAAATCAGCATTGTCGGGATTGGCTATCCGTCACAGACGGTTAATATCTTACTTGATACCCGTCTCGTCGGGAGTGTTCGCTCGACGGCCGCTGGTCGCTTTGAGTTTACTACTCCAGCCTCACCTGGTACGGCCTCGCTTGGTTTTTGGGCTTTAGATAATACCAATACCAGATCAATCACCCTCAATACCACTTTCGATGTTACACAGGGAGCCGTTACTAACATCAGTGGGATTATTCTGCCACCGACTCTCCGACTGTCTAGCCAAAACGTTAATCCGGGCGATCCGGTCACAGTGAGTGGTCAGGCGGTGCCAAATGCCACGGTTGAGGTGGTAGTTAATAGCAACGAACTGACTCTGACCGCCGCTTCCGACGCCAGCGGTAACTGGTCGGTCGTCTTAGATACAGCCCGCTTGCGTGTGGCCGAACATACTTTGCGGGCGCGCTCAGTCACTGGCAACCCACCACTGACGACTCAGAGTAATTTTAGTACGGCCCTCCAGTTGTTTGTCGGAGTTGACGGTCGACCGACCACCGCCTCCGATCTTAATCGTGACGGAAAAGTAAATCTGATTGACTTTTCGATTTTGATATTTTGGTGGGGGACTGATGGTGGTAATTCTAATCCCCCGGCGGACATCAACGGTAATGGCCGGGTTGGTATCGAAGATTTTTCAATCTTGCTGTTTAACTGGACCGGTTAAGATTGAGACAGAGACTTGGGTTAAATAAACTTCTTCAGACCTAAATCACAAAATCACCGCCGCTTGATCTATCCCTCAAATTTCACGTTCCAACAAAGCAGACTGTCTATGTATCACCTGTGATACATAGAAGTAAATCGTCGTTTATGTATCACGTGGGATACATAAAAGTTAATCGTAGTCTATGTATCATGAGTGATACATAGAGCTAGTGGTTGATTGAATTTGGTTTTGGAATAACTTGGCTTAAAGCCTAATTGCCCGTCGGTGACGCTGGCCCCGAACAGTTTCTTCATGTCAAAATTGTGCATAACTAAACTAACCGTTAGTGTAGACCAGTACAATGAATAAGTACTTACTTTTGGAGGTAAGCCTTTAGACTTACTGCGCTATATTAATTTATGGCGGATGCTTCAGCCGAGCATTACAAAGGTAAGTATGTTTACAGTGCTGTTATAGCATCGGGAGTGGAGACCCGGTGTGGCATCGCTCCAAGGAGCTTTTCTCAGACTGTGTCGCGTGACCTGAGGACTGTAAGCTAAGTACAACTAGAGCAATATGCCAAGAACGTCAACGTCGTTCTCATTGCTCCAAGCTATGGCAGTAGTAGCCGCTCTCGCCACCATTCTGTGGTCAATGGGAGTGCCTATGTTTCGCTTTGCGCAAGCTGCCAATGTCATCTCCTTTAGTAATACCCTCTCAGACTCTGCGCCCTTAGCTAGTGCCAACCACACTATCACTTTTGTTACTCCGAGTGGAGTAGCCAGTGGTACACAAATTGTCATTACATTTGCGCCTGAGTTTGATGGTATAGACAGTTTAGACGAAGATGATGTTGACTTAGTAGTCAACGGATCCGATGTCGACCTGTCTGATAGCGCCAGTGGTGCCACCTGGGGTGTCTTAGCCTCTGGAAGCGATATCGAGATCACTAGTGATACCGGTGAAATTCCAGCCAATGCAACGGTTACAATTAGGATCGGTACCAACGCGTCTTATCAAGCGTCTGGTGCCAACCAAATTGTAAACCCAGACACTCCTGGCTCTTACACCATTTCGGTGGTAGCCGGATCGGAAGATACCGGCACGACTATGGTCGCTATCGTACCAACCGTTTTGGTCACAGCCCAGGTTGAGACTATCTTCAACTTCACCGTTGATGGCGTAGCTAGTGGTCTTGATGTAAACGGAGTTACCACAACAGTGACTTCGTCATCGACTGCTATCGCGTTCGGTGTCCTTGAAGTAAACACGCCGGCCGTCGGTGCTCATGACCTTCAAGTCAGCACCAACGCCGCTAACGGCTTTGTGGTTACCGTTCAGACTGATCAACAACTCACTTCAAACAGTGCAGTGATTGACGGTTTTGTAGATGGTTCGTACGTAACCACCCCGACCATCTGGCAGTCGCCAGGCGAAGATATCAACGATGATCGTACTTGGGGGCACTGGGGCATCACTACTGATGATGACACCATCACTCCATCGTACAATGATCCGTTTGATGTCGGTGGTGCGGGTGAGCGTTTTGTTTCTGCCTCCACTACTCCGGTTGAAGTCTTTCGCCACTCTGGACCAGCTGCTGGTTCAGATCAAGGTGTCGGACTCACTCGAGTCGGTTATCAAGTAGAAATTACCGCTCTGCAGGAAGCGGCTGACGATTACACCGCTACGCTGACATACGTAGCGACCCCAATCTTCTAAATAGATTGGTTCCAAGCTTGGAGTTAATACAAAAAACCCTATCTCCCACCACGAGAGGGTTTTTTGTTTTTAACAGCTATGAAGCTAGCTCTTACTCTGACTCTGTTATAATTTATACATGACTTATTTTCAACGTTTGGCGTTGTTTGGTTTACTTTTGTGTATTGCTGTTACTGCGGTCAGGGTGCAAGCGGCGACTCTATATCTGGATCCGGGCGTAGCCACTCTTTATCGCGGAGATGCAGTAGTCTTGGCCGTCCGCTTGATGCCGGATCAGGCCGAGGGTGAGTGTATTAATGTGGTTGATGCTGTTATCACTTACCCTGAACATTTCCAACCAATTGACGTTAGTATCGGTCGGTCGATTTTTCCGATTTGGGTTGAACAACCGACTATCAATCGCGACAACCGCACCATCAGCTTCGCTGGTGGTATTCCTAATGGTTATTGCGGCCGAGTGGAGGGCGATCCGCGTTTGACAAATATCTTGGCCGATATTGTTTTTCGGTCGCCCGGGACACAAATTGGCGGGAGCAAGGTGACCCTAGCTAGCATTGATTTTGGACCTGGAACTAGGGCACTTTTAAATGACGGTTTGGGGACTGAAGCCCCCCTCAGGACTCTGGGAGCTACTATCAATCTGGAGCCTACTGCTGGAGCAGAATTGGTCGATGACTGGCGTGCTTCAGTTCGGGAAGATAACATTCCACCTGAACCGTTTACGATTGAACTGGTGCGGGGCGGTTTAGAGACCGGTGGTAAGTACTATATTGTATTTTCAACCACTGACAAACAGACGGGAATCAGTCACTACGAAGTCATGGAGGAGCCAGTGACTGAATTTGGCCGCTTTACTTGGGGAGCGGTGGGCGTGCCGTGGCTAAGAGTCAACAGCCCATACACCTTACGAGATCAGTCTTTGAACAGCATCATTAGAGTTAAGGCTATTGATAAGGCTGGTAACGAGTATCTGGCGACATTGATACCAGATGAATCACAGCGCTCTTTATCTCGCCAGACAATGTTTACTTTAGCCACTTTAGGTCTGTTTGTTGTCGTTATTCTGATAGGTTCAGTGGTAGCTTGGCGCTACTTTAGATCGTGGCGACAACGAAGAAGAGAGACGGATCAAGCCAAAGACACCGGTACTACCTTGTAATTATCTTATGTCTCTAATGTTCATCAGACAAGTGTGGCTAATGGTGCTAATCATAGCCATCTGGTTTGTGGTGGGTCCGCATTACGTTAGTGCCTCGACTCTCCTAGTTCAGCCGACGACGGGAGTGTATCAGATCGGAAATGTTTTTTCGGTGCGTGTGATGGTTAATACTAGCGGAGTTTCGGTCAATGCGGCCGAGGGAGCTCTTCAGTTTGATCCGAGTGAACTTGCGGTGGTTAGTGTCGATCGCAGTGGCTCGATTTTCTCTTTATGGGTCGCCGAGCCGACTTTCTCGAATGCGGCCGGTACAGTTAACTTCAGTGGTGGTGTGCCAGCGGGTTACACTGGAGCTGGACCCATCTTTACGGTTACTTTTCGTGCCTTAAAGGCCGGATCGCCACGTTTGACTTTTAGTTCTGGCTCAGTCTTGGCTAATGATGGACGGGGTTCTAATATCATCGCTGGGATGACTGGGGGCACGTATACAATTCAGGCGGTCAGTACCCAGCCGACACCAGAAGTGGTGCAATATGTGGCTCCTGCCAACACCCCACCGGCTCCAGTGGTGCGCAGTCAGACTCATTCCAGTACTGTCTGGTCGTCTTCAACGACGGCTGTCTTGAGCTGGGATTTACCAAGTGGAGTGACTGGGGTTAGAACCCTGCTGGATGATCGGCCGACCAGTATTCCAACCAGAGTCTACGATGAACCGATACGCAACATTACTTTGGACAACTTACCTAATGGTACATCATATTTTCATTTACAGTTTAGAAATACCGAAGGGTGGGGAAGAGTCACTCATTATCCACTACTGATTGATAACGAGCGACCAAAAATTAACCGCGTAGGAGTTGCTCCACAAACTGCCGTTTGGCAGTTAAGCCAAGTTCTTCAGATCGATGTAACAGAAACAGTGTCCAGTATCGATCGGTACGTAGTGCAAATGCCGGATGGCTCCAAGCTAAAATTGACGGCTGAAGAGTCAGGGTTACTAGTTTTACCTGAACTTGCTCCAGGAGTGCACAGTTTGGTCATTGAGGCTTTCGACTCCGCTGGTAATTCTGATTTATACCCCTTCACGTTTCAGATTGATAGCATCCCTGCACCGCGATTTACAGCTGTGCCGGCCGAAATCGGTGATACCGTGACTCCTGTCTTCCGTGGTGAGACACTGCCAGGTGCTCGGGTCGTGGCTAGTTTGCAGTTGATCGGTGGGGGAGTTCAAGTGATCGAGGTAACAGCTGATGAGGTGGGTATGTTTAATATCGTACCAGCCGGCCCTTTTCTGAGAGGGGTCTATGAAATCAGCGCTCTCGCGAAGGATTTGTCAGGTGCCCAGTCACTCTCGTCAAAGCCGGTTCGCTTCGTGGTTCAGCCGGCTGGTTACATTCGGTTGGGCATGGTCTTGGTTAGTGCTTTATCGGTCATAATACCGCTAATGGGCCTAGTAGTTCTGCTCGTTCTTTTGATCTGGCTCATGATATTCTATCTTCGCCGTCTTAAGTCCAAAGTCTTCAAAGAATCGGCTGAGACGGTGTCTGTACTCGATGCTGAATTTAAGTCTCTCCAGCAGGCCTTAAGTGACCTTGAGGCCAAGCTCGCCTCAAGTAAAAGGAGCAAGCAACTATCAGAGACCGAACTGGGACTTATCGCTAGTTTTAGGCGACAACTAGAGTTGAGTCAGAGGCGAGTCCGAAAAGAGGCTGTTGAGGTGGAAGCAACTGTCAGTGATATTAACGAAAACTCTAAATAGACATTATGTCCGATCTACAGAATCTATCGAAGAAAGCCATTGTCATAGGATTAATTATTGGTGGACTAAGTGTCTACCTATTAGGACAGTTATTAAGTAACGATCGACTATCGACGACTCGCAGTGTGATTGATGAGGAACTGCAAGCGCAGGCCGCTCGTTTGCTCGGTTTGTCTACTTTACTTAGACACGGTGGAGGCACTACTCACATCGACTCAATTGTGACCGATTGTGCCCCGGCGGACCGTAGCCGATTCGATGGTTTGCTCGGTCGAATTGAAAGTTTGAATCGAGTTGAACTGGCCGATCTCCGTACTCTCTTTTATGTCTGTGCCGATTACCATGCTAAGAGGCGAACCGGCGTGTTCTTTCAGTTTGAACGAGAGGTCGAGATTTGGCGTCAATTGGTCACTGTTCGACGAAGCCTGGGTTCTTTCCCGGCCGATTTAACTGATAATTGGTTCGAGGCCTTAGAGTACGAGCGCACCAGGATGAATGTGCTTAACAGTCTGGTGCGAATTCAAGGCGATATAATCGAAGCATTGTATGAGGGTGAAGCCCGAGAGTCTGAGCGTCTGCGTAGCTTACTGGATGAATCTCTGGAGTTGCGCCAGCAACTGGTCCCGCGTGGCCTATGATCGATTTTGTTAAACATCTCTGGTTTCGTCTAACTCGTGCCAAAGCGGTTACAGTTGAAAATCGCCCGGTGCGATATATTTTTTCGTCATTTCTGCTGGGCCTGGTCACTCTACTCGGTGCTACGGCACTGATGAGTAGTAATAATTCATACATCAAGCTTGATTTATCGAAGACGGTCTTGAAGCAAGGCGAGAGTTTTGTTATCGATGTATATGTTAACGCCAAGGTGGCTATCAACGCCGTTGATATCGAGATAGCCTATCAGCCAGAGTCGGTTGAAATCGTCTCGGTCGATAAGGCCAAGTCGGTTTTGACGATATGGACCAAAGAGCCACAGTTTAGTCACGGCATAATTTCGCTTTCCGGAGGTACCTACCGGCGCGGCTTTATTGGTGAACAGTTTATCGTCAGCATTAAGGGGCGAGCCAAGGTGTCTGGTCAAACCGAATTTAAAGTGGCGGGGGTGGAGTTGTTGGCTGGAGATGGCCAGGGATCGCGTGTACCGACGGAGATCTCGAGCCACTCACGAACCAGCTTTATTGTTTATGACGAAAACAATTTGGATGACAGGATTGAAGCCAAACTTTCTGTCCGGGTCAATCCTGACATTGATGGTGACGGTAAGGTGACCTTGCGCGATATCAGTGCCTTTATGGCCGCCTGGCACAGCAAGGATGCCTTTTATGATTTTAATAGTGACGGCCGAATGAACCTAAAAGATTTTTCTATAATTTTGGCCGAATTCTTCTTTGGCTCTGGAACCTAAATCCCGCTTTTTCTGTTGATAAGGAGCCAATTTTTCTTTACAAAAAGGCTACAATAATGGTGTGCTGGGAAAGTGTACTCACGCTACAGATGGCTGAATCTTAATGAGTAAAAAAGCACTGTCGAGAAAACAAAGCAAGATAACAACCCGTCAGCCCAGCAGACTGACTTTAAGAAAGGAACGACCTGTTGCTTCAACAGGCTTGTATGACGTGGTTTATAATTCCGCACTCGGTAAGAGTTGTGCGGTTTTGTTGTTAGCCACTTTTCTGATTCAGGCGACGTATGTTTCGGCGGGTGAGTTAGATACGACTGCGGCTGAGGAGGTCGGGCTGGCGACTGTCTTACTGGACGAAAGTATCGAGGTGACCGAACTGATGGAGACGGATGTAGCGGAAGAAATCATAATGACTGAAGATGAGTCTGAGCTTGAGGAAGCCGGCGCTAGCGATGACAATGAGATGTTACACTCAAACTACACCTCACCTGAGACTGATCAATTATTGCCTGCTGAGATGGAGTCAATCGAAGAATTGGAAGCCCCAGTTTGGCCTGAAGAAACGTCAGTTCATGAGTGGTCAGCTGATACGTCTCCTTATTTTGGGGTGATGTCAGAAGCGGTGGAAGCGGATGCTTTGGTTGAGTTGGTAGAGTCGCAGTTTGATCGTTCGGGTCACGCTACAATTACTTCAGCTGTTAGCAGTAATTCTTCACTATTGTTTAATCGTAACCAGTGTACCGAGCTAGCTTCAGGGTCATATTACTGTTACCAGGTGCCGGAGGATGTCTTGCAAGATGCGCTCTTTGCCGCACCGGACGAAGACGGTGATTTGGAGATTTTTATAGTCAGAGAAGGGATACAACAGCAGATTACCCACAATTTGGTTGATGATGCCGCGCCGTTTTATGATGAAATCACCAATACTATTGTGTGGCATCGCCTGGTTAATGACCGCTATCAGATTATCTCATATGACTTAAGAACCGGACGTGAGACACAGTTGACTGACAGTCCAGTTAACAACATGGAGCCGGTCAGACAAGGTTCGTATACGGTTTGGCAGAGGTGGCAAGGTGCTAGTTGGCAGGTTGTCTTGTTTGATGGCACCACTGAGACTTTATTGTCGCGTGGAAATGATCATAACGTAGCCCCTCATATCAATGGTGACTTGGTCGTCTGGAATCGTCACGCGGCGAGTGGTAAGCGAACTTTGGAGGTGTATAATTTAGTGACTGGAAGTCTATTTAGCCTTGATGATCCGGATGGTCTAGCGGTTGAGAATCCGCGTATGATGTTGGTCTATGATACAGTCCATCAGAATGGCGAGCTGGTCACTCGTGGTTATGACATCAGGTCTGGTCAGGTGGTTGATATCGATACCAAACCCAGACCTTTGCCAGTTGATTTGCCCAAGAGCGAGCAGACTGGAGAGGTTAGAGCTTTAATTCAAAGCAAGCCAACCGTGAAGGCGGTCGACCTTATTGGTGATGAGGATGACTGGTCTAATTCCGATCCGGATCACGAATCGGCGGTCGTGGATCCACTTGAGCTTGACCTACGCTCAATTGATCTCAGTGCTGTACCACAAACGACTAAGGAAGAAGTGTCTGAACTAGTTATTCCACCGTTTGAGCCAGCTGGACTACCCAGTAATGGTCAGATTTCCGACGAGACTGTGAAAGAGTCAGATTAGCGGAGACGTTATCGTGTACAATATGAGTTAACCGTATGTTTGTTTCGGGATATTTTGGTGTATTCAAAAAGCCAATCGCATTAGTCTTGGCGTTGGTGCTTTGTCTTGAAACAGGTACTGTACTCTTGTCTAGATTTGTTCAAAATCTGGTTAGAGAAGCGAAAGCCGCCGTGGTGGTCATAGAATCAGCCCCGAGCACTGACAGCAACTCCCACACCATTGCTGGATCAAATATCGTCTTTCTGGACGATTTGGTCGGCTACCGCTTCTTTCGTTCAAGTGATGGACGTTGTCGGTACCGAAAGACTACTGATGCTGGCGCCACTTGGGCCGCTTCAGTCATCGTCGATAATCAGACTGACTGCATTGGCATTACCGCTTGGTATGATCGCTGGACGCCAGGTGATACTGGTCGAATGATCCATATTGCCACCATGGACACCTCTGACGATCATATTTTCTACAACCGTCTAGACACCTTAGATGATTCATTGTTGCTCACAACTGCAACCAGTACGACCCTAGGCTCACCAGCCACCTATACCGCTGCCGCCAACCGGCACAGCATCACCAAATCCACCACCGGTGTAATTTACGTGGTGGCAGATGACGCACAGGGCAGTAATATCCAGTCGTGTAGCAGTAACTGCGGCGTGTCCACCAACTGGAGCGCGGTTGGTACTCCGCCTCAAGGTGATTTTGATAGCTGGAGCATGGTGTTGCCACTCGCAAGTGGAAACATCATGCTCATCAACCGTAGTACCGGTAATGTTATGCGTTCCAGCATCTGGAATGGCAGTACCTGGTCCAGTTTTGTTACGATTGATGCTTCGGCGGTTAGAAATACCACTTTTGATGTCGGTTTTGCCGCTACGGTTGATACAGATACCAATGATATCTACCTAGCCTATGTTGCCGACAACAATAACTTCACCACAGCCAATCACGACATTCGCACGGCTGTCTATTCCTCTGGTAGCTGGACTAATAAGCCAGATATCATTACAAATGATCCCGATCGCGGCCTTTTACAAATAGCGATTGGTCGCGACCAGAACAATGGAGACATTTATGTCGCATTTACCGCTCGGGCAGATATTGGAGTAGCGACATCAGTAAACGTTTATGCCTATCGTTCGACTGATGGTATGGATACTTGGGGATCAGAGATAGGTCCAATTAATTCAACGTCAGGCACCTTCTACGGCATTGGGATGAATCTTATGTCCTTCGATCGACTTTTCATATCATGGTTTGATGCGGTCACGGCTACGCGCGCTATCTACGGAGAGACACTGGCTGATATTGGTCCGGAGGTAAGGCTGTCAGCCGTCGGCAGTACCGTTTCTACAGTGAGGGAGGGTAGTACTGAAGCCTATTTGGGAGGGGCGTTTTGGCTGGAGTCGGTCGCCACTCGCACGGTGTCCTCCATCGTTATTACTGAATCTGGTACCATAAACGCTGAGACAAGTTTGGCCAACATAAAGTTGCTTTATGATGTGGACGAAACAGTGCCGTTTGATTGTAGTAGCGAATCATTTACTGGGACTGAACCACAATTTGGGTCAACTGTGGTGGGCGGTTTCTCTGGTGCTGATGGTACAGCTTCCTTTACCGCCTCACCAGTTACCGTCGGCCCTAGTCGTGGTCTGTGTTTCTATGTCGTGCTGGACGTATTAGAGTCGGCAGTCGACGGTGAGACGATTCAGCTATCAGTTAGTAATCCTAAGAATGACGTGATTGTTTCGGGCGGAGTGGATGTATTTCCATTCGAACCGGTACTGCTTAACGGTAGTACGACGGTGGTCGCTTCAGATTTGACCCAAACTGGCTATCACTGGCGTAACGACAACGGCGATGAGACGGGCGCTACGTCGGCGACAGCTGGGGTTGAGAATACCCCTCTACCAGCGATTGTAATTGGTGAGCCAATTAGACTACGTTTGGCAGTCTCTAACGAGGGTTCAACCACATCGGTCTCTACCACTTTCGCCCTAGAGGTTGCGTCACCGTCTCCTACATGCGAACTGGCCAGCGGCTGGACTATGGTCGGGGAACCGACTTCTGATTGGGAGATATATGATTCGACCTGGCTCACACACGGTCAGCATACTACTAATATTGCCACCTCAACCGGCGGTCTGACTGATCCGCGCACCAATTTTCAAAGTACTAATCAAGGAGTACGAACTATCTCGGCTACCACGACGCCTCAAGTAGTCGCCGTTGATAGCTTTGTCGAATTTGAATTTTCTCTCCAAGCCTCGACGACGGCGGTGGAGGGTGAATCGTATTGTTTTAGATTGACCAGGGACGGCGATCCGCTCGAATTCTACACTCATTACCCCCTAGTCACTATTACATCTGATGTTACGGTTGAAGTATTCGGAGATCATCGGGCCACCACGACCATCAACACAGCCAACGTATTATCTGGGGGCGGCTTTGCAGTGATCGAAAAGATCGGTGGCCGGAACGTTACTGAGTTGACTTTTACACAAATCGGGACGATTGCCGCCGGTGCGATTACTGAGTTACGTCTAAGGTATCAATTAGATACTGGTGTGCCGTATGATTGCTCCAACGTAACCTTCACCGGTAGCGAATCCCTTTTCGGTACAGCTGGTAGTCTTAATCCTAGCACCGATAAGATTACTTTTACTGACACAGTGGCTATCACTACCACCGATACCCTTTGTGTGATGCTCGAATACGATTTAAATGATCAAGCGGCGAACGGACAGACGATTAAATTTGCGATTGATTCACCAGCACTTGATGTGGTAGTAACGGGAGGCGCTTCCATCGGACCATCGGGCACGCTGACTGTACCAGGTGAAACCGAAGTGGAAGCTGGTACTCTGACGCAGACCGGTTACCATTGGCGTAATAACGACGGCGATGAGATAAACGCCACTTCAGCTACCGGCGGGACAGAGAACACTCCACTTAATGATTTTCTACTTAACGCGCCAATTCGTTTACGACTGTCAGTCGTCAATGATAGCGTCTCGGCCAGCGCGGCGCCAACTCGTTTCCGGCTCGAGTATGCACCCAAGATTACTACTTGTAATATGGCCACGGTTTGGACAGATGTGGGAGCGGCGCCAGATAGTTTTGATATGTTTGATTCCGCCCACCTAAGCAATGGCGAAGATACTACTAATATTGCCATTGGTAGCGGCGGTGTGACAGATTTTGGGTCGGTCTTCATTACCCCTAACGGAGGAGTGCGCGACGTGGAGTCATTGACCGGTACGACTACGCTCGGAGCGGATGAGTTTGTTGAACTCGAATTCAGTCTGGTCTCAACCGATTTTACTCCATACAGTACGACTTTTTGTTTTCGAGTTTCGGCCCATGGAGTGCCGCTTAGCAGTTATCATAGTTACGCTGAGTTGACCACTGCCCCCAAACGTGATTTTCGAGTTCAGCGTGGCAGTGAGATGGTATCGGGCACCTCTACAGCTCTGATCGCGGGAATAGACTATATCGCGCCGCAGTCAACCTCGACCGCCTTTGTCCGCATCACCAACTCTCATCACACCGGAGCTGGACACGATACTGGTAGCACGGCCGCCCAAAACGTCAAGGACGTAACAGCCCGCTTGGTGGTGACCGATATTACAGATAGCTTTACTATTGTGAGGGCCGCATCACCAATCAATAACACTCGTGTCGATTGGGAAATTGTGGAATTTATTGGCAAAGCTGGAACCGATAATGAGATTGTGGTTAGGTCGGTAAATTCTTTGAATTTTAGTAATTCCGCGGTGGTAGCAACTGGTACACCAGCTACTACCGTGACAGATGATGCTCAGGTGGTAGTGTTTGTAACTGGTGTCAGCAATAACAACACCTCACGCAACTACTACGCCGGGCAGGTAACAGCTGAGTGGAACGCCGCTACCAAGTCCCCCGTATTTAGGCGCGGTAATGCCGGTAGTAGCGTGATTGACGTTAGCTATGCAGTGGTCGAATTTGTTGGTCAGAATTGGCGAATTCAGCGAGTGGAGCACGCTTATGTTGTCGCCGGCGATACCGAAACTGAAAACATTACCCCAGTAAACAGTCGGGACAGGACTTTTCTTCATGTACAGAAACGAATGGGAGCCACTACCAATGTGGTGCACTTTGGACATGAGGTCTGGTTGTCTAGTATTGGGGCGGTGTCGTTTCGGATTGAACCACTAGCATCAGTAGCGGTGGAGCAGACATCGGTGGCTTGGGTGATTGAAAACACACAAACTGGTGTTGGTGCCATGAGAGTCGAGCATTCCAACTCAGGCACTACTAATGGTGGCGGTACACCTTTCACGCTGAGTGTGGTATTTGATAATTCAGTCTCACTCAACAATGCATCAATGATGAGTTTCACTACCCGAGCTGCCGGTGCCAACACCACCTACCCGCGACCACTGGCCGGCATCATTTTGACTGCCAGTGATACCTATCAGATATATCGTAGTAACAGCGCGTCATTGATGACGTTTCGTACCCAGATTGTCAGCTGGCCGGTGGCAGATTTATCCCTTCGTCAAAATTATTATCGCTTCTACGAGCACAATAACGCACTTACCCCCACTGACCCCTGGCCACCTGGTCTGGCTGATCTAGGTGAAAATACCCCGATCACTAACAGTGATGAACCGCTTGGGGTGGGAGAGCGAGTGAGATTACGAATAACTGTGAGGGCCAATAACGCCAGTATGCCAGCCGGTCTGCAGGACTTTCGATTGCAGTACGGGCTACGGTCTACTACCTGTTCGGCAATTGGAGCTGGGAATTGGTTTAGTTTAGGTGAAGTGGCCAGCTCCACAGTCTGGCGTGGTTTTTCGGCTCCCGGATCGACCAATGGCGAAGCCCTATCTAGCAATCCGCCCGGTGTGGATGATTTGCTCATTTCCGTATCAGACCGAGCTGGTTCTTTGGTGCATAGCAATCCCTCCCCACCCAACCCCTACCCGGTCGCTGAAGGTGAAAATATTGAATACGATTGGCATCTTGAGCACAACGGTGCAATCCCGCAGAGCGTATATTGCTTTCGCATGGTCAAAGCGGACGGTGCCCCCTTAGATGGCTATAATTTTTATCCGCAAATCAGGACCGCTGGCTTTACACCAGTCAGCCGCTCGTGGCGCTGGTACGATGACTATTTAAACGAGACACCTTTTAGTCCGCTTGCGGGAGAAAACGTTACTCCGATTGATATTAAAAATGACGATCAGCTGACACTCCGAGTGACGGTGGGAGAGACCCGTAATGTTAATGGTATTGATATAAAGTATCGTCTACAGTTTTCAGAGGACAGTACCTTCACTACCTTCACCAACGTCGCCGCGACCAGTAGCTGCGAGAGTTTGTCTTACTGGTGCTACGCTGAGGGTGGGGGAGTCGATAACGTTGTCATTAGTTCAAGTACACTCAGCGATGCCGATAGTTGCGTGGGCGGAAGCGGAGATGGTTGTGGGCGGCATAATACAATTCCGACTTCGCTCACCAACCACGTTCATTTTGGTGGCAGGAATCAAGAGTTTAGCTTTACGGTTAGGCACACTGCGGCACGCGTGGGAGCAATTTATTACTTCCGTCTTTATGATGCAACTAATAATGAACCGGTACCCCTTGCCAGCGGTGCGTCATTTCCGTCTTTGATAACCGAAGGTCCGACACTCACTTTTGGTCTTAGTGGCCTGGCGGTCGGGAGTACTACAGCCGGAGTGGTGGTGACGACTGAAGCTGATCCCAATGCGATTGCCTTTGGTGGCTTGCAGTTTAATACGGAGAAGATTGCCGCGCATCGACTGCAACTCACCAGTAACTCGTCTGAGGGTTATCAGATGCTGAAGTATGCTCGCCAACCACTGATGGCTAGCCATGGTGGCATTATTCCCCCTCTTGATGCTACCAACGCGGCGCCGACGGCCTGGGCTAGCGCCTGTCAATTAAGTTCCACCACGACAGGCTGTATTGGTTACCACACCACGGACGCGACGCTAAGTGGTGGTTCAACTCGGTTTGCCCCTAACGATACATATGCTGGCCTGGCTACATCGTTACAGGAAATTATGTATAGTTCTTCGCCCACGACTGAGACCCATGATATAGTGTATAGAATTGTAGTTAACGAACTACAACCGGCGGGTGATTATGAAACTGAAATCGTCTATCTGGCTCTTCCAGCATATTAGTTTTAGTGTTTTGCTGTTGCTTTTGCAATTCATTCCGCTGCAGCTGAGTGCCAATACTGGCTTGGCTATCACCCCACTTATTATAGATCTCAACACGGAGGGTAGGGATATTATCTCCGAGACGATTACGCTAACCAATCGCACCGACCGGCCACTCCGCCTCTACGCTTCAGTGCACAACATCAGTCTAAGCGGCGCTGGTGAAATTGAAGAGTTTGTGTCAGCTTCGATGTCTGATCGAACACGAACCTTGACTAGTTGGGTTGAGATTAGTCGAGCGCGTCTGGAGGTTCCGTCGCAGGGCACGCTTGAGGTGCCAGTCAAAATTCGAATTAATCCCAATGTCGAGCCAGGTGATTATCACGGTTTTATTGGTTTTGGTGCCGGCCATAACCGTGACGTGGCCGAGGCCGCAGTCCTGAGAGGTAATAGCCAAGGGGTAATTGTCCGGGTCTCGATCAACCAGAAGCGCCACGAGCAGTTGCAGTTGGTTGGTTATACAACCGACCGCTTTGCCGCTCTCGGTGGACGACAAGCCGTTAAGTTTACCTTGAAGAATACCGGCGATACTCCACTAAAGCCACAAGGTGAAATTATCATCTATGACCAACGGGGTCGTGAGGTTAATACGTTGCCAGTTCAATTGTCGAACGACGAGCTTGCGCCTGGTGCCACCTACGACTACGTGGCCGAATTACCAGCTGTCGAGCGGTTTGGTCGTCATAAGGCTTTCTTGACATTAGACTACGGCGCCAGACGGGCGACCGTGCATGATGCGACTTTTTTTGTTTCAATACCCTGGTTCATGTTGTCTATATTTGGTCTAGCTGTTGTGGTCATGCTCCTGGCCTTGTTTTTGGTTGCTCGCTCACGCACCAAAATCGCGTATAATGACGGCGTCAGTGAAGTTGGTGTCTTGGTGCGACCCAGAAAATCTCACATCAATTATGATCATGATCTCAATCTCAAAGTCGATCGCTAGACTAGCTTCACTGCTGGTCCTTTTGCTGGTACCCCAGACTGATTTAATTGGTAGTGGGATAACCTTAAGCGTGTCACCAGTCACCTATGAACTGGCCGTCGAACCCGGTCGTCAGTTGAGTAGTTCAATTCGAGTGATTAATCCCAACCCGTTTGATCTGACTGTTTACGCTGAAGTGGCAAACTTTCGACCTCGTGACGAGGGCGGTGCACCAAGTTTTCATCCGATTGATTTCGATAACGCTGAAGGAATAACACTAGCTGAATGGTTTACGATTAGTGAAGAGCCAATCATTGTTCCGCGGGAGCAATCGCGCAATGTGCCGTTTACTATTAATGTACCAGAAGCGGCAAGCCCAGGCGGACACTTCGCGGCCATCATGATCGGTACAAGACCGTTGCGAAGTGAGGTTGGCGAATCCCAAATCAAGACCGCTCAGATAGTCACGTCTTTAGTTTTTTTGCGGGTAGCCGGTGAGGTGATTGAATCCGGTTCGATCCGCGAATTCACTACCACCAAGCGCTTATACCGCGATCCGACAGCTGAGTTTTCATTACGTTTTGAGAATCGAGGCAATGTCCACATTCAGCCTCAGGGTGAAATCAAAATTTTTAATATGTGGGGCAAGGATCGTGGTACTATACCGATCAACCAGTTGACCAACCTAGGCCATGTTCTGCCGGGTAGTGTTAGGCAATTTCGCTTCGCTTGGCGGGGCGAGTGGTCACCTTATGATATCGGTCGCTACCGAGCGGTGGTGACAGTCGTCTACGGTGCAGAGGAGCGGCGTTTTGCTTCATCGGAGATTGATTTCTGGATTTTGCCGGTTGGATTAATTGTCAAAGTCTTAGGCGTGATAGTGCTCATAATACTTTTAATTATCTGGTTGGTGAAGTTGTATGTTAGACGGATGCTTAGACTGGCCGGCATTGATGTTAATGCGCTATCGTTAGAGCCGCGCTCAGGGCAAACAAGACCTGCTAGTTTAAGTCTGAACTTACGCTACCAGCTACCGAATGTTGACCGTATAGCCATCGCGCTTAGTAAGCTTAAGAGCCAATCAGCTTTGTTACGTAAGCGCCTGTCGGTGGCTAGGCTTAGGGTGATCTACCACTTCTTAATTGAGAGTCGGTTGTGGTTAGTGGCGATACCGATCGTTGGACTGCTCATTTTTGGTCTGTGGTACCTATCTAAAGAGGCCAAAGAAACTGATCATCGGGCCTTTGAAGTCGGCTATCTGAACTATGATCAAACAGTGACAGTAACCTCTGAAGAAATCGCCTACAATTTACTGCGGTCACAGGTAAGCGAGGCTGATGCCACAAACATCTCTACCGTTCCGATTAGCATTATCAACCGTGGCGGTATACCAGGCCGGGGAGCCGAAGTAAGACTAGCGCTCGAGCGGGCTGGTTATGAGATTGTTCAATTAAAAGCTGATTTCGTCGAGACTAATCCGCGAACAGTGATTGTTACGAGTCGCGAGCAGGAAGACACGGCTCTGGCACTCAGTCGTTTGCTTAATAACGCGCTCGTATCTTTTACCGCAGAGACTGACGCAACCATTACAGTGTACGTAGGAGCTGAGACTTTTGCCTTTTAGGTGTATACTGATGTGAGTTATTAGTAAAATCTTTAACTATGGAAAAACGCAGTATCTATTTGGTGGTTGGCTTGTTTGGACTGATCGTGGTTGGGATGTTTACGTACGCATTTTTAATGCGCAGCGAGTTGTCTGACCAAGCTTCAACGGTAACACCACTCCCGATTCCTGCGCCAGTCTCCGGCTTTGTGCCGGAATTGATCGAAGGTAAAGTATTCTACACTGATGGCGAGTATGTGTTTGCGGGAACAGTCACTACACCCACACCGTGCGATTTACTAGAAGTATCAGTGGTAGTTATGGAGTCAATGCCGGAGCAAATTCGACTGGATTTTACCACCTTGAATACGGCCGAGGCCTGCATCCAGGTTTTGTCAGACCAGCGCTTCTTGACTACGCCAGTTAGGGCGTCAGCGGAGGCTAACGTCTCGGCTACCTTTAACGGTCAGCCAGTACAACTTAATTTGTTACCCGCCTTGCCAGGCGAGACACCGGATGATTTTGAGCTTTTTATAAAAGGTTAAATTAACTGCTGTGGATCGAACAAGTTGGTTGGTGTTGGTAATTTTAAGTACGGTGCTGGTACTAGCTGGAGTATTTACTTGGTGGCTTTTAGACCAGTCTACGATTGACTACGCAGAGACCAGCGCCGCTACCGTGCTTCAAGTTACGGACGGTGAGTATCAAGACGACGCCGGCCAGTCGGTGTCACTTCTGCCGATTGAGACGGATTATTTGCTTATTACCACCTGGGCTTCGTGGTCGCCCTTTACAGCGGCTGATTTAAGCACCCTCGCACAGGTGGCCGAGCAGTTTAGTGGCCAATCGCTTCGAGTCATTGCCATGAATCGTGCCGAACCAGTAACACAGGCCAAGCGAGCCTTGGTTGGTCTGCCAACCGTCTCGCCGGCAGTTGAGCTTATCTATGATCCAGTCGATCACTTTTATCGATCGATCGGTGGTTATGCGATGCCGGAGACTGTCATTTTTGATCGTCGAGGAGACATAGTTATTCACGAACGACGACAATTAAATCAAATAGAGTTAGTTACTATTCTAGAAGAACTATTAAAATAAGCATGAATCCATTTGAACAAATTCAACACCACTTTAGAGGTGCCAGCGTTAGCTTAGGTCTAAGCGAATCTGATTTAGCTACTATTATGGCGCCCCAGTCTATCCATAGGCGAACACTCAAAGTAAAGCTAGATGATGGACAGGTGACTGAATTTCCAGCTTATCGTATACAGTTTAATAATGCCCGCGGACCCTACAAAGGTGGCATCCGCTTTCATCCGGCCGCTAACGAAGCTGAAGTGACTGCTCTCGCCGCCGCAATGGCGATAAAGTGTGCCGTGGCAAATATTCCTCTCGGTGGTGCCAAGGGCGGTGTTGTGGTTGATCCCAAGACTTTGAGTCAGACCGAGCTAGAATCAGTCGCTAGAGCTTATGCTCGAGAGTTTGCTTCCGTGATCGGAGTCGATATTGATATACCGGCGCCCGATGTTTACACCACACCGCAGATTATGTCCTTTATACTTGATGAGTACGAGAAGGTGGTTGGGCATAGTGAGCCCGGGGTGATTACTGGCAAGCCTTTACTGCTGGGGGGTAGCGTCGGACGAGACATCGCCACGGCGACCGGCTCAGTGTTTGTTTTGCGAGAGTACTGCCGGGTGAAAGGTGTGGAAGTAAAGGGGTTAAAAGTAGCAATCCAAGGCTACGGTAACGCCGGTGGTGTAGTAGCGTCTTTACTACACGCCATTGGAGCCAAGATTGTAGCGGTGTCTGATAGCGCGGCTACCGTCTCGTCAAAAAGTGGACTCGATCCTCTAAAATTAGAAGAACATAAACGCTCAGCCTCGTTTGCCACCTATCCAATTAGTGGAGAGGTTAGGGTTGAGAGAGGTGGGGAAGGAGTCTTTGCTATAGAGTCTGATGTGTTGGTGCCAGCGGCCCTTGATAATGTGATTAGGGTCGATAACGCAAAAAGCATAAACACGAAACTTATCCTTGAACTTGCCAATAATCCAGTGACCCCAGAGGCTGAAGATATCCTAATCGGTAGGAGTATTGAAGTGTTACCCGATGTCTTAGTGAACGCTGGCGGGGTGATTGTATCTTACTTTGAATGGGTGCAAAATCGACAGCAGTACTATTGGGAGGCGAGCGAAGTCGAGAGTCGACTTGATACTTTAATCAGCAAGGCATTCCATGAGGTTCACGAGGGTAGGGAAGCCGATGTTAGTTATCGCGCTTCTGCATATAAGTTGGGCCTTAAACGTATATTTGAAGCCATGAAATTGCGCGGTCGACTATCCACTGGGTGACGTAGCAGACAATAAATA
>JRYF01001040.1_pt1 | contig 73556 bp, 73 predicted proteins | sample 235331 | NCBI WGS metagenome assembly JRYF01 (sample SAMN03074217, study PRJNA261475) | activated sludge metagenome | biome: Wastewater Treatment Plant; feature: Wastewater; material: Activated sludge; isolation source: activated biomass of a wastewater treatment plant treating hydrocarbon... ... | reverse complement strand
GGCTTCCACTACTGTTTTTTGCTCCAATACCTTACCAGGCCGGACACGCTCATCCATGAAGGGTTGGCCGCTTCATACCGACGAATATCTTCTTCAGATAATCGGGCTTTCCGAAGTTGGTCAGATACATAGGTTTGAAACAATGGAGTAATCTCTTCTATTGTTGATCGATTGAGCGCATAGGGTTTCATCCATTCCGACCAATCTTTTAAAGTAGCTTTCAGTGACTTCCAATGGGATCCAAGATCTTCAATAATGCCATAGTGCGTTAAAATCAATTGGTTTACCGGAAGGGATTCCATTAATAAAATAGACGCAAACCATGCTTCCAGGTCAATATCAGGAGGGGGACAAGGAGGATGAACAATTCCTTTTTTGATTTTGATACCAGCAGCATCTCCTGTAAAAAGCATATTATCCAATTGCCATGCGATATGATGGGAAGCATGACCCGGTGTATGCCAGGCTATAAAAGATTTATCACCAATAGTCACAGCGGAACCATGTCCCATGTCAATTAAGGCCGATTCATTAATGGGCTTCAATTGACCCCATAATGTATCCATTTGACTTCCATAAATTCGTGTTGCGGATCGAATCAACTTTTCAGGTTCAATCATATGTGGCAACCCTGTGGGATGGACATAGATTTTTGCATTTTGTTCGGCAAAAGCCCAGGCAGCACCTGCATGGTCAAAATGTATATGTGTAAGTAAGACATGTTTGATATCTTTTACATTAAGACCAAGGGATTCTAATCCTTTTTTCAGATTGTCATAAGTGGAAAATGGCCCGGTTTCAATGAGAACGGGTCCTTCCGTGGTATCTACTATAAAGCATCCAATGACATGGTCAAGTCCCTGGAATTTTAAATCAATGATGTGTGCCATTATTAAACAGAATATTTATTACGAGTTAAATTTAAAATTTTAAAATTCATTCACTCAAAAAGATGGACTGTATTCAACTGCCATTCGCTTTCCATAAATTTGAGGAGGTTTATAATTACTTTTGTTTTTTAGGACAATATATTGTGCCTAATAGAATGATTAGCATTTATTAAACAGCTGATAAAAAGAAATCAAAAAATAACCAATGCAAAAGATCGAACATATAGGAATTGCGGTATCCAATCTCGACCATGGGGAAAAGGTATACAGCCAGATTTTGGGAGTATTGCCCTACAAGCGGGAGGAAGTAGAAGAGCAGGGCGTTATCACTTCATTCTTCCGATGTGGATCAAACAAAATTGAATTACTTCAATCTACAGTAGCAGGAGGGGTGATCGATAAGTTTATCGAAAGAAAAGGAGAGGGTATTCACCATATTGCATTTGCCGTTACTGATATATTAAAGGAAATGGAACGACTCAGAATACAGGGATTTCAAATACTACAGGAAGAGCCTATTGCTGGTGCAGACAATAAATGGATTTGCTTTGTACATCCGAAAGATACTCAGGGTGTTTTGATCGAACTATGCCAGGAAAGGAATCAATAACATGGAAGAGATCACCACTTTTCATTATATTTTACTGGTAGTGGGAGGACTGTTTGCCGGTTGTATGAATACTTTAGCCGGATATGGGTCGGTCATTACTTTGACATTGTTGATGGATGTGATCGGACTACCGGCAAATCTTGCCAATGGATCAAACCGGATCAACGTTTTTGCGACGTCTCTGGTGAGTACTTCGGTTTTTTACAGACATGGCAAGTTGAATATTTCCGGAAGCAGCAGGTATATCATTTCAGCCTTTATTGGAGCCATGGCAGGGGTTTATGTGGCCACAATTGTTTCCAATGAATCTTTCAAAGAAGTATTCAAATATTTGCTGATAATTTTATTCGGATTGTTGCTAGTTAAACCACATCGTTGGCTCAGAAAAGAATCTTTACCTATCAGACCTTCTTCCTGGGTAGTAATACCTTCATTTTTATTCATAGGGTTTTATGGGGGTTTTATACAAATGGGTGTAGGGATTCCTGTTTTAGCTGTTTTGGTGCTGGTTGCAGGGTATAATCTTATTGAAGCCAACGCAGTCAAAGTTGCCATCATTGGCATTTATACCTTGGTGGTGATCATGATTTTTTGGTCAAATGACTTAATTCATTGGGAGGCAGGAATTATATTGGCAGTAGGTGCCTATACCGGTAGCTGGATTACAAGTACATTTTTGTCCAGACACAAGAAGGCAACTGAAATTGCCTATTGGTTACTGGTTTTGGTCATTGTAAACATTATTTTATATCAGTTTAATTTTTGGACATGGATGGGAGAATTATTATTTTCATAATTTGCCTGTTTTATAGTGGTTGTCTTCAAGTGAATACTGCAAAGAATCCTTTGGAAGATATTATGGCTTCCGACATACCGGCGATTAAAATTGTTGCAGATAGTCTTGAGCAATATGAATTGCAAATCATTTTTACCCCATTGGTTGAGAAAGATGGCCGGTGGAAGCTGGGAAAAAGGCATACTTTCCGGTTAGATACTACGCATTATTTTTATCCTGCAAGTACGGTTAAAATGCCAGTCGCTTTTTTGGCTTTACAGAAGTTAAAGGAATTGCGTGAAAAAGGATACTCCCTGACTCGTGATACCCCTATATTTTTTGGAGAGGGCAGAGCTCCAATGACTTCTATGGACTCGGATACTTGTTCATCGACGGGATTGCCTACCATTGCGTCAATGATTGAACAGGTATTTACTGTCAGTGATAATATTTCCTATGTTCGCTTATATGAGTTTCTCGGACAGGAATACATCAATCATGAATTGCGAAAGAAAGAAATTTTCACCAATTCCAGAATCATCACCCGGGTAGGAGTTACAGGCTTTTCTACCGAAGAAAACCGCTATGTCAACCCTTTCTACTTTGATAGCAAGGATTCGCCTTTGTATCAGGAGGAATTGAGGTATTCTCATTTTCAAATACCAGAAAATGAAAGGCTTAGATCCACTTTCAAGGGAAGGGGCTATTTGGATCAGGATGGAAATCTTCAGGAAAGCGCTTTTGACATGAGTGAAAAGAATTTTATCAACCTGCCGGATCTGGAAAGATCGCTGAAGGTTGCCCTTTTCCCTGAATGGTACGATGAATCCTCGAGATATAACATTGATGAAGATGATAATGAATTTTTACAGGCCACATTAGTCAAATTACCTAAAGATTTTCCATGCTATTCAGATACAGCCCGATATTATGACGGATTCGTAAAATTCTTCATGTATTGGGATTCAAAACAACCTATTCCTCAAAACATAACCATAAAAAACAAGGTGGGTTTTGCTTATGGAACATTAACGGACTGTTCATATATCGAAGACCGTGAAAGAAATGTCCGTTTTTTCCTGACAGCTACCATTCTGGTGAACAGAAACGGAATTTTTAATGACGGTGTATATGAATATAAAGAGGTTGGTTTGCCGTTTATGGCTGCATTAGGTCGGGAAGTACACCGTTACATGGTTAATAATTACGGGAAACAAACAAGGTAGTGAATGATGCCGGGAAGTAAGTGTGAGGGTTATTTATACAAACTATCTGGGGGATTAATGCCACGTACTGCTGCCATTTGGTAAATGGATTTTTTAATGTCATCTATGGTTTTCCGGATATGTGGATGATGATCCATAGCCTGGAGGACAATTTTCCTTTCATAATCGTCTGCTACACCCAAAGCAAATGAGATAATTAATTGAATGTTAATATGCTGCCTGATTTCTTTCATGGTTTGCCAACAAGTCACAATTTCTAAGAATCCCAACAAAAGGATTATTATTACTTATAGAACAAATAAATAATTTTTATGTTCTTAAATTTTTGATTTTTCAGTGCAGGTATATTTATCTAGGGATTTGGGAGTTTATCAATATTTTTTGTTTAATTAAAAGCAAATAAAAATTAAACAAAAAAATAGATTGTGATGTTTTTATTCTATTAAATCACATAAAATAAAAGTCATGAAAATTTTAATCAACGGTATTTTTTCTTTGTTTTTTTTATTAGGAGCCATTTCTAATGTTTACTCTCAGGGTGTAATGGTTGGATATGACAACGATGTTGTTGACATTGCCGTCAGTTCAGAGGACCATTCTACCCTGGTTGCAGCGGTAAAGGCAGCAGGACTCGTAGAGGTATTAAAAGGTGAAGGACCTTTTACCATTTTTGCCCCAACGAATACTGCTTTTGCAAAGTTGCCACAAGGGACGGTCTCTACACTGCTTCAACCTGAAAATAAAGAAGTGTTAACCGGTATATTGACCTACCATGTTGTTGCCGGCAAGTTGGACGCGGCCAATGTACTCAAAGCCATCAATGACAACAATGGATCCATTGAAGTGAAGACAATAAATGGTGCAAAATTTACCGCTAAACTGTGGGAAGGAAATGTAGTTTTGAAGGATGGCCAGGGCAATAAAGCTACGGTCATTGCAACAGATTTAATGGGTACGAATGGAATCATTCATGTGATCGATGCCGTAATTTTACCATAGTCTAAATGGAGAACAATGAAGTGATATAGCTTAAGTTTGGTGTTATCCCAAATACTGGAAGCATAATAAAAAAGCAGGATATTACATCCTGCTTTTTTATTTGAAAAGAATTAAAAATTCTCATTTAAGTTAAAAGATTCATCCTAAATATTTCTATATATAAATTCCATGTATTCAGTAGCATTTTCTAATTCTATTGACTTCTACTTGATGAAAAGGTCAAAATTTCGCGTATCTTTGAGTGAGTTTTTGGATGGGACTAAATGGTTTTGTATCAATATAACTAAGTATTTTAATTCATAATTCAGTCAAAAGAATATGGTGAAGCCGGTAGAAAGACCAGATATTTTAAAAAAGTACGCCCGGTTGATCGATGAATCCCTGGATGATGAATCCCTCTTTGACAGGAATTTGCTGGGCCTGTATGATGAGCTTTCAGATCCATCTTTAAAGGGATTTCTTGATGATCTTTTGATTGTATTGGCGGTATTAATTACAGTAAGTACACTTTTATTTGTCTGGGTGATTGGGCAATACTGGGGACTAACTATACCATTTTTTTATTTTGCAGTTTGGTATATTTATCAGTTTGATGTCAAGATGATGATGGAATCTATTGCTGATAAAGAGGTGCTTCCTGACGATTCACAATTGATGTTCAATGAATTGAGAAAAGCCCGGGACATACGTTTCAGAAGACTATTTTTTGCAATTTTTACTTATACAGTATTTTTTACTTTGGCTTTGATCATGACCGGTATGACATTTTTTGCGAATAGCATGTCCACTGCCAGCATAATATTGATTGGGTTTGTATGTTCTGGGATATTCAATATTTTGATCTTTAGGAAAAGTGTATACCGATCCATCCTGCTAAACCGGAGATTTAAATTGATTAGAGATCAACAGGAATAATGGTGCCACAAAGGCAATTCATTGATGATTTGCTGTATATGCGATAAAATATTTTCTACTCCGGTAATTCGGTTATTGCCTTCACATAATACTAACTCTTCCTCTTCATGACTCAATACCTGTATATATGCCAGACAATTTTCTTCCAGCATATCAATCACTGTAATTAAATTTTTATCAGGATATTTATATTTTAATACCAGCAATTTATTCAATTTATGGTCTTGATAAAACCGTTTTATTTTAAAAATCAGGATTTGATCCTTAAATCTCTATTTCTGGATCAAGCTATCAAAAACACAATTCATCAGCAATGAACAGAAAGGTTCTTTAATGATGTGTTAAGTAGCGACTATAAAAGTTATCACAATCGATCTACTTCTGCTATTATCATTGATGGTTCATGATGCTGCATCCAGCCAAATCATATAAAACTATAACCGCTGATCTACTTCTGCAATAATAATTGGATCGTAATTCTTGAAAATTTTTGAAAGAGAAGTTTTCGCTTTCAAGCGTACATCATCATTGATGAAACAAGAAACCGACACCAGTCCAAACATCATGACACTCAGGTCATCTGTATATCCTAAAAATGGTGTAAGATCAGGGATGGCATCTAAAGGTGCAAGCAAATAAGCAAAAGCAGACAGGATGATATTTTTTGCCCAGTTGGGTGTTTCTTTTCTTCCATATGCGTGATACATCAACAAAATGGCATACACCATTTGTTCACCTAACGATTTCACCTTTTTTGTGGCGAAAATTATGATATTTTTTAATGGCATCATTGGTGAATAAACATGGAGATCATTCAATAAAGTTCATTTGGGAATTAATTTTGGGAAGATCGCATCAATTATTCAATTATTTTTCCATTTAATATTGCATCCCATTGATGGATATTGATCTTCGACAGGGAGGTTTTGTAACGTCAGGTCAATGGCGTTTCTTAAATCCTTCCCTGTGACAGGTTTGCCATTTCCAGGAGTTGAATCATCCAGTCTGCCTCTGTAGCTAAGCATAAGTTGGCTATCAAAAACGTAAAAGTCCGGAGTGCAGGCGGCATCATATGCTTTGGCAATTTCCTGTCTTTTATCATAAAGGTAAGGAAACGGATATTTCAATACCTTAGCTACAATTCTCATTTTGTCGGGGTCGTCGTCAGGATAAGCCTCTGCATCGTTGGATGAAATTGCAATAAAAGACACTCCTTTGTTTCTATATTCTAATGCAATTTTTACCATTTCCTGATTGACATGTATTACATAAGGGCAATGATTACAAATAAACATAATTACTGTAGCGCGATCCGATTTAAGATCACTAAGGCTCAAATAATTACCACTGACAGTATCCTGCAATGAGAAGTGGGGTGCTTTGGTACCCAAAGGCAACATGTTGGATTGAACAACAGCCATAATTACAAACAATTTTGATTAATACCTAAAATATATTTCTTTACAACACCAATGGCGGGTGCTGTGTTTGATCCCAAAAACCCGGTGATCATTTCATCTTTGATGTTCTCTTTAGCAAATTGCGTCAATGGTTTTGATACGGGCATGTAGGTCCAATGCCATTTTTCTTCAAAATATCCATAGGGTCTTTCATCAGAAAAAGCAGTGTAGGGCTGACAAAAGCCAAAGCGTGAAGCATTGAATTGCATCCAAAGGTATAGCTTTAATCCCTCTCCTTTGTTAAACCATTCATTATTGAATGAATTCAGATCAATATCGGTTCCCCAATGATGCCTTGAGGTGCCTGGCATGCTGCTGAACTCCAGTATTCTCAGCGCTTTTTCTTCAGGGTCTTTGACATCCCTCGCTACATTTGTACCATCTGATAATAAAGTAGATCCATCCCATTTCCTTTCCCATATTCCCTTTTGATATTCAAAATTTCTGGCGGCTGACCTGATTTGCAATTTGATTCCCTCTTGTAGAGCAGATTCGTACATGGCTTTAAAGCTTTCCAAAGCATCTTTACGAATATACATTCCTTTTCTGTCAGCGTACTTTATCGGAATTTCGCAAAAATCAGGATGAACGGAAGGATCAAATTGTCCCATTACATAGGATATTGTTAAATAGCTAGAATCTTGTACCAGCTGCATTTCCCGGGTCATAGCTTTGACTTCAGCATTCCTGGTCGATTGATCATGATTGAATTCACAACCGGGTATGTTATACAAAATAATAAAAGCCGGAATTAAGATGCAATATTTTCGCATATATTTCAAAAATCTTGGGATCATGAGATAGAAGCCAATAAAGGTATTTTATTTTCCGGGATTGGGTATATGTGTTGCGACATGATTTCTCGATATCTTATGACCATTTTATCCCATGAAAAATGATTCATGGTGTATTTCGAGGCTTTATCTTCAAATATTTGAACAAATGCTTTATTCTCCAGGATATTATTTATTTCATCAAACCACGCTTTCGCATCTCCTGCTTTGACTTTTAGCCCATTGTTTCCTTGTGAAACTGCATCCTTTATCCCTTCAAGATCTGATGCTAATACTACTTTGTGAAGTATGGCAGCTTCAAGAGCAACAATTCCAAACCCTTCACAATCCCCCTGAAATTGAATATTAGGCATAACAAACAAGTCTGATAATAGCATGAGATTCAAAACTTGATTCATGGGCAGCTTTCCAGGCTGATACACCTTGATATTAGGTGGCAAACCTTTTATGGCTTTTGAAATATCATCAATATCAGAGGGTAATCCAAACAGTAACTGAAATTCAAGCCTTGCTTTTGGAGGAAGAATCTTTAATAAAAAGGAATAGAAACCAGGGTTTGAATTTTCTCCAATGCGGTAAAATATAATTTTCCGATTTTTGAATAATGGAAGAACTTCTTTAATAAACCATGAGAAACCTTTTCTTTTAACCGGTCTTCCTATACTGATCAATACCCATGTATCTTCTTCAATCCCAATCTTTTTACGAAGTTTTAATTTTAAATTTTTTTGTTTAAAATTCAAAGTTTTATTCGTTGTCCAATTATGATCTACCCCATTGTTGACAACATAAAGTTTGTCGGCAGGAAAACCTCTTGTGGACGCTTCTAATTTAGTAAATTCACTCACACAAATATATCCATCCAATTTTATAAGAAGGGGGAGTAACCATTTTTGGTATAGAGCCAAAGGGTATGTTACATCCAGTCCATGAAGAGTCACAAAAACTTTACATCCAGTGGCTTTTTTAATCCACCAACAAAATGTTGCCATTAAGCCATCATTTAAGTGTATGGTTGAAATTTCAGGATTTTCATGAATTACCTTTTTGACTCTGAAGTATAATTTTGCAAAAAAAACCAGCTTGGATTCCAGCCCTGAATATGTAATTGAAAACACCTTTTCATATTTGGAATACCCATTAATCAATTCATAACTTTGTTTTTCCATTCCGCCAATAGAAGGAGGATATTTGTGGGTCAGAAATAAAACTGCCATCAGTGATTTGTTTTTTTAAAGTATAAAAATGCCAGTCCTCCAATTCCTATCCAAAATAGTTGCCTTATCCTCCTGATTATGGATACTATAAGCCAAAGTCCGGCAGTCTTTAAACCAATCGTTTGTAACATGAGGTGATTGGTATACTCTTCAATTCCCAATTGACCCGGAATAAAGGCAAAAAGATTCTTTGCTGAAATTACTCCTGCTTCCATAATGAGAGATTTAAAGACGGTTATATCATTGCCCAGCATTTGGAGAAGGTAGTAAAATTCAAAGCTCCCAATAAACCAATGCATTAATGATAAGAGAAACACCAAGAGAAAGCGTTTGGGATATTGAAAATAAAATTGGCTTATGTTTTTATTAAAACGATATATGTACCACAGAGAGATTCTTAAATGGGTGTTGGTGCTCTTCTTGAGCAGGTAGTAAGAAATTCTAAAAAACCATAATTTTTTATGTAAAAAGAGAAGAAAAAGACCTCCATAAATGAAGATCATGATAATAAGAGAAACCAATATGCCTGATTCAAAACTGCTAAAAATGAATAAGCTGATCATGAGTGCAATGACAATAAAGATCATTGAAATGATCAGCATCATTCTTGATAAAAAAACTGAAGTCAATGATTCCTGTAAGGGAATCCTGGATTTATTCAATAACCAGGCTTTAAAGGCGTCTCCTGCCAAAACATTTGCAGGAGTAACCACCCCTAATGACTCCCCAATTTGCCGAATCAAAAACAACCTAACTGGCCCTGGGCTGGAACCTAAATTTTTAAAAGAAAAATGCCATGCAATTGAAGCTGTAAAATATGACAGACCACTGATCAATATGATGATTAGAATTTTCCATTCTAATCTCAAGACATGTTCAATTATTTTATCCCATTCAATATTCAGGATAAAAACCAGAAAAAAGGAGATAATAAAAAAGTATGCAAGCCACTTGATATGTTTAATAATGGAAGCATATGAAAGATTAAAGTGCAAGTGCAACGGCGGTTATTTCGAATTTAAAATTTTGTCAATCAATTATCGTTACCTCTGTGGAAACTTTACAATTGGAGAAGTAACGTGCAAAGAAGATAAATGGTGCATTTTTTTGAAATGAAATTTTAAATATTTTAAATCAGAGCATCCCGGATATATGAATTGCTCATGTGTTTTATAAGAAATTGGTTAAGTTCTTTTTAATAATTGATTCAGTAATGTAAATATGAATAAAGTAATTAAAATCTCCTTGGTGGGCTTGTTATTTCTCTTTCATATGCTTATCGCCTTTTCCTGCCGGGAGGAAACTGAGAAAACTACAATTTTCCCGGAACCTCCAGATCGATCTAATGTGATGGAATTGCATATGGTGATGGTGAATGATCTGAGATTAAGGACTGCACCCGGGCAGAAATCAGAAGTTAAAGATAAGCTGAGCGAAGGTGCTTTGGTATATAGCAAAGGTGTGAGATCCGATGAAAAAGAAATGATTCAATTGCGGGGTATGCAACATAACGCACCATATATCTTTATAAATACAGGCAGTTTGGAGGGATGGGTATATGAAGGAGCCTTATTGTGTTTATACAAAGGAGAAACGGAGGCTCCATTTACTGGGAGAATCAACGAAGTGGCTACGCTTTTTAGAAGAGCAGGGTTTAAAAATGTGGAATCAGGGGGCCAATACCTGAGTTTTTTACATCGATACAAAGGATCAGAACCGGTGTGGAATGATGCACTTTTTATGATAGCATACTATTATTTCACCCATTTGGAGTCCGCATTGAATACCGAAATAGCTCGCCATGATTCGAGGACTGAACAAAAACCAAAGGAATTGGGAGTAAATGATCATGCAGTGGAAAGTGATTTTTTCAATCAATTACAAAACAATGGTTTAAAGCCAAAATCGGGTGCACTCAACAGCCCAATCTCAACAGATTGGGAAAAAGTTGTGCATAGCATTGGAGGCCCGTTTACACAAGCCATGGACAAAGCTTTGGGAATGATGATTAACATTTTTAAGATGCAAGAAACAACGGATGCATTTACCCATATTGATCAAAAAACAGTAGTGGATATTTCTGTTGAGTTAGAAAACCTTTTGAAACAGTATCCTCCCTTCCCCCTTGATAGTTGGGCTTTGGCAAGCTATGCTCTATACTCTGAAAACATACTGAAGGGCTCAGGAAAAATTTCTACGGATAATCGCTAAAATGCCTAATGAGAGAAAGTGTTTTGTAGAGTTTGCCAAAGTATAATATACACCTTTCCCTCTTCTTCCTTAACGGAAGAATTAAAAGGAAAACAGATCATATAATTACTGAGGATTGTCTAAGAGAAGTCGTCCGTACTTTTATTGGCTGACTGCAAGGGAATTAAAGTCCTCTTCGACAAATTTTTTTCCATCCCATTTACCGAGCCATTCACAATCGTGATAATTTCTTACATATTGCTTAAATGCATCAATAGCCAATTGTCTGTCAACTCTCTTTATCGTAATTGTATTGTTATATCCACTCTTAATATTGAAGTAATAGATACCTTTTCCAAATTCAAACTTTTTTGTGCTTGGTCGAGCCATATTTTTATATATTATTTAAGATTACCAAATTTTTCCTGACGATAAGCTGCATTAAGAATTTCATTTCTTCTTTTTACAGAGGGTTTTGTAAAGTGTTTTCTTTTTCTTAATTCCTTGATTATGCCTACATCTCTGTGTTTTCTCTTATATCTTTTTAAGGCACGATCAATGGTTTCTTCATCTTTAAGTTCAATAATTATCATTAAGTTACAATTTTTTAAATTGAATGCACTATTGCATCAATGTTATAGGTGTTTACAAGTTCGGTTGCAAATGATTTATGACCCCGGGGCGCCAATAAATGCAACTTTCCATTTTTCATTTGGGCCATGGTGCTTAATAATTTCCATTTTGTCACCAATTTCTGTGGATTCTCTGATTTCAATGCGATATCGGTGTAGTGCTTACTTCCATTGGAGGTTTTATAAGTGATATCAGGGGCAATCTGCTCCTGTGTGTTTTTGTTGACAAAAGATCTTGGAGGTTCAAACCCCTCCTTATCAACCCTTATTTGGTCTGAAGCTCTTTTTTCAACCCACTCCAATGCAACGTCAAAGTACATTTGCTTTTCCATAATACTGAATCTTTTTTTCAGAATGGATAATCATTAATAGGGAAATACCCATTGAAAGTCAATGAATTCATTAAACTAACCTACCGAAAATGGATTTGGTTTCAATTCTTTTGATTTTTTAATGCATAATCGTGTAAAGCATCAAAGCCATCATGTTTCTGAAAGCATGGATATATACTGTCATCCAAAAGGGTCCGGGAGGGCGGATATTATAATTTAGGTAAACAAATACCAAAATAATACCCAGAGGAAAAACCACAGCTGAATACCATAAGCTATAGCCAGCGTGGGCCAAAGCAAAGAGTATGGAGGATATCAATATGATCCATTGTACCGCCAATCTACCCAACAATGCTTTTACCACGATGTATTGAAAAATAAATGTTTCTATAATAGGAGCAATGATCACAGCGGTAAGATAAATCATCCATGGGGACATATTTCCGAAGTCCGGTCCACCCATTCCGGTTTCCGGATCGAACCCCAATAGTATGAGTATCGGCGTAATCAATATTCCCACACAGATCATCAGCGCGTTAGTAAACAGGATAAATGGTATGGGAGACAAGCTAAACCACCAGGTTTTAAAGCCAATCCATGATGATTGCATTCTTACTTATTAATTTATAAAGGATACTCGGTTGCAATGTAATTGTTAATGAAATCTGCCGGAATTCGCTTTTGTTCGAGGCTGTCACGATCTCTTATGGTAACGGTATTGTCCTCCAGTGATTCGAAGTCAATGGTAATGCAATAGGGAGTTCCGATGGCGTCCTGTCTTCGATACCTTCGGCCAATGGCATCTTTATCATCATATTGGCAGGAGGTATGCTTCTTGAGCTTTTTAAAAATATCTCCAGCCATTCGGGTCAATTCTTCTTTATTTTTGAGTAAAGGAAGTACCGCTACCTTTACAGGAGAAAGTGAAGGGTGAAGCTTCATCACAATACGGGTAGAGTCATTTCCTTCAGCGTCGGGTACGGTTTCTTCCTGAAGTGACCTGCTAATCTGAGCCAGGAACATTCGATCGCACCCGATAGACGTTTCAACGACGTATGGGATATAACTTGTATTCTCTTCAGGATCAAAATACATCAGCTTCTTCCCTGATAATTTAGCGTGTTCTTTCAGGTCGAAATCCGTGCGGGAATGTATGCCTTCCAGTTCCCTGAATCCAAAGGGAAATTCATATTGTATATCTACAGCAGCATTGGCATAGTGGGCAAGATTGTCATGATCATGGAAACGGAGCTTTGAATCGTCTGTGCCTATGGCCTTATGCCATTGAAGGCGGGTTTCTTTCCAGTAGTTATAGTATTTCATTTCTTCTCCCGGCTTCACGAAATATTGCATTTCCATTTGTTCAAACTCTCGCATTCGGAAAATGAACTGTCTGGCCACGATTTCATTTCTGAAAGCTTTCCCTATCTGTGCTATACCAAAAGGAATTTTCTGCCGGGTCGATTTTTGAACATTGAGAAAGTTAACAAAAATGCCCTGAGCGGTTTCAGGTCTCAAATATAATTGTCCCTCTTCTCCGGCAATATTTCCCAATTGTGTTGAAAACATTAAATTAAATTGCCGTACATCAGTCCAGTTTCGCGAACCGGATTCAGGACAGGCGATCTGAAGCTCATCGATCATAGTTTTCAACTCAGCCATGTCATTATTTCTCATGGCATTGGCCAATCTTTTTAAAATTGAATCGATCTCATTCTGACGAGCGATGATTCTATCATTGGTTGTCCTGAATTGAACCTCATCAAAAGAATCACCAAATCGACTTTTCGCTTTTTCGATATCCTTTTCAATTTTATTTTCAATTTTTTCCGCAAAGGACTCAATCAATTGATCGGCTCTATACCTTTTTTTCGAATCCTTATTGTCGATCAGCGGATCGTTAAACGCATCGACATGACCTGAAGCTTTCCAGGTTTTGGGGTGCATAAAAATCGCAGCGTCGATACCTACTATGTTTTCATGCATTTGAACCATGCTTTTCCACCAGTATTCTTTGATGTTGTTTTTAAGCTCTACCCCATAAGGGCCATAATCATACACAGCGCTCAGTCCATCATATATTTCACTGGATGGATAAATAAATCCGTGTTCTTTGCAATGAGATATCAATTGTTTAAAATCCATGGGTATATCAGTTAATTGGAAATTTTATTGATTATAAAGGGCGCAAAGGTAAAAAGAATGAGAATAATTACGGAGGTTAGTCTCAACAAATACAAGCCATACTGTACGAATGAACAACCTATTCGCTTTTACTTAAATCCCGGGCTCGTAATAATGCCTGATGTACCCCTTCGTTAAAAACTTTTCTCAGTTGATTGCTCTCAAACCTTGCGACAGCCGCTTCTGTAGTTCCTCCTTTTGAGGATACTTTTTTAATCCACTCACTGAATGAAATATCAAATTTGTTGTACAATTCGATCGCGCCTCTAAAGGTTTGGTATGTCAATAAATCCGCTTCCGCTTGCGAAAACCCCATTTCCTGTGCAGCTTCCAGGAGGCTCTGCATGATATAAAAAACATAAGCGGGTCCTGATCCTGAAATGGCTGTAGCAGCATCGATTGCGTCTTCGTTTTCAACATAAATGGTTTTGCCTGAAGCATTTAAAAGATTTTGTACTGTCACCAGTTCAATTCGTGTAACTTCATCAGAAGATGTAAAAACTGTCATGCCAGATCCGATCTGAGCCGGCAGATTGGGCATAGCACGGATGATTTTGCGGGTACCTAAAGCCTGCGCAATGGATTCCATTTTTACACCTGCCATAATGGATAATATAACCTGCTGGCGGTCGAGATGGCGAGCCAGATCCTGAAAAAGCATTTGAGTATCCTGAGGTTTTACGGCAAGGATAATCAGGTCACATAATTTTATAAATGCCCCGGGCTCTCCATAAATGGTTCCGATTTGCTGCTTTCTTAGTTCATCCGCTTTTTCAACAGATTTTTCTAAAATAAATAAACCCTCTTCATTCACAATGTGTGAACGTAAAAAGCTATGGGCATAAGTCAAACCCATTGTTCCTCCTCCGATAATCAATATTTTCATAAGTCAATTGATGCTTTTAGTTGTGTTGTTACCATCCATTTTTTATTCGTTTTCCTAAAGGAACAGATCTTCTGTTTGAAATGATAATAGCATTCTGAAAATAATAATATTTGGTTTCATGAAAGGAAAAGGGACTGCAAAGATCAAAAATTGCTGTGTTTATTCCATTTTCCGTAAGGATAATTAAAGAAAAAATTATGGTGTAGCGATTATTTTTATCTTTAAACGGCGAATGTGCAGGTAATTGTCCCACAGCGAGGATCAAAGTCCTTCTGTACCGAATAATCATTTGAATCATTGAATAATTTTGTGTGATCAGACTTTAAAATTTAGCAAAATGAAAATTGGATTGATATTGGGTTTTGTAGCCATTAATTTCTCGTGGACGGTGGCTCAATCTTATAAGGGGTTTTATAATTTTCAGTGGAACGAAAGCAAAGGTCAATTGTTGCTTCAGGTACATAATCCGGGTGAGGAATTCATTTATGTAAATAGTCTGGCGGCCGGAGTAGGTTCCAACGACATTGGTTTGGACAGAGGACAATTGGGAGGTACTCATCTCGTTCGGTTTGAAAAGGCGGGGGACAAAATTTTGCTTATTCAAAGCAATACGCAATACCGGGCTCAATCCGACAATCAGGCAGAAGTTCGCGCTGTGAAGGAGGCCTTTGCAGAGTCGGTATTGTGGGGATTTAAAATTGAAGAGATTAAAGACGGGCAACCCGTGATTGATATGACTCCCTTTCTGCTCAGAGATGCACATCGTGCTACCACCAGACTGAAAAGTACTAAACAAGGAAGCTATAAAGTGGAAAAGGACCGGTCTGCCATTTATCTGGAAAATACCCATAGCTTTTCGGACAATTCAGAATTTGAAGCCATCATTACGCTTACGGGCGAACCAGAAGGTGCAGAAATACGCTCTGTAACACCCAGTCCCGATGCAATCACTGTCAGACAACACCACTCCTTTATCAGGCTTCCAGATGAAGGGTATACCCCCAGGAAGTTTCATCCATTTTCAGGCTATTTCCCTTTGATGTTTTATGATTATGCGTTGCCCATAGGAGAACCCATCCAGGTAAAGTACATACGCAGACATCGTTTGATAAAGAAAGATCCAACGGCGCAGATCAGTGACCCGGTAAAGCCGATAGTGTATTATATCGATCCTGGTTGTCCCGAGCCCATTAAATCAGCGCTGATGGATGGAGCAGTCTGGTGGAAAGAAGCTTTTGAATATGCCGGTTTTAGTAATGCTTTTGATGTCAGGGAATTGCCGGCAGATGCGCATCCTTTGGACGTTCGGTACAACATGATCCAATGGATTCACAGAAGTACACGGGGCTGGTCTTATGGTGCCAGCATTACTGATCCAAGAACCGGTGAGATTATCAAAGGTCATGTGAGTCTGGGTTCTCTGAGAGTCCGGCAAGATTTTATGATTACTCAGGGAGTTTTTTCACCATTTTTGGACGACGTGGAAGACGATTCCGTAATGACAGAAGTGGCTTTGGCCCGGCTGAGACAACTTTCAGCCCATGAGATCGGACATACCATAGGATTGGCACATAATTTCGCATCATCAGTCAATGACAGGGCGTCGGTTATGGACTATCCCCATCCCTATTTTGAATGGAAAGAAGATGGCACAATTGATTATAGCAATGCCTATGATTCAGGGATTGGAATCTGGGATAAAAGAGCCATCCTGTATGGTTATGCACAATTTCCTGAGGGCAGTGATGAGGAAGAAGAGTTGTTGGATATGATTCGCCAAACCCGGGCCATGGGGCTGCTCTACTTGTCGGACACGGATGCGCGGCCTGAGGGCAGTTTGCATCCTCAGAATCATCTCTGGGATAACGGAGTATCAGCTACAGAAGAGTTAAAGCGATTGATTCATCTGAGATCGGTCGTCCTAGAGCGATTTGGAGAAAATACCATTAGAAAGGGTACCCCATATTCGGAGCTGGAAAAACTTTTAGTCCCTGTATTTCTAATGCATCGATACCAGGCTGAAGCCGTCAGTAAAATCTATGGGGGAAAATATTATTCTTTTAGTGTAAAAGGAGATATCGAGGGTGCAGACATAAAGGATGTGCCATTTGAAATACAAAAAGAAGCATTGGATGCTCTCTTACTTACCTTACAACCTTCCTTTTTGAAAATACCTGATCATATTATTGGAATGATCCCCCCTGCTGCACCGGGCTTTGGAAGGGATCGGGAAACTTTTAAAGGATTTACAGGACTGGGGTTTGACCCTTTGGCTCCAGGCCGATCGTATGCAGAAAGTTTGTTCCAGTGGATGTTGAATGAAGAAAGACTGTCCAGGATTTACAGGGAAGATCATGGTCGGCTCCCGGGCTATTTCAGCGCAATAGATAAAACTTTATTTTCTCAATATCCTTCTGATGCGACAGAATTTCAAATATTTATGAATAATCAAAAATTATATATACAAAGAATGATCCATTTAGCACTTCACGCAAAGGATCAGCAGGTAACCGCATTGGTTGCCTATCAATTGGATGCAATAAAGGAAGCTCATCTCAAGCAAGAGAGGGGAGCAGAAGAGTGGATAGCTCACCAGAGATATTTAAGAAATACATTGGAGAGAGCCCTTAAGGAGCCCGGCCAATGGAAATTGCCTGCACCGCAACCTATGCCTCCTGGAGCGCCTATTGGATGTGGGTTTTCACAAGAGATTTTGGATTAGTCTATGCCAATGAATTTGTGGGTTTGAAGACTCAATTTCCATTTAGGGTTTTTCAGACAATACGCCACCGTTTCAGCTATATTCCTGGATTGATGCTCGTTGTCCAGCGGTTGAAGGTAGTAGTGCCTGAAGTTCAAATGTTCATAAAACGCGGGATGATTTTCAGGTTGAGGATATACAAGTTTTAACTCGTCGCCTGTTTGCACTACGATTTCCGTATCTGCCTTAGGGCTTACACATACCCAATCAATGTTATTGGGAAGGGGTATGGTGCCATTGGTTTCTATAGCTATCTCCAGACCGGCATGATGAAAAGCACGAATCAATTCATCATCCATTTGAAGTGCGGGTTCTCCTCCGGTACAAACCACAAAGGGTTTACCTTGTCCCGGCGGAAAGGTAGTAACAATGAAATCGGCCAATTCAGCCGAAGAGTATGAGCCCCCGTTGGTTCCGTCCGTGCCCCAAAAGTCAGTGTCGCAAAATTTGCAAATGGCTTTATGGCGATCTTCTTCTCTTCCTGTCCAGAGATTGCAACCTGCAAAACGGCAAAAGACGGCTGGTCTTCCCGTATGATATCCTTCTCCCTGCAGGGTATAGTAGATTTCTTTTATTTTATAACGCTTTGTTTTCATTCCTTTCATTCATTGGAAGAACGGCGGTAGCTTCTATTTCCACCAGCATCTGTGGATCAATCAGAGATGCCACCTGTACCATGGAGGTGGCCGGCCGGATGTCTTTGAAATATTGTCCATGTGCTTTGCCCACTTGTTTCCAGTGACTTATGTCGGTTACATATATTCGGGTACGGACAACATCATCCATTTGGGCACCAAAATGGGCCAAGGCTTCCCGGATAATTTCCAAAATCCGAAGCGTTTGACCATAAGGATCTCCAATGCACACTACCTGACCATTTTGTATGGCGGTAGTTCCTGAAACTTCAATTACGTGACCGATTCGGACGGCTCTTGAATAACCAACTACAGATTCCCACTGGGCTCCGGACGAATATTTTTCTTTATGCATGGATGAATTGAGATATTTTAAGGGTCATGATACTGATGGAAACAATATAAAACACTATGGCAGAAGTTTGCTGAACTCAAAAATACTTTTTACTGTATAGTCTGCTTTAGTGTTCATTGGCGCACCATTTCCTCCTATTCTTACTGTAAACATATTCAACAACTTTCCGAGTTCAATGTCGCTATCCGTATCACCGATAATGACGGAATGTTCGAAATTGAGTTCCGGAAAATCTTTTTTAGCTTCCAGAGCCATTCCCGGATTGGGCTTTCTGCAAAAAGGATTGAAAGCGCTCAGATGCGGGCAATAATAGATTTGATCTACTCTTCCATAAGCATTGGTGATCGTTTCTGTCATATAGTTATGAACATGAGCCAGATCCTCATGGGTCATGAGTCCTTTGCCTATCCCTTGCTGGTTGGTCAGGATAATGATCCTGTCAAACCATTCTGCAAAGCGATACATAGCTTCCAGGGCGCCCGGAAGAAATTCAAACTCTGAAGGTTCTTTTACATAGTGACCGTAAAGTCTTTTATTGATTGTCCCATCCCTGTCGAGGAATAAAGTATTGTAGTATCTCAGGTTTTCTTTCATGTCCATCGCCTGAGTCATTATTTTTGTCCCCTTACTGAGTGCTGAATAAGATTTGTTCATTGCTTCCTGGGATAAAAATTATTTTTCCTGTTCACAATAACAGTATTTTTATGGTTATCTATTGTTAAATCATTGTAATTATTTAAAAATGAACCAAAAGATTTTCATTTTCCATTTTTTGACCTTTTCCGTGATTTCCGGCCAGACATTTGGCCAGCTATCTTTTTTGAATGATTGCAAGAGAATGGAAGACCTCCAGGTATCAGAGGTGGAGTTTCCGGAAAGAGGACATTATTCAGACCATGGGTATGATTTTTCAGGATGTATCCTGGCTTCAGAGGATGATGTTATAGAAGTCTATCTCATCAGAAGTGGCGCATTTCATGGACGTGTACATTTTTACAAAGATGGAAAACCGGAAAAGGAAATTTTTTATAAAAATGGAATCCTGAATGGAAGGAGCGCATGGTATTATCCCGATGGGCAGATCAGGATGGAAGAAAACTATGAAATGGGTCACCGGGAGGGCACATTTAAAGAATGGTTTGAAAACGGGCAGTTAAAACGAATTTCTGAATATAAAAACAATCAACTGCAAATGGAAATCGCTTTCGATGAGAAGGGGGTTGAAAAATATCGCAGAGGTCCTGAATATTAAAAAAAACAGACCTCACCGGATATCTTCCGGGAGGCCTGTCCATACTTATTGATTTATTTTCTCCTCGTCTATAATTCTACCGAGCTGCTATACACTTTGGAGGGGGTTTTAAATTCAACAAAAAAGGTACCTTTTTTCAATGATTGAAGTTGTAACCTACGATTATACACCGGAGTGTTTTTGATTACTTCATTGTATATGACTCTTCCGGAAGCATCGTACACATTGATGGTGGTTTCCTGATTCAGCGCCAAAAAGTCAAGATCAAGGTAAGTCCCATTCATTCTGACCACTGGAGTATACTTGACTTCTTCCATGCCAATGAGAGTGATATTGCGAGGACTTACCAGGAGGTCATATGAGATTGACTTCAATGCATCGTAAACTTTAACGGTGTATGTACCGGTAGTCAGGTTGCTGACATCAAAATTTTTCAGTGCGGGGGAGTTTGCAGTGAACTTATCCTGGTAGGCCAGGGTGCCATTTTCACTGATGATACTGACATGGTATGTATTTCCAGCCCAACTTTTGAGGTCAAGTGTAAACACTTTGTCTTTAGCAATATGGATTACTGGGTGAGACAATGCAGTTGTAGCTGCTGTAAAGACGATCATAACAAACAAAATGACATTCTTCATAATACTTTAGGATTTATATAATTAAAAAATAGAATGATTAAACTTTTTGATTAATCATTTGACCGTTGAAGAATGAGTTGTTGAAAATTCAGAAGGATTGCGTTCCTGCGTGTAAAGAATAAATAAAAGACGAGGTTTCGATAGGAGAAGTTGCATAGGGGTTGATTTTTTTTGAAAATATTTTTTTTTTAGCCTGGTTATGCGCTTAAATAGTGTAAGAAATATAGAAATGGGGGGGCGGGTTTTGTACTTATTGCTATACACACATTTAAGAAAAATTTAGACGATCAATGAAATATATTGTAAAAATTAACCCGAAAGTTTAATTATATACACTATTATGACAAAATAGTACATGAATTATAATGATAATCAAATTATATTTGGTTATTTTTGTATTTCATATATTTTGCTGATTATGATTACAGCTACAAAGCCCAGTTTGGAAAGAATAGAGCCTACATTTGGCAGTTCTTTTGCCATTAAAAAATTTGATCAATCCCATCCCAATCAAAATCCTTTTTGGCATTTTCATCCGGAGATGGAGTTGGTGTACATTGAAAGTGGGAGTGGAAAGCGCCATATAGGCAATCATGTATCCTATTACAATGGGGGTGATTTGATTTTCATCGGCTCCAATTTACCTCATTATGGATTTACCGATCGATTTTCATCGGCTACGGGGGAGATTGTGATCCAAATGCGCGAAGATTTTTTGGGAGAGGGCTTTTTCAATATACCTGAAATGCGAATGGTCAAAGCCATGTTTGAGCGATCCAAAGCCGGGCTGGTATTTTACGGTAAGACCCGTGAGATTGTTGCAGAGAGATTGTTTGATCTTCTCCATATGGATGGGGTTGAAAAGCTTACTGCATTCATCCATATTTTGCAGGTATTGGCTAAATCGAAGGAATACAATTCGTTGAATGCCAGCGGTGTGTCATTGGTTCTTCATCAGCAGGACAATGACCGGATCGACAGGATATATGCGTATGTTCAGAAGCGCTTCAAGGATGACATCACATTGGAAGAAGCTTCAGAATTGGTCAATATGACCATTCCTGCATTTTGCCGGTATTTTAAGAAGTTGACCAAGAAGACCTTCATCCAGTTTGTGCATGAATTCAGGGTGGTGCATGCCTGCAAACTGTTGTCAGAAGAAGCGATGACCATCACGGAGATTTGCTATGAAAGCGGCTTCAATAACTTCTCACATTTTACCCGGGTGTTTAAGAAGGTTACGGGTAAATCCCCTTCGGAATACCGCAAGGCCATCGGTAAGTTTATACTGACGTGACGGAGTGTGAACAGTAGTCAGGATTTTAATTCTTGGCTACGATTTCAAAAAAGATGTGAGTTGTAGATTGAGTATACGTAATGTGTGCATAATGTAAGCCACCCACCAACGATCTCATTATTCAGAGATGAAAAGCGGATTCCTTTCTCTGGAAAAGTTGAACCTAATAGATTTTCCAGGATTACACTGAGGGCACGGAGTATTTTATAGTAATGATTTCAAATCAGTGAAATCCTTTGATCCTTATAATCAGTGATTCAGACAATGAGTTGTACGGAGATCAGGAAGGATTACTTAATTGTCATAGGTTTGGTAATAAACTGGTTGACAGAAATCAAATAACAAATCAAGTAAAGGTATTTTAATTATTTCCAGTCATGGTGTAATTCCGGGTAAGTTTCATATTTTGGGTTAATATTCAGAACTTGAATTATGACTAAAGAATTTCTTCCAAATGCCCCTCTTAAGGAGGTTCTTTTCGAGATTCATTGGGATTTGGAATATATCCCGGAAGAGAAAATTTTGTTTGATAAGGGGTTTGAAAGAGCCGTTCTAAATTTTACCAGGGCTTGTCAACAGGATTTCAAAGAAGTTTCAATTTTAAAACCGGAAAACATACCTCCTGCTGCATTTATTAACAGGGTTACCCATCGTTTCTTTAAAACAAAAGGACAACATCCGTTATATCAATTAGGTCCTGGAGTATTCACTGTAAATGACAATAACAAAAACTACATTTGGAAGCATTTTCTGGAAATGATTAAAAATGGAATCTCTTGTTTGAAATCAAGTTATGAGAAAGAACTGGTTCTATCAAAAAGTCAATTAAGGTATATTGATAGAGTTTCACCTTATATTTTCGGCGATAATGATAAATTCAATTTCTTAAGAGATCATTTACAAGTCAATGTTGAAACTTATCCCTTCGTGGAAGGAGAGCTAACTAACATTCAATTTACGAAAAACTTTACAATTGATCACGAAAGTAGCTTAAACTTAATAGTTTCAACGGGTGTTGATAGAGATACAAAAGATGATGTCATTGAATGGCATACTTTTGTTAGTAATTCAAAACGTTTATCTTGGGAAGAATTGATTGATTGGGTGCAAAAAGCGCATAAAATCTGTTCAAATACCTTCAAAAATATGGTTAGCAATGAATTATATGAACACTTCAGTCAATAATATCTATTCGGAATTTTATTACAATACTAGTAGTAATGATTCATCAATAACAAATTTTTCATACAATAATATCTCTGAAAGCAATATTAATGCTATTAACCTGGTAAAATCTTATTCTGGTTTGCCATTCAACTGGGACTCCTATAACGCTATTCCTCCAGGTAAGCAAGCAATTCAAAAAGCTATTACGTTTATTCTATGGTTGTCAGAGTTTAACATTGATGTATTCTTTGTTGCCCCAACACCCAACGGGGAAATTTTAGTTGAAATTAAGAAGGGAAATTCGAATGTAGAATTTGAATTTTCAAGTGATTCAGAAGATAGTATTTGTGCTTCCCATGAAGGAGATTTCATGGCTGAAGAGGTACTGAATGACACTACTCAAATTTCATACTTAAAATGGTTAATTTGCTCAAATGGTAACTGTCCACCAAATTTATGATGAAGACAATGTTTTAAGAAGAGTTCCTGTCTTTCTTCCAAATTATGTAAAACCAGATGGCTCAATATCTAGTTTGGCTTTTTGCCCCAAAAGAGGTGAAGTTGGCTTATCTGTGGATTTAGAAAGACTAAGTTCTTATTCAAAAGCTACATTAGGAAGGAGTGATTTTAGATTGCTTAGATTGAATGTTGGAAATATAAGAAATGATATAAATGATGGATTAGATGTCATCCATGATCCTATAGAGGAAAACAAAGCACATTCATTGATCACCGGAAATATTACAAAAGGAAAGCAGAAACAGCTGGTTAAAATATCGAATGAGATTTTCGAATAAGAGGTCAGGATATAAATAAGTTGTTGCCTTTCAGTAAACAAGTTATTCTGCTATTGCCACAAAAATCATTATATTTGATAGTATCAAATGATAGTATCTCATGAAACCGTCTTATGATATTTCCACAAAAATACTCAAGCTAATTACTTCTATATCAGAGAGAATAGGAGAAATTGACAAGTTATAATACGATTGAATGAATTGAGTGAGCCATATACAAAATTATCTAATTGGAACCACAGTACGTGATGAGGTGGAAAACACTCTATCAATAAACCACCTCTACTTTATTTAGTCTTTCTGTAATTTCATGGAATACCATACCGGTATATTTTTTTTTCCTCTATGGCATTTTTGAGTCGTTCCGAAGCAAACCAGCCACCTATAGGGGCATTGTACATTACAAATAAATCTTCACGGGCGCGACTCAGATCTAAAACTATTCTTTTAAATTTAATCCAATAACCCCGCCTCTCTTTAGTTAATTCATCGCGAATGTTTAAAAAATCTTCGTAATCCTTCATTTTGATGGATTCTCCCACAAAATACATATCCGAAATCTTTCCAATATAAGATTCAGTGTNNAGCTTGTTTGGGATGTATAGTAATGAACAATTGATAGTCGCTGATCAGACTTTTTTTATGATACACCTTCAATGGCCAGTTTTTATATTCCCCAATATCGAACTGTGCGAGGAAGTCAATAAAATAGTCTTTTATAACTAAAAAAAATGGGCGAATGGCCACCACATGTAATAAGGTGGTGGGTCTGGCCCTGGACTCCATGATGGGTTCGGGAAGTTCAAAATTATATGTTTTTAACCGTCCGAATCTATCGAAGAGTTTAGAATAATTTTGAATATCTCCAAACTTACGTATATCAGTACATTGAAACTGTGTGCCGGTTTCTCTAATGTTTAATGCATTATATTCAAAAGCGTAATATTTCATATTAAGGGTAACTGATTAAGGTGGCGATTTGCCAAGACTCCTCTGCAAAGCTAAATCGTCTTCCAATCCTCCTATGTTCTGTATACGCCTTTTATATCAGGATATTTCTCTTGAATTTCAGTAAAAGCCATACCAGTGAATCCTGCACTCAATATGGCCTCTTTGAGCCTTTCGGAGACATAATAACCGGGACCATGAAATGGCATTGAGGATAAACGGATCATATCTTTATCCAAATTTGAGAAATCCAAAACCAAAGTCTTATAAAACATTCTTAAATTACCCTCGTTCCATTTTTTATTTTTAAAATTAATGTATTCCTCAAAGTTTTTAAACATATACTCCCCAATGCGTTCTCTTTCCATGTTCAACAGGGTAAAAACAGAATGATTAAAATCGATCACTTTCTCTGCATATGATGTTGAAATTCTGAATAACCGATACTTGTCTATGAAAATTCCCTGGTGAATGACATTGAGTTTCCACGTTTGAAATTCGGCCACATCATACTTGGCAATTAAGTCCACCAACGCATTTTCCAGGATCAAAAAATATAATGAATTTACATATGAAGCTGTAATAAAACTGGTTTGTTTTGCCCTTTTTTCTAAAATCAGTTCAGGAGGCTGAAAATCTTTGCTTAAGGGGCCATCTGATAAAGTAATTTTATTATTATATATATCACCATAGGATAATCCTTCAGAGGATTGAGGTATTGATCCCGTTTGTCTTGCATTAGGGCTCATTGACCACCAATAGTATTTCATGGTTATGGATAATTTATAATGTTAGCAATTTGACCTAAGTTCATGTTCGGGTTACTATTAATTAGATTTTTTAAGTAATTATTGAGATTAATTAATTCTGTGTATGCCATTTCATCGCTTAATGGACTCTCATTTAACACATCTAAAATATCTTTAACTTTACCACTATACAGATTATGCCCCTTAGTATGGATTTCCGCTGGCAAAGCTAATAAATTATCCAAATCATCCATGTGGAAGTGGCTGTTGGATTTGGCTGCTTTTTGAACGATATCGTGATTTCGCCACCCCCATGGGATTATGTGATGTGCATATCTGGGATCAGATGAAAATGGGCCCAAATTCAGTATTTTCCGGACTTTTTTACTGTTTCTCTTTCCAAAATAAACAACACCATTATCAAGGAGTTTAAATCGGTGGACTCCTTTATAGGCATATTTAGCTCCGGATGCGAACCAGCCTACAAAGGGCACAGCTGAGGCAAAGCTGATGGCTGCTTGTCCCGATTCACCGTTAATTAAATACAAAAATCCATTTGTGATGTCAAAAACTTCACCTACAACAGGGATAAGGCCACCAAGATCCAGCAAAGTATGTACCACCTCATGTGTTGCCTGCCAATAGTACCATCTATTTGTTTTTCCTGGATACATTTGCCGTAAAAGAGCAACTTCAATTTTTAAATGAATTGCGTAGCGGGCTGCAATTGTAGGGTCGATCATGTTAACACCTGGAAAATGGCCGTTAATACTCGCAAAAAAGCTATTGGACATGTTCCCATTATAGAAATGTCCGTCCACATAAGCTTCCAAAGAAATCAGGAATGCTAAATCAATTACTCCGTTGTTTTCATATTGCATCCAGTTGATTTCATCAATGGAGATATCGATCATTTCAATAGCAAAATTTTTACTGTCCTGAGAAAAACCATTGTATGCTAAAAATTGGAATAAACGATCCTCCAGCATCGAAGAACTTGATATATAGTTGAGTTGGCTTGAATTTAAGTTATTTAAAAACTGATCAACCTGCTGTTGGTAGCTGCTTCCACTACCGCCACCGCCACCTCCTCCTTCACCGGGTTCATAACCACCACAGTACTGGCAAGATCCACTTCCACCACCCCCACCGGAACAAACAGTAACATATGTACACATAATAATCCCGCTTTCACAACGGATTCCTATCTGATCCCTATCATTTTTCAAAGCAACCACTGGTACGCACTTGCAAATCAGGACAACATCTTCTTCACATTGACTTCTGCCCCCTCCGGGTGTTGTTCTTACATCCTTATCTTCAAAATATTTTACAAATGGAAGTCTGACAGAATCGAAAAGTCGTTTTTCAAGAATGATAAAAGAAAAAAGAAAACCCTCAAAATTCTCCCACTCAATTCTATTGTTTTTAGTATTGAAATATTGAAAAATCTTTTCTTCCTCTACCAACTCAAAATTAAATGTTCCATCAGCAGTTTCGTGTCCAAACAGAATGGCTCTGATTCTTTTGTCTTTATCTTTCAGTACGGGGATGAAAATGGAATGGTAGTTTTTTTCAGTAGGTATTTCTAAACTAAGATTCCATGCGGGATTTCCCAGTTTCTGGCTTATGTATTGAAAATACTTGTTTTCATTATCGATCTGATAGAATGCTACAATGGCTCTTTTTATGAGATCGGAAGAATTCCTTCCCTGTGGGTTTCGTTGAATATTTCTAAAGTTATGGGAAACATAATCTAAACGATAAAAAGCGTTTTGCGAAGGATCACTTAAGGATTCTATCAAAACTTCATACGTTAAATTTTCTGTTTCTTTTAGTGTTTCAATTGTTTCAATGGTGTCCCGGGTACAAGATATCATGATTAACAGGACGTATAGTGCATTGAGTCGTACAAACATTTCGGTTCATTTACAATGTAAAGAAATTGGATTAACACTGCATATATATATATATATATATTCTTTTCCAAATTTTTAGGTGGAAAAGTCATTAATTACCCAAAACTTTAACATTTGAAGGGGGATGAATAAATATTATCCTTGAATGTTTACTTTGAATTCCCTAAATAATAAAATAAAATTTTCAAATAAGTTAACAGAACGGATAGAATTGGGAGGGGAATAAAATTGTAGATATCCAATAGAGCTATGATCCGATCATATAAAGTCTGGCCTCTCGTTGATTATTTTCAATCTATGTAGAACCCTTTTCCAGCACTCACTTTTAAATGACTTTCAAATTGATCTTTACCCTATTAAAATACTTCAGAAGCAAATGGAATGCCCCAGAGTATATCAATAATATTCTACTTTTCGCAAAAATCGAAGCCCAATCGTCACTTCAAGGCTTACATTTCTGATTCTTCTTTCTCTGAGCGTTTCAAGATTTCCGGTAAAGGGATTGCGAACGTTGGGAATGGGCGGTTGGTCATACTGAAATGAAACATCCGGATTGACCGTAATTTCTATAAAGCCGCCCACCAACTCCTGAAAATCAAATTCAAATCCACCTCCCGCGGTCAAGCCATAATTAAATTTATTGACATAAAAATCAAAAGGATAGAAGGTGCTCATTTGCTGCTCATATTCGTGCAGATTGGTACTCAATGTATATTCACCACGAATGCCAACCAGATAGTACGGACGGGTAGCAGCGTTAACATTCAATACTCTTTTCGCACCGGCGGCAAATACCAGATTGTTGAATCTGAAGCTGTTGCTGAAACTTCCCCCGAACAAATTAAGTACCCGGATGGCGCTGCCTCTGGTATGATATCCAATCTGTGCAAATAACGAACTGGGCGAATCTTCATCGTATGACTCAATAAAAATATCTCCAAACGGGACGACCAATGGTTGCCTTTGGAAACCATTCCACTGTTGGATATTCAACCCCAATCCCCCTTTAGGACCAAAATAAAAGCTTTGACCGGACAAACCTATGCACTGAATAGTCAGGAGGAAAATCAAAGGAATAAAGTATATTTTTTTCATAGTTTTACTTTAGAGAATCAATAGATAAAGAATATGGAATTAGCAGATCCTTCTTTTACCTTTACTATGCTTTTCATATTAAGTGTAAAAGCGTAGCATCTGTTTGGAGAAAGGATCAGAAAAGAATTAATCCTTTTTATTTTATATTTCCAAATGTATCCAAAGAAAGGCAGGGGTTATATGCTATTTCCCACAAATATCCATCAGGATCAGAAATGTAGCCGTGATATCCTCCCCAGAATACTTCCCCGGCTTCTTTCATGATTTTGACATTTTTTATTTTCATGGCATTCAAAATCTCATCGACCTCCTCCCGGCTCCGGGTATTATAGGAAATTGTAAAAGAATGAGCTTGTGCAGAGGAAGGATGACTCAGGGCATCTTCAGCAAGAGATTCTCTATCAAAGAGTGCCAGGAAAATACCGTTTACATTGTAAAATACTATATTTTCATTGCTTTCATCAGAGGGGTTCCACCCAAACACATGAGAATAGAATTCTTTGGATCTTTGAAGATTATCTACACCAAGCGTAATCATGGTAATTCTTTGTTCCATCACATTTTCAGGCTTTTCATTTTGTAATAAAAAGTGCAGCAATAATAGCCCCAAAATAGGCAAAAAGAAATATTCTTTACCATTCCACCCCTGAAAGGCAGGCAGGTTGAAGTGGTTTTTCAGATATTGGAATGATTTAGCGCCTTTCATTTCTTCATTCAATGATTCACCGAAGAGTAAAAATCTTCACCAAAAAGGATGGACTCTTTGTTTTTTCTGGGATGCTTATGATAAGCCGGTCTTTCTTCTCTTGAAGGGGTTGCTTTCAGGAAAACTTTTTCACCGGGCAGTGGCTCTGATCCTCTGGGCATCTTATTACGGGCATACAAGTTTACCAATTTGATACCATAAAGTTGGCTGATGCTATACATGGTTTCTCCTTCCCTGACCGTATGGAATTCTTCCTTTCCCATGTATTTTGATTTTTTGGTTTTCAGGTGTATTTTCTCACCCTCTTCCAGGATGATTTTTTCATAACCCAGTTCTTCATTGATCAATAGAAGTTCCTCAGAGGATATTCCCATGATTTGAGCCAGATCCTCCAGCGTTTCGCCACCAAAAGCAATCACGAACGGCACATGGTTAGTCATCCCGTTTTCATATTTTTTATAAAAATGAGCGGATCGCTCTTCTTCGGTACTTTCATTCAGATCAAGCAGCCGGCTAAAAGGTTTTGCCTTCTCCTCCTCTTTCTTTTTATTGTGAACCATTTGACGGCTTTCCTGCCGGTCATATTGATGAAGTCCGTACTTTTCAATAATAGATATCAGTTTTTGAGAGTATTGTCTGTCGGTGGCATAACCCGCTTTTCGAAGTCCTACAGCCCAGGATTTATAATCTTTACTATTGTATTCAAATAAGAATCCATAACGATTGGAGGCCATCAAAAAATCGGAGTGTGCAATGAATGATTCGTATACTGAATCAAATGCCCGAAAACAACTGGCTACCAGTTTTCCATCGTCGTCCATATCATCATCTTCATGGTAAAATTTTGTTCCATTCCATTGGTTACCGCACTTTATGCCAAAATGATTGTTGGCTTGAACGGCCAATTCACTTAACCCCATATTGGATTCAAGAATGGCTTGAGCCAGCTTAATGCTGGCAGGAATGCCCGTTCTTTCCATCTCAGCGATGGATATATCTTTATAATTATCAATGTAATTGTTCAGAACATCATTGATATGGGCAGAATATATTTGAAATGCCATGATTGAACACCCTAAGAATACTATTACTTTCTTTAACAATCCACTTTTTATTACCATTCTATAAATTTTAAGTTATATATTCAGTAAAACAATAATTTATATATTGCAAATATAATTAATATGTACAAAAATCATGCCTTTGAGTAAAAAATTTCAAAGAATTTAACCTTGCTGATTCAAGTCTTTAAGGTTTATTGCGTTATTTTGTACACATCTGAAAACACCTAATTGCATAAAGAGAGAAATCTCTTAATGACATAGATATTAATGTTGGATTTGTGATTTGGTATAACAGAACAGATTTTCTAACGACAAAAAATAAAATTCATTATGTTCAACCTGGTAGATTTAATCCAATCTCAATTATCACAGGATACTGTCGAGCAAATCGACAAACAAATAGGTGGTGGTAATAAAGAACAAACTGCAGTGGCCATGCAATCAGCCATATCTACATTGATATCCGCAATGGCTCAGAATGCAAAAAAGCCCCAAGGTGCGCAATCGTTGTCCTCTGCATTAGATAAAGATCATGATGGCAGTATTTTGAATGATATGATGGGTTTTCTTGGTGGACAAAAAAAGGCCACTAATCCAAACATGCTTAATGGAAGCGGAATTCTTGGACATATACTGGGAAATAAACAAGAGGAAGTTGCCAGGAATATTTCAAAGCAAAGCGGTATGGATCAACAAAAAGTAATGTCCTTACTGGTCACTTTAGCTCCAGTGGTTATGGGCTTTTTAGGAAAGGCAAAAAAGGATGGTAATTTGAATCCTCAAACGCTTTCTACTTTGTTAAATACGGCATCGGCATTGATGGGTAAGGGACAAAAAAGCACAGGGGGCGCTGACTTATTGAGCACATTATTGGGAGGGAGTCAAAAGAAAAAACCTGCATCTCAGCAGGATATGTTAGGAGATGCGGCCCGAAGTCTCTTAGGTAAATTTTTTAAGAAATAAATGCAGTGATTCCTATTTATCAGGTAGATGCATTTGCGCATCGCCCCTTTGAAGGAAATCCTGCTGCTGTTTGTCCTTTGTCATCGTGGCCAGAGGATGAATGGATGCAAAAGGTTGCTGGAGAAAATAATTTATCTGAAACGGCATTTTTTGTCCGAAAGGATCATGGTTTTCATCTCAGATGGTTTACACCCGTGAAGGAAGTATCATTATGTGGTCATGCCACTCTTGCTACGGCACATGTATTATATGAAGAAGAAGGATTTAACGACGATTCCATTGTCTTTGACACTTTGTCCGGAGAATTAACAGTGAGCCGGATTAGCAAAGGACGTTACATCATGGATCTTCCAACAGACAATCCCATTGAAGTAAGGAATAGTGAAGTCATTCAACAAATATCTGAAGCACTACAATGTCGACCTCTTTCTGTGTGGAAGGGAAAAGATGATTTGTTGGTAGAGTTGCAAGACCAAAAGACAATAGAAGAGCTCAGACCGGATTTCAGGGCTATAGCGACTTGGGATGCCCGTGGGTTGATCGCAACAGCGCCCGGTGATTCTGTTCACTTTGTATCCAGAGCCTTTTATCCTGCCTATGGCATTGATGAAGATCCGGTTACAGGTTCGGCGCACACGGTTTTGACACCATTTTGGTCTGCCCGTCTTCGTACAAATACTTTGGACGCCATCCAGTTATCTTCACGTACGGGATATCTTACCTGCATACTTAAAGGAAATCAAGTCTCCCTTATGGGAAATGCAGTTACTTATATGAAAGGAAATATAGCGTGTTAGCTTCTTTTAATCCTTTTAGGAATGGAGATTATTGCATATTTGAAAACGGAATTTCTACTATGGTGATTCCTTCCAGGCTCGTTTCTTCCAGAATAATACTCTCTTCAAATATACTGATGTAGTCTGCGATATTATTACGGAAAGTACATTGACGGAGTGTGACCGTTTCGTATTCACTTCCGGTTCTGAAAAAAGCATAAGGACCCCATTCTTCCATCACTTTATTATTTTCAAACAATACATTACTGAACACAATCTGATATGAACCATGCATTTCAACCAGATCAAATTGCCCATTGTCATGCAGTTTGCAATGATAAAATCCTGAATTTTGAATTCCTTGCAAGTATACGATTCCGTAAGTGCATTCCCTGATGGTTGACTCTTTTACGATGATTCTTGAACCATATCTGGCCTCTATTCCATAAGTGCCGCTGCCATAGAGGTCGCATTTGTTGATATAGAGGTAAGATACGTTTTCTGCTGTGATTACAGACCCTTCACAAAAGCCGGGTTCAATGGCATGACCCAGTTTTAATCCTTCCAATTTTACATTATTTGTCATTTGAAAAGTCAGGACGGGAAGGAAGGGGGAGCGGGTAAAAAGGTGTACTTCACCTGGATTTTCAGCTTTTAAGGTGAGATTGTAAACATTGCTGATGATCAGGCTTCTGACGCCTTCAAAACTCTGAAAAGATGCAAATTCACTTTCCCCTTGAAGTTCACTCATGTCATAATCTCCTGACTCCAGCGTGATTTCCACATTGTTAGAAAGGGCATCAAAAAGTTCCTGGACTGTTCTTACCCGTATTTTCTGCACCGGTAGATCCGTTGCTAAAATTTTTCCTTCCGGAGAAATATAATTTTCTTTAAAAGCAGCATCGTGGGCCACGTAAAGACCAAATTGATCCGGATAACCCAAATATTGCCATTTTTTATCAGAAATTCGTTTTCCATCACTGTTGAAAATGTAAGCTTCATGGTCTTTTTCAAGAAGAACCAATTTTTTAGGTTGCTCAAAAAAGGCGGAATATAACTCAGATTCAGGGCCGTATTGTGTGATGGCGTAATCAAGAGGCAGAATAACTTTATTGTTTTTTCCTATGATGCCTGCCTTACCATTTTTCTCTACCAGAAACCGGTCCTTTTCCAATACTTCTATGTGACTATATTCATGGCGAAGGATTTCATTCCCTTTCTCATCTAAAATTCCCATGCGCGATCCTTCATTGGTCGAGATAAAATAGCCATTGGTGTAAGAAAGTGAAAAGTGATCTAAGGGTAAAGTAATGCTCCCATCCGCTGTAATGACCCCGGTTTTACTATTTTTTGAGGCAATGAATTGGTTGTCAGGAATCGCCCAGATATAATCGTAATCAAAAGGTAATACTACCTCACCCTTATGATTAAGCAGTCCTGCTTTTGAATTTTTGGAGCCCGAATAAAGCGTTTCTGATATCCTGGTGATATAATCAAAATTGATGGGTGTAATCGTTCTGCCGTCCCGATCAATCAATCCATAATAATCACCTCGCCCTGCAATCATCACACCAAGACAGGGTCTGCTCAGGCTGCTATACAATGGATTGAGAATGGTATTTCCATTGGTATCTATCAAACCTACCTGTTGATTGGAGCCATGAATGACAGCCAGAACATCTCCATCATATGATTTGGAACTACCGGGGGTTTCATAAAAATAATCCAGGAAATAGGGTTCAAGATTGTCTTTCACTCTTATTTCATTTCCCTGCGGATCAATTAAATACCATTTTTGATCTCTTTGTACAAAAGCCCTGTGATTTAAAAAATCATATACCTGCTCATATCTCGGGGGGATGACTTCCTTTCCCGACTCATCGATAAAGCCATATAATCCAGAGCCAATTCCGAAAGAAGCTCTGGATTCATAAAATTGATTGATATAATCGTAACGGGGCTCAATGAGTATCTGTCCATCCGGGGAAACCAAGCCGGTTAACCCTTTTTCAAATATTCTCCCGTATCCATCCCACCCCAGATAGGCATGCTCATATCGGGGAGCTATGATTTCTGAACCATCCTTTTTTACAAAACCCCATAAGTCTCCATGTCGGTAAGGAATGATTTTAAGTTCCGGTTTTCTCTCCTGGTGTTCTATAGGGGTGGGAGCTTCACTTTTTGTACAACTCTGAAGTGTAAATGCCAATAAAATGCAAAGCCAAACCGCGTGACACATAGATTTGAATATGAATAAGTTGTAAGGATTTTTCATGGTATTAAAGTTTAGTTTTTCCTCTATCAATTCCAACCAAGATATTATTGAGTAAAGGTATGAAGAAGGGCTCGAATATGGCTTTATTGCATTTTTATTTTTTTTAGAATTGATCCTTAGATTTTGTGCTAATCTTTATATATTGATTGCAAATTTCTTTGCATAGGATTCTGATATAAAATGTATGCATATCCATAAAAAGATCTTTGCAGATTCTCATTACTTTAGGAATGTTGTATATTTCATCATTCTTATCTCTACTCTTTTTCTGAATTCCTGCAGCCGGAAATCTGCCATGCCTTCTCAATTGCCCATGGTAGTAGACGCTCCTATTATTCCTGTGCATTCTGATATTATTTTTAACTACCGATTGGATCGAAAAGCCATACGTGATACATTCAACAGAGCGATCGATGAAGCGCTTGACGATGCATCAGGACAGCTCGAGTACGGTATACTTATTGACTTAGATAAAGCGAACGATGCGGAGGTCATTTTTCACGAAAAGATGGTGATGGTGACCCTTCCTGTTCAGGTATCATTGCTACGGAAAACTTTCCTTCGGGATTTCAGAGCCTCAGGAATCCTGGAATTAGTGATCATTACCCAACTGAATGTTGACTCCCTATGGAATCTCGAAACCCACACAGAGATTGCACATCACAAATGGCTCAACCGGCCCAGGTTGGATGCCGGTATCTCCATACCTATTGAAAGAATTTCCAGTTGGATACTTCAAAGATACAAAGGGGTGATTGAGAAGAATATTGACCAAACGGTAAAGGAGTCTATTTCTCTAAGAAACCGGATGATTAATAATATGAAAATATTAGGCGAGCCCATGGCGGCAGATGAAGCGTTGGGGGGCTGGTTGCGAGTAGTCCCGGAGTGGGCATGGATTACCGGAACCCACCGCACATATCAATGGACTTTAGGAAAAGTATATTTCAGAGTTCGGAACGAATATACCAGCTATTATCCGGCTAACCTGACCAAATCGTGGATCTTGCCGCCGGTGTTTGTTGTCGATGAAATACAGGACACCTCAGTGATCCGACTTTCTGCCGAAGTGCATACGGATGATTTAAACCGGCAAGTAAATAAAAATTTTGGAGGAAAGACATTTCGAAACGGTGAGAGGTATATAACCATTCATCAAGTCGACATTACCACTAATGAAAATACATTGGTTGCTGCTGCACGGGTATCAGGCTCATTCAATGGAACGGTCATCATCAGCGGCATACCCAGTTATGACTCGCTCAATAATATTATTTATGCACGGAATGTTGATGTAGCTGTGAAAACAAAGAATGTCATTCACAAGGCGGCTGGATGGTTGGGAAAAGGCAAAATAAAAGATGCCTTGGCAGAAATGATGGTATTTTCATTGGATGGATCTATTCAAATTTTACAAGAAGCCATTGATGAACGCATTACAATAATCAGAGATGAGTACGACATTGATATGAAAATGGACATAGGTTCAGTTACATTAGATGATTTGAAAATGAAAGACCATTCTTTGATAGCAATTTTTAATTTTAAAGCCTGGATAGAAGTTACCGTTACAGATTTCAGAAGTTTTAACAGGATGCAATGGTAAAAAGTATCCTGGTTTATGCCTTTAATTATTAACATAGCTGTAAGCATCGCGATAGCTTTTATCCAGATCAAAATTATCAGAATTGAATACGGGTAAGTATTTGCACCATCCCAAAATTGAGCTTCATCTCCATTTGGATTGCTCCTTAGGTTACAATCTGGTGAAAGCATTAGAACCGGCAATAAGTTATAAGGAATTCAGGAAGAATTTTGTAGCTCCTTCAAAATGCAAGGATCTTTCAGACTATTTGAAAAGAGCCAAAAAGGCGGTTTCACTTCTACAGGATAAACCTTCTCTGCAATTAGCCACTGAAAATGTATTTGGTCAGTTGCAAGCGGATCATGTGATTTATGCAGAGATTCGATTTGCTCCTTTATTGCATACTCAAAAAGGATTAAAACCTGAAGAAGTAGTAGAGGCGGTCGAAAAAGCTACATTGTCTTGCATCAGCAATTCCGGTATTGAAGCCCGGCTGATCTTGTGCACATTGAGAAACTTTTCAAAAGAGCAAAGCTTGCAAACGGTTCGACTTGCAAATCTATTTAAAGGCAGTCTGGTTTCGGGTTTTGATATAGCGGGCGATGAAGCAGGCTGGCCATTGGATGCGCATATTCCTGCATTTCAATGGGCACAGGAAAGAAACATATATACTACTGCTCATACCGGGGAAGCAAAGGGATACGAAAGTGTTTGGGAAACGATCAGGGCATTACAACCCCACCGTTTGGGTCATGGGATCCGAAGCTATGAAGATCCTGAATTGTTAGAATATATCAGAGAAAACGATATCCATCTGGAAATATGCCCCACCAGTAATGTTCAAACACATACTGTGGATACCTTAAATGATCATCCTGTTCATGATTTCTTAAAAAGGGGTTTATCGTTAGGGATAAATACGGACGGGCGAACATTGTCGTGGATCGATTTGAATCAGGAATATGATAAAGTGACTACACATTTTGGATGGACAAGTGAGCAATTTCTCCATTGCAATCTGGAGGCCATCCGGCACGCATTTCTTAACGAACCTATAAAAGATCGGATCCGGAAGCAATTGGTGAGTGGATATTCCGGGGAATAGAGGTGAGTACAGGAAAAGAAACTTTATAATAAACTTAACAGTAGCTTAGATACAAACATTCAGTTTTGGATGGGTATCAATTTTTTAATATTTACTTTATGCATCATTTTTGCAAAGTAACCCGGAACAATCCTCTGATTTGTTTTTCTCCATATCCGGTGGCCAGATCGTTGGGATACAGGCTTTCAATTTTTTTCAGGGTGGGTTCATTGATATTTTCTCCTTTCACTCCGTGGCATGATAGGCACATGGCATTGGTCTCAATTGGAAAATAAACGGTCAAATAATTCTCATGTTCGACTGTAGTTGGGTTAATTTCTTTAGATTCCTGTAGATCAATACCCCATTGATGTATCAACAATTTCTCTGATTCCGTGGCCATATTGGAAGGATTTCTGGGCTTGTCAGAAACTCTTTGAATGAGAGCATTATGATGCAATGATATACTATCAGTAATTGGAATGGCTTGGCTTTGACAAAAGTCAACGGCATATATAAGGCCTCCCTGCTGTATCGCGTTCATCAGATTTTTTCCCAATTCTGATTTTAAAGAAGCTGCATAGGTTTTTGCTACTGCTATAGGATCATCAGGTGAGTGATGATTCATGTCTGTATTTGAAACGGAGAAATCTGAATTCCATTGATCTGATCCGGGTTCAATTTTAAATAAATAAGAAGCAATGGCATTGATTTCCGTTGCATTAAGCATCATTTTAGGCATGACTCCGTATTGGTCTACAGCTTCTTTCATTAAAGCATTCTTCACAGTGGGCTCCTTCATGAAAAGTTGAAACCGTTCCATAAAAGCCTTTTGAGTAGAATGTTCACTGATATAAGCTTGTCTGATTTCAAGCATGGATGGTCCAATACCAAAATCTGCATCTTTTGTGGTTTGATGGCACGCCAGACACTGCATTTTTATTAAAGAAATTCCTTGCGAATGATTTGCAGTGTCTTTGTCCTGTTGACCATTTTCTGATCGGCAAAGAATAAACAAAGTACTACAGAGGATTCCCCAGAAAACTAATTTAAAATGATGCGGCATAATGCACATTGATTCTTTTTTTACTTTTCGGTGCCTTAGAGAAGTTTTCTATTGCCGGAATGCATTGAAATCTTCAAACGGATAGATCAAACATCGATCCTGGCATATTTTGCATTTTCTTCTATAAATGCTCTTCTTGGAGGTACTTCATCCCCCATAAGCATGGAAAAGACCCTGTCCGCCTCCTGGGCATCGTCTATGGTTACTCTTCTCAACATACGAGTGTCCGGATCCATAGTGGTTTCCCAAAGCTGATCCGCATTCATCTCTCCCAACCCCTTATATCTTTGAATTTTTATACTGGATTCACTTCCGGTTTGAGCAAACGTGTCTACTGCTTGCTTTCTTTCTTCCTCATTCCAGCAATAAACGGATTGTTTCCCTTTCCTCACCAGATACAGCGGAGGTGCTGCAATGTAAACGTATCCTTGTTCCACCAAAGGCCGCATATAACGAAATAAAAAGGTCAATATCAAGGTAACGATATGACTTCCATCTACGTCGGCATCGCACATGATGATGATTTTGTGATACCTCAATTTGTCAATATTGAGTATTCTTTCACCATTTTTCTCTTCAATGCTTACACCAAGCGCTGTAAACATATTTTTTATTTCTTCGTTATCATAAATTTTATATTCCATTGCTTTTTCAACATTGAGAATTTTACCCCTCAATGGCAAAATAGCCTGAAAGTTACGGTCTCTGCCCATTTTGGCAGTACCACCGGCTGAATCTCCTTCCACCAGAAATATCTCTGAAATCACCGGATCGGTCGAACTACAGTCGGACAATTTGCCGGGAAGCCCTCCTCCTGCCAATACGTTTTTCCTTTGTACCGCTTCTCTGGCTTTGCGGGCTGCATGCCGGGCAGTAGCTGCCAGGATCACCTTTTCAATGATGCGCTTCGCCATATCCTGGTTCTCTTCCAGAAAGTATTTCAGGACATCACCCACGGCCCTGGATACAATGCCTGTCACTTCTGAATTGCCTAATTCTCCTTTTGTTTGTCCCTTGAATTGAGGTTCCGGTACTTTCACGGATACCACAGCGGTGAGCCCTTCCCTGAAATCTTCGCTTGAAATCTGAAACTTCAATTTTGAAAAGAATCCATTATCATCGCCATACTTTTTGAATTCCCTGGTAATGGCTCTTCTAAATCCGTTGACATGGGTACCTCCTTCCTTTGTATTGATATTGTTAACAAAGGAGAATATATTTTCCTGGTAACCGGTATTGTAGGTCATTGCTACTTCGACTTCTACATTTTCTTCTTTGCCAATGATATGAATGGGTTTGTCGATCAAAGGCGTTCGGGTTTCATCCAGGAACCTTACAAATTCTTTTAAACCCCCTTCAGAGTAAAATTCTGTACGCTTAAATTGACCTTCATCGTCCTTATTCCTTTCATCTACCAGCGTTAAGCGTAGGCCTTTATTTAGGTAGGACATTTCTCTGAGTCGATTGGCAAGAACTTCATACTTGTAAACAAGTTCCTCAAATATCTGATGATCGGGCTTGAATGTAATGGTTGTACCTGACCGGTTGCTGTTACCGATCTCTTTTACATCAAAACGAGGTTTTCCTCTTTCATATTCCTGGGTATACACTTTGCCATCTCTCTCCACGATGACTTTCAGGTCTTCTGATAACGCATTCACACAGGATACACCTACGCCATGAAGTCCACCAGAAACTTTATAGGTATCTTTATCAAACTTTCCTCCAGCGTGCAGCACCGTCATAACGACCTCCAATGCTGATTTTTTCAGCTTTTTATGCAGGTCGACCGGTATTCCTCTGCCATCATCAATGACAGTAATGGAATTGTCTTCATGTATGATCAGGTCAATGGTAGTACAATGTCCTGCTAAATGTTCATCGATGGAATTATCCACCACTTCCCAGACAAGGTGATGCAAACCTTTCGTGTCGGTACTTCCTATGTACATCCCCGGTCTTTTCCTGACCGCCTCCAAACCCTCCAGTGCCTGAATATTATCAGCACCGTAATTATTTTTATTTTCGCTCATTAAATTTTGAAATATTTCCGTATTATAAAAAACGTGCAAAGATACAATAAAATTGGCAAAAAAGGGCACGTACTTGAACTTATGAAAGGCTAAAATGACATGTTTTCAACTTAAGTAGATGAAGGAAGTTTTATTTAGAAGAAGCCTACCAGGAATTCTTTATTTACCATGTGCGTTTTTTGAATAAATTTGCGAAATCAATAAAAAAGGACAATTTGAAAGAGTCAATTCATCCTGATTCTTTGATCGGTGATTTCACCATCGAATATCATCTGAATGATATCAATTCTACGGCAAAATTATTAGTAGAAAACTGTTTCTCAGACGTTGGTATTGTTATAATTAATGGTTTAATGGGAGCAGGGAAGACTACTTTGGTAAAAGCATTGGTAGCTGCTCTGGGCATAGAGGATGAAGTGACGAGTCCAACATTTTCTTTGGTCAATGAATATAAGAGTGAAGCACTGACCATTTACCATCTTGACTTGTACCGGATTGAACATAAAGAGGAAGCGCTTGAAGCGGGTATTGAGGAATACTTGTATTCAGGACAATGGGTATTTATCGAATGGCCGGAAGTGATTGCGGATTGGATCTCTGAGCCATATTATCAAATCAGAATAGAAACTGTTGATGCACATACTCGTAAGTTGTTTATAGAAACCAATATAAGTGTAAATCCATGAGTGAACATCCCAAGAAAATCAGCTTTTCAGATTTTTTTACGGAAGGGCAATATGAAGTTCAGGTAGAAAAACTGGCTGTACAGAAAGACCGGAAGAAGCTCACAATCGGCATACCCAGGGAGAATGGCATTGATGAGAGCAGGGTCAGTCTGGTGCCTAATGCCATTCGGACGCTTGCAGGTTATGGGCATACTGTGATTGTAGAAAGTGGAGCCGGAGAAAAGTCCAATTTTTCAGATCATGATTATGCAGAGGGAGGTGCAGTCATTGCTTATTCCAGGGAGGAAGTATACCGGTCTCAAATGATCATCAAAACATCGACACCAACCATAGAGGAAGTGGATTATTTTCATCAGGATCAAATATTGATCTCTCCTTTGCAGATCCCCACTTTAAAGAAGGAATACATAGAAAAACTCATCCAGAAAAGGACTACGGCTTTAGCCATGGAATATCTTCAATCGGATGATGGTACTTTTCCTATAGTGCGTATCATGAGTGAGATGGCTGGAATGTGCGCTATGATTACTGCTGCTGAGCTTCTGACCAATACCCGTGGGGGTCGCGGAGTTTTATTGGGAGGTGTATCGGGAGTGCCTCCAGCGAAAGTNNAAAGTCGTCATCCTGGGGGCGGGGGTAGTTGGGGAGTTTGCCACGAAAACAGCTTTGGGATTAGGAGCTTCGGTACGTATTTTTGATAATGACATTTCGAAGCTGATGCGACTCCAAACCCATATAGGGAGACAATTGCATACTTCGACCATCAATCCGGTGTATCTGGCCTATCAGTTGATGAGTGCAGATGTGGTCATAGGGGCTATACATTCCAAACACGGTCGTACACCTGTTATTGTCACAGAGGATATGGTGACAAAAATGAAGGAAGGCGCCGTCATGATTGATATCAGTATAGACCAGGGTGGATGTTTCGAAACCAGTGAAATAACCAGTCACTCCAAGCCCACTTTTATCAAACATGGAGTGATCCATTATTGTGTTCCTAATATTTCATCCAAGATCAGTAGAACAGCATCCGCTGCTGTCAGTAATATCATTACCCCATTGATATTGAAAGCTGGAGAAGAGGCCAATATTGATTCGTTGTTATATCATTCGAAGGGAATTCGCAATGGATGTTATACCTACAAAGGGTGCCTCACCAATGAATATTTAAGCAAAAGGTTTGATATCAAATACTCCAATCTTGATCTTTTGCTGACTTCCGATATGTAATACAGGCGATTATTTAATTGGTCCGCACGGCTTGATTGAATAAAATTTCGACGCCATAGAGCTTCAAATTATGGTGTTTGGCCATTTCCCATATTACCAGTTACTCAATGAAAGCGACAGGTTACTCAATGAAACCTGCCAGTTACTCAATGGTATGGTAATGAGACGGTGATTTAACTTTAAGTCTTATATTTTTACCTGGCACTTAACTTGGTTTCACTAAAATTATTTTCTTATGAAAACGCTATGCTATTTCTTTTATTTATCTATCCTTGTACTGTGCAATTGTCAATTTATATTGGCACAGATTGATGTAAAGCCAAACGAAATTTCTCTAAGCGGAGATATTTCTTCCATTAACTTTAGTTACTCTCCTGGTCAATTTGTAGGGGGCATACAACTACTGGGAGATGATTTGTATTTCGGAACAACGTTGTCATTAGGTAACAAACCTGTTTTTTATTCAACAGGAGCTTCAAGCAGAATCCAATTTGCTCCCAACCTAAACTTTTTTAATCCGCAACCTGTGATTGAAATGTTGCCTGGAGGGGTATTACGGTTACCAGGAGACAATTGGGACATTGTCAACACCGAAGGAGATCTATCTATAGGAAGTGGCGATACCCGCTTAAAAATTGGGATGGCAAATGGAGGAGGGGGGATAGGGTTTGCACGCATTAACAGCATGGGGCATAGTAATTCATCTTTAGGTCTGGGAACGGGTGGAGTCAGCCATATTTGGATAAATCCAGCGGGAAGAATAGGTGTTGGAACCTCAGATTTAATTGCTCAGACAAAGCTGTCTGTAACAACTGAGACTGAAAATGAATTAATGGTTGTATATAATAGAAAAGCCAGCAATAGCCAAACAAGAGGTATTTTTGGAAGTGCAGAAGGAACGGGTTCAGGCTCCAGATATGGTATACACGGTCTTGCAGCAGGAAACTCAGGGAACAGATATGGAATATATGGTACGGCAAACGTAGGTTCAGGCAGTTGGGGTGTATATGCAAATGGTAATTTCTATCATACAGGTAGCTTTACAAGTACTTCAGATGAAAAATTAAAAAAGAACATCCAACCGCTTCAAGGAGCTTTGAACAAGGTGATGCAACTGCAACCCAAAAGTTATGAATTCAGATTGGATGAATATGAGTATATCCATTTGGCTGAGGGTCCACAATTTGGTTTTATTGCCCAGGAAGTGGAGAGTGTTTTTCCTCAGATAGTGAAAGAGGATACCCACGGTTTTAGAGAAATCAATAAAACTGAAGCTGATACAAATTTTGAAGATCCCTCAGCCATCAAAATCAACATAAAAAGTCTGAATTATATTGGTCTGATCCCGATACTTACAGGAGCCATACAGGAGCAGAATATAGAAATCGAAGAACTAAAAAATGAGTTGGCTACCAGAGAAATGCAAATATTGGAATTGGAATCCAGACTTTCCAGACTGGAGCTACTCATTGAAAATCAACTCAATCGGAGCAGTTACCATCTTGAGAAAATTGACCAGATCCGACTGGACCAAAACCAACCCAACCCTTTTTCAGGACATACAACCATACGGTACTATTTGCCGGAGAGCATAGAGCGTGCCCAAATGGTCATCACAGATGTGACAGGGCGAACAATCCGCAGCATACTCTTGCCGGAAAAAGGTGAAGGTGAAGTAGAGATCACCACTGCCGATCTTCCCGGCGGTACATATCAATACAGCATTGTGGTGGAGGGGCGGCCGGTGATTACCAAGCGGATGATATTGAGCAGGGGGAAGTAGCCAAAAGATAAATAAAAATTGTTTCAATCAGGATTATTCAACTAAAAAGTTTAAGAATATGAAAACCAAAAACCCTTGTATGAGTAAAAGTTTTCTGAAAAGAATGAACCCAGTTCTGGTTGGAATTATGTTTGTTATGATGTGGAGCAATGTTTCCGCACAAATGGTCAAAGACACATTGAAGGCAGACCACCCCATCACTGCAACGGTATGCAGTGTTTTTGTATTTCCTCCCTATTTAAAAACGGTTACTTTTTAATTGTGGGGTGGGGGTGGAGCTGGCTATAATTTAAGCCCAGGAGCGGGACATGGTAGTGGTGGCGGCGCCTATGGAAAAATCAGATACCAGATTTGTGCTGGAGATTCATTTGAGATTCTTCTGGGCATGGGAGGAGACCCCATTGCTTCTGACCCATCTTTAAGAGATGGTGGTTGGGCCGAAGTGAAAAAAAAGGTGGGCACAGAAATCACAAATGAATATGGCGTTGAAGGAGGTAAAGGTGCAGACGCTGTGGATCCAGGTACAGGAGGATTGCAATTTATAGAAGACACGTATATTGGAGGATTGCCAGCAACCGTAATTTTCAGTGCAATTGGAGGCAATGGGGGCTATGCTACCGATCCTATGGGTACTACTATACTTACAACGGGAGATTTAGAAATTCCCGGAGCTCGAGGCGGCGGCGGTGGAGGGGCAGGCGGACCAGTTGGCTCAGGCATGAATGGGATAGGGCCGATGGGTGGGATGAGTTTTGGAGGAGGTAGTGGGGGTAACGGTGGCGCCATGGATGGTCAAAATGGTCAGGATGGTTTGATGCCGGGCGGCGGCGGCGGTGGCAGGGCCTTTTCAATAGGAGATGTGGCTTTAAATGGTAGAGGAGGCAATGGAATGGTCACCTGGTGCTATGATTCACCGTGTGTCAGTCAAGGAGGGGAGATAAGTTTAATAATACCGGCATATTCCTATATGCCTTCTGTTGTTTCGGCATATTATGATAACACAACTGAACCAACTATACCAACATTGAACTTCTCTCCAGGATTTCCTGAGTGCGAAGGTTCAACACAAGTTAATCTGGTTGAAATTATGCGCATACTATCAGGCTTAAGTGAAGAGAGTTTCCAGTTTGAAGGTGAGTTTGAAGGTCTTGGAGTTTCAGGTGTATGTTTGGATCCATTTTCTCCGGATATTCCTCCTGGTACTAATCAAATCACTATTCTCTTTCGTTACAATTGCGGATTGGATGACGTTGAGTTCAGTTGTGAGTTTACATTACACATCAGGGATGTGATTATAGAAGATCCATGCGCATGTGACGATCCACAAAATGTGGTAGAGGAAGACGGTACAGTGAGCCTTTTTCATGATGTGATCAGTCTGACCGGTTTTCTGGACGGCGCAATGGTATCGGTCTCCCAGGTATTGAGTGGCAATGACAATGTATTCCTGAATCCCGGAATGGATCCGGTAGTTGGCGGGACTCCATTGGTAGAAGATCCTGCGGGATCGGGAAATTATTATCTGGATATATGGCGATTACCGGGGACAGACTTTTCCATGGAATTTGAAATATTACTTTCTTCAGATAGCGATCCGATATTGGTTGAACGGGAATTTCCACTATGTCTGGAAGCTACCGATTGCATAGTACGGCCAATACCCGTAATGGGGACATGGACACTCGCCATACTTATGATATTATTATCCATTCTTGGTATAGTTTTATTGAAAAATATAAAGCCTGTTCTTAGGGTGAAGTAAAAGTACTGGTTTAAAATGGAGCATAAATGAGGGAGTAAGGAAAGAATATAGATGTCCATTTTGTATATCAATTTACCATTTACTCAATGAAAGCTACAGGTTACTCAATGAAACCTACAAGTTACTCAATGGTATAGTATAAATACAGGAGTTGTTCTTATCATTACTATATTTGAAAATTAAAACCTTAATGATTAAACTATTTAAATTCAATATGTAATGAAAAAATCAGTTTATAAATTATTTTGTCATTTACTCTTGGTTATAGGGTTTTCAACCTTTGTTGTTAATATAACGAAAGGACAAGAGCTCGCTTTAGTTCCTAATAATGGAAATGCTACAGTCTCAGTCATCGACGTAAGTACTCAATCGGTCATTGATATGTTAAATGTTGGAGGTGGACCCATTGCAGTGGCATGGCATCCCAGTGGAAGACGAATTTATGTATGTAACAGATTGGGCCAATCCATTTCCGTTTTTAATTTTGATGGCTCTGTTTTTGCACCTCTTCATACGTTCAATGTAGGATTTGCATCTTATGGGCTAAGTGTTAAACCAGATGGAACTGAACTTTGGGTGGCAGATGATTCAAATGGAGAAATCAAAGTATATAATGCATCAGATCCATTTAACTTAATTACTACCATCGGATTTCCAGGCACTTTTAATGCCTGGTCTGTAGAGTTTACTCCCGATGGAACAAAGGCGATAGCTACATCTCCTTTTACTTCTCCAGGTGATATTGTGTTTATAAACACAAGCACGTATGACCCTAATTTTGTTACCAGCAGTATACCGCTTGGAGGTCTTGGTTCAGCCATTTCGAGAGACGGAAGCAGATATGCAGTTGTGGGTGGAGGGATGCCTGTAACGGATCCCGGAGTACTGGAAATATTCGATGTAAATACAGAAGCTTCAATAACTACTATTCCGATAGGTATTCAACCATCCAGTGTGGTTTGGTCTCTTGATGATTCAAGAATATATGTAGCAAATTTTAGCAGTAACAGCATTTCTGTAATTAACGCAAATACCAACCTGGTAGTTAATACCATTACAACTAATGGATCAGAACCTAATGGATTGGATATAAGTAGTGATGGAAATTTCCTTTTTGTCCCTTTAAGCGGTAGTAATATTGTGGAGGTTTTCAGTACAGTCTCAGAATCTTCGATTGGTGAAATAATGGTTGGATCAATTCCAGTAAATATAGGACGATTTATTTTCCGGATACATCCAATTCCTACACTTTCCCAATGGGGATGGATTGCACTTTCATTGCTCGTGGGAATATTAGGCATATTGCAACTAAAGTATTATGCAACTAAAAAAATAAAGGCCACTTAAAAAAATCATTATTTTAATTTCATAAATCACTGCCCGACTCAATCATTTATGGTCTATTTCAATAGATCCTGTTCCTTTGAAGGAGTGGGATCTTTTTTAAAAATTCATTATCATTATAATTTTCTACATCTTAAGTGAAAATATATTAGTTGGATGTCAGGCAAAGTTAGCTATCATAAACTCTGGTTTGAGACCCTATATATTAATAGCTTTTTCTTAGGTAGAAGAATATGGATTTACATTTTCATTTTAGGGGGATGGTTTTTTCCTCTGTGTTGCCATGCTCAAAATTTCATCAGGCTAGATCATATATTTTATGATGAAGGAATGCCCTCTAATTGGGTTAGATCTATAGTTGAAGATTCAACCGGACATATTTGGTTTGGAGGCAGTACCGGTTTAACGCGTTACGACGGCAGGATATGTAAGCATTTCCGTTTTGATCCGAATGATCTTCATTCATTAGCAGCCAATTATGTAGACTATATTTTTTATGATGAAGAGAATCATAAAGTCATTTCTTCTACTTTAGGCGGAGGGATCAGTATATTGGATATAAACACTGAGAAGTTTCACAATATTTTACCCCGGAATGAGCATGGTGAATCCATCACACATTTAATAAAAGGAATGAAATCGGTGGATGGGGATTATTATTTTCTACCTTATTACTGGGATGGTCAACTAATAAAGGTAAGATTTAAGGATAATCAGTATGTATATACAGTTGAAAAACTGAAAAACCTCAATTTTAAATTGAGGGGTAAACCTATAAATGATATTCATTTAGTTCAGAATCCAAAAGATACATCATCCCTTCTTTTACTTATAAATCATGAAATATATTCCATCAATCTGGATGATTTCAAGGTAGAGAAGTTATTTGAAATTAACACAACAAACCGATTAAGCAATGAGACTGATTATATATTAAGTGTAAATGTATTAGATGATAGTAAGATTCTCATGACTACCGTCTATTCTGGTATCATCCAATTTGATTTATCAAATTCCTCATTTCACAAAATAGATTGTCCGAAGGGGTTAAACTGTTTATTTACAAGTATGTATACCAGTTCTGATGGTTTGCATTATCTCGGTACATCAGATGGAAAGATTTATACTTATAATAATGAAACAAAGCACTTTGAGGAACTGCAATTTGATTTCTACCAGTTTCAGAAATATATGGTTAAGACGTTGTTTAAAAGCAACCAGGATGTCCTATATTTTGCTTTGGGGTTAGGTGTTTTCAAATACGATTTTAGCGCCAATCGGTTTCATACAGTTTTTAATCAATTTCAAACTAAGGATGAAGAAAAAAATATATTTTACCAAAATGGGTTTCTTCACCCTGAACTGTCTTTGTATTTTGTTGATGCATATAATGACAACAGGATATTTGTAGTGGATTTGAACACTACGAAAATTACACCTTTACATGGTTCGGAGACGTTATCCACCCAAATGGTTTTGTACTCACAATGGAAAGATACCGAATTGATTTTTCTGGATGATGGTCAGTTTTATCATTTAAATACTTCCCACGACCACCTTTTTCCCATTTCATTGAATGGAATATCAGAATTTCTACGCAATGAAAAGCCTGCAGTCAGTAATATTTATTCTTTTGGAGAAGAATCTATTTTATTACATGGAGACGATTGGATCTATTTTTATAAAGATGAGAATATCCAATATCTTCTCGATTTCAATCAAATAGGACATACAATTCCGTCCAAGATTAACGGAATTTATTTGGATGAGAATATTCTCTACATAGTTACTGATCAAAAGTTGTTTTCGTATCATTTAGATACTAAAAAATTTGATGAAATTTATTTAGAGGGATATCAAGCCATTAGTAATCCCAGGTTCCTGACTTTGATCAAAGTAAATGATGTTTTCTATTTATCCTCTTTCGCTTCTGGATTTTTAGTTTTGGAAGAGAGAAGTGATACATTTCATGTTATAAAGAATTATAGAGAAGACAACAGTATAATCTCCAATCAAATCACTTATATCTCATTGGCACCCGATCAAACATTTTGGCTAGCCACTGATCTTGGAATAATTAGATACGATCCTCAAACAGAGGCGATGATGGTATTTTCCAATGACCACAATATAAAAGAATCAAATATTTACAGACCCCTTCATGTGAATCATAAAGGAATATTAGCCACTAATACTACTTTGGAAATATTATGGTCTGAAGTTACCAAACTGACATCGGTCAAAAAAGAAGCCAAATTGGCCGTACATTCATTTAAATTGATGGGAAAAGAATTGGATGAAAGAACTTCATTGATGACCCAAGATGAACTTCGATTTCCTTATTATCAAAATTCCTTTAAAATTGGGTGGAGTTTATTAAATGCTTCAAGACACTCATATTATAATATATTATACTATCTGGAGGGATTTGAAGAAGATTGGAAAAATATTCATGGATTGTTGGAGGCAGAGTATACAAGCATTCCACCTGGAAACTATAATTTCAAAATCAAGGCCCAATCAAGAATTGATCATACAGTCATTGATGATATGGAGCTCCCCATCATTATTCTCAGTCCATTTTATGCAACCTGGTGGTTCACTTTAATCATCATAACTGTTGTTGTTTTAGTACTTTACTTTTATTATCAATGGAGGGTAAAGGCAATCAAGCAAGAAGAAGCCGTCAAAACGAACTATAACAAGCAATTGGCTGAAATGGAATTAAAAAGTTTAAGAGCGAGGATGAATCCCCATTTTATGTTCAATAGTTTGAACTCTATTAAGTTGTACATTTTAAAAAATGAAAGTACACTGGCAGCTGAATACTTAACCAGTTTTTCTAAACTCATTCGATCGATACTTCAGTATTCGGGCGAGAAATATATAACACTTCAGGAAGAGCTCGAAACTTTACAGCACTATATTGATTTGGAAAAATTGCGTATTAGGGATGGGTTTGACTTTCAGATAAGAAATGTTAAAAACCTTGATTTTCAAAAATTCATCATTCAACCTTTGATCTTGCAGCCTTTTGTGGAAAATTCAATTTGGCATGGACTTATGCCAAAAGAGCATGACAGGAAACTTGCCATTGAAATTGATAAAAATGAACGGATCCTGTCCGTTATAATTGAAGACAATGGTATAGGAAGAAAAAAGGCAATGCAGGTACATGAAGAAGCTCAAGGTAAAAAACAATCCCAGGGTATAGAGATTACAAAATCAAGGATTATGGCTGCGGATCATGAATCAAAAGTGATGATTGAAGACTTGTATGATGAGAATAATTGTCCCTCGGGTACTCGTATCAAATTAACTCTTCCATTAATATACCATCATGCATAAATGTTCCATTATCGTCAAAAAGCAGCTATTAAATTTTTATTATATTGATGAAAATGAATATATATATTTTTTATTTTTAAGATTTCAGATTTAATGGATTGATAACCTGAATGTTCAGGATAATATTCAAATCATTCAATATCTTGTATTTTGAAAATAGAAATGGGTTCAATGACCCAATAGCTGCAAAATCCTTAGAAGAAACGGACATAATGAGGGTTTTTAGTTTTAAATGATTGTCCATTTATGAATACTTTAACCACAATATTGATTGACGATGAAATGTCGGCGACTGAATTATTGCAGCTTGAACTGAATCTCTATTGTCCGGATGTTAAAATTCTTGCCCATTGCAATCATCCGGAAAAAGCAAAAGAATTAATCCAGTCCATGAAGCCTGATTTTATTTTTTTGGATATTGAAATGCCAACTATGAATGGTTTTGAGTTGCTGAAATCAATGAAACATCTACCTGTTGAAGTGGTATTTGTTACAGCATATGACCGGTTTGCACTTAAAGCTTTTGAATTCAGTGCATTGGATTATCTTCTCAAGCCTGTTGGAACAAATGAACTTAAGAATGCCATTGAAAAAGTCAGAAAAAGAGTAGAAGACAAGAAAAATCTTGACAGAATCGAAGCCTTATTGACTAATATCAACTTCCTGAAAAATGGTTTTCCCAATATTGCGGTATATACCGTTGAGGGGATCGAATTTATACCTGTAAAAGACATTATCTACTGTTTGTCTGAAAGTAATTATACTCAAATTCATTTATTAGATGGGGATTCAATAATTGTGACAAAAACCTTAAAGGAAGTGGAGAACATGTTGGAACACCATAACTTTTTAAGAATTCATCATAGTTATTTGATCAATTTGATATATCTCAAGAAATTTTCAAAAAAAGAAGGTGGCTTAGTAATTATGAGCAATGGCGTACAATTACCTGTATCCAGAAGTAAACGGAATGATATATTTGATCGATTTTCTTAATATTTGATCGGAAATCAACATCAATATAAACTTTAGTTTAATAATTGTCATTGGTTTTATTTTAATCACATTTCATATAGTTGAAAAACAAAACGTTCATTTCCTTAAATCTATGCATTTTTGAAAATCATGTAATAAATTATTGAAGTTTTCCTTTCATTTTCAAAGAATTATATTTAAATTAGAGGGTTATAATTCAAGTGTTTGTCAGAAAAAAGTCACCCCAAAAGTAATTCACTAAATTTCCTGAAATACCTGAAACTTTATTTATAAAAAAAAATAGCATTATGAAAATAATAAAGATTTTTATAGGAATACTTTTGTGTTTCGGCATCCTATCCGCTCAAATGGTCAATGATGGTGCATCCCTGGTGATTCAATCCGGAGCCATTCTAAAGTTAACGGGAGATTTAAGTAACCTCAATGGGGGCTTAATAGATATTGCAGGCACTCTGGATGTGGAAGGAGATGTAATCAATGAAGCAGATATCATTACGCAAAATGCATCCCTGATACGATTCAGCGGAGATCAATTTTCTTCATTGCTTTCAGGGGGCGCGACTGTACGAAACTTAGAATTAGAAAAGACCAATTCGGCCGGTGTTGAATTACAGGATCATCTTTCCATAGTGGAAAATTTAAATTTTATATCGGGAAATCTCATTTTAGGGAATTTTGATTTGAATACGGCGAATACAGCTACTTTGACAAACGCAAGTTCTTCCAGCTATGTGGAAACCAACGGATCAGGTCAAATACGCCGGTCAAGAAATACGAGTGGAACTTTCAATTTTACATACCCTGTAGGGAATACCGCCCATTATTTGCCTTTCACTTTCAGCGTTAATCAGCAAAGTGCTGTTCCAATGGTATATAGTGGAAAAGTTGGGAATTTTACATTAGGAACCGATGTAGATGACGAAGAATTGGATTATGTTATAGATGATCATTTGTATACTTTAGAATCAACCGGTACATCCACACTTTCAGCCTTTCAGGTAAGCATGGATTTTTCCTCGTTGATTCCTCTATCTTTTGATGCACAATGGTTGCGCATTGCTACCTACTCCGGCATCCAATGGGATAATATCGGGGGGCAACTCAGCGGCAACATTGTGACATCCACAGAAAGCTTTACACTTCCTGTTACGCTGGCTTTGGCCAAAGGTATTGATGATTTGGGTATTCCGGCTCATCTTGTTTTTCAGGATATGGTTTTACCCGGAACAGCTGACACTTGTTATGCCGCCACGCAAACCATCACCATTGCTGGAGATGGAACAGCATATACTGTACAAAGCGGAGCCGTAGTTTCTTTTGTAGCCGGGCTCAATATTTTTGTATTTCCCAACACCACTTTTGAGGCAGGCTCTTCCGTGCATTTATATATTGATGATACAGATACCTGGTGTGTCCCGGCACAAGCTCTTGACATTGCAAAATTGGAAGCAGCAGCAGTGCCTGCTATTCCAGTGTTTAATCAACGCGCTCAAGATCAAAGTCTGTTTTTTAAAGCCTTTCCCAATCCAACGTCAGGAATCATAACCCTTGAACTGAGTCCGGACGAAGAGTCATCTCACGCAGTTATTGATATCGTCAACCTGAGAGGGGAAAGACTGAATACAAAAGAATTGACCGGAGGACATCAATGGGATTTGAATTTGACCCACCTTCCCCCCGGAGTCTACATTATCCGGGTGATCAGGCAGAAAGAATTGGGATTTTTAAGAATTGTTAAACAATAACTTTTGGATCCTTAAGTCTACGGAGACAGAATATAGCTCGAAAGCGAAATACTGGCTTACGGGAAATTTCATTATTTCCTAATGGTGGCTTACAATGAGCTTGTAGACCAAAATAGATAGATGGATGTAAGGCTAATGGTATAATTATTTAAATTATTCCTTTATTTTCAAAATTTTATACTTGTACTGGAAAAACTATATCTTTATCACAGAAATTCATCAAAGAGACAATGGTTTATTCAATTGTTGTACAATGATGAACGGATTTGATCCATATATGAATGAGTTAATTTCAGCCTTCAGCCAATGAATAAGTTTATTTGCTCTGTAGTATTAATTACTCTTTCCCTTCAAATATCAGCGCAATTGGTCAATGAAGGTGCAAATTTAATCATTGAGTCCGGGGCGAATCTAAAAATTTATGGGAATACCAATAATACCTTTGGTGGAACCATAGAAGTGAATGGCATTATGGATGTTCAAGGTCATTTCATCAATGAAGGGACATTATTGACGCAAAACGGATGGTTGCAGTTCAGTGGTGAAAACCCTTCCCAATTTCGAAGTGGAGGAGAAGTTGTAGAGAATGTCATGATCGACAAAGAAGATCCTGCATACTTAGAAATTTTGGACGATTTAGTCATTGAACAAAATTTAGAATTTATATCGGGTAAACTGATCGTTGGAGATAATAGTCTGATTTTGGGAGCTACAGCCACTATGACCAATGCAGGTCCATCGCGTTATATTGTTACCAACGGAAATGGATATCTCCAAAAGCGTGCTGTGGATTCTGATCCATTTACTTTTCCTGTAGGCCATACCACCACCTCTTATCACCCGGTTATTTTATCCAATTATGGTGTAGTTGATGATTATAGTGTAAGAGTTTTGAATGGCGTATATGAAGAGGGAGTAAATATGAGTCCAATGATCAGTGAAGGGGTTGTAGGAGTCAGTTGGGAAATTATTGAGGAAAATGAAGGAATTCAAGAAGAGAATCTAACGGTAACCCTTCAATGGAATCAGACGGATGAACTGCCCGGTTTTGATCGGTTCGATGCCGGAATTGCAAGATACAATGGCGAATACTGGGACCTTACAGTGGATCTTTTAGGAATGTTCTCAGGAAATGATCCATATACCATGACAAGATCCGGCTTAAGCGCAGGTATATTGGGTATCGGAGCTGAAGCCCTTATGGATTTTGTCCTTCTGGCGCCCAAAGTCTTTCTGGCGGGTCCCTATGATACAATGAATCATCGGATGAATACCCACCTTACTCCATTTCTTCCACTGAACGAACCGTATGGAATGATGTCACATTTTGAACATAAAGGACGTGGAGGCGGAGAAGAAGTCGAAGAACATTCTGAAGATAATGTTGACTGGATATTTATAGAATTAAGAGATGGAAAGGATATTTCTAATGTATTGGGTACTTGTTCTGCTATACTCAAAAACAATGGAGATGTTGTAGGTACAGATGGAAACCCTATAAAGCTTTCAGGCATGCGTTCCGGAGCGTCCTATTATTTGACAATACGGCATCGTAACCATTTAGGCATCATGACGATGACCGGATTTGTCTCGAGTCGCTCCACAGCTTCTGTTCTTGATTTTACTGATGGAAGTACTCCGGTCATGGGAAATCATCCGATGAGATTTTTAAATAATTCTTTCCAATTGTGGTCAGGAGATACTAAAGGTAACGGAGATATTAAATTTGCCGGCGCGGATAATGATGTAGATGGCGTGTTAAATGCTATTCTCAACCATCCTTCCAATGGCTTTAATAGCAGAACATTCCAGTTTTCAGGGTATTCTTTAATGGACACCAATTTGGATGGTATTATTAAATTTGCCGGATCAGGTAATGATATTGATGGTATTTTAAATGCTGTTCTGAACCACCCTGCCAATGTTTTTCACAGCAGGACATTCACTATTCCATCCTCATATTAATCTTCCAATATGAAACCATTTCTATTTACCCTAATATTAACAACTTTGATTGCAGTCATGGCAAAGACCCAATCAACTTTTAATTATGTATTGAAAGAAGGTCCGGCAGGTACTTATAACGTCATTTTGGAGTCCACCTCAAATGACAATACCAATGTGAGAATAGAGCCAACTGGGACTTTTCTCTATTTGAAGGTAAGCCCCGGAATAACCATCAATTTAACGAATGGGTGGAATGTATTAAACACAATCACGGATGCTGATATTGAAGCAGTATGTGGAAGTTCTTTTGGTTATGATTTTTTGGAGATTGGCACGGGAACCATCATCAATGCAGGACCACTTTTAGAAAATTCAGAGCTGATCCTGACTTCATTTTCTGTATCAGAGCCCCAGGACATGGCCTTAGCCTACGTGGGAATTGAGCCATGTTTGTCAGATTTTTTTGAAAATGCTCTACAAGTGGATATTAATGGAGACAATCACTTTGTATCACAGACATTAATCGGATCTTCAATCCTGCCTATCCATTTATTATCTTTTACGGCACAAAAGAAGGATTCCAGGGAAGTCCTATTAGAATGGATTACTACAGCAGAGATCAATGCTTCTCATTTTGAAATTGAACGAAGTGACGATGGACATGCATTTTATTCCATTGGCCATGTGCAGGCATCCGGAGAAAGCCAGGAGCAGAAAGTATATCACTTTATTGACCGGAATATTACACTCTTTCGGAGAGAAAATAAAATATTTTATTATCGCCTTCGTATAGTGGATCAGGATCAAAGATTTGCATATTCTGATGTAAGAGGTGTTAGAATTGACTCCGATGTGCTGGAAAGGGTTGTTGTATATCCCAATCCGACCAGTGATCTGTTGCATATTGCATTGCCAGACGATTGGAGCGATCAAATGATTTCCTGGGATTTGCTGGATCATCAGGGAAAAAGGACGACTACAGGCCAATGGAACCTCAAATCCACTCAAACCCAAGTACTTTATTTTCATCAATTCAGATTAAAAGATGGAGTTTACATCTTGCGTTTGTACAATAGAAAAAAATTATTATCTTCGCATCAAATCGTGTTCATCTCCCGATAAAGGGAGAACTTAAGAATTACCTACATTAAAGCCTTGCCTTCTTTTGGCAGGGCTTTTTACTTTTGGCTTAATTGTAAATGAAATAAATCGTTTAATCTAAAATTATTGAAAATGAATAAAATAGATAAGATGTCAACCCGGGCATTCCATTTTTCAATTTTCTTTTATTTACTCATTGTTTTTGGATGTAAAAACATGGATAATCATCTTGTTGAAGATGTAAGTCCGAGTCCTACTTTTTTTCATAATGTATATTTTTATTTAAAGATTGATTTGACAGAAGCAGAAAGGAAAGAATTTTTTGATGGATTGGATAGTATGGCTTCGATAGAAAGTCTGTTGGATTACCATATTGTCGTGCCAGCAATGACTCCTCGAGATGTAGTTGACAATACCTATGATGTAGCCATTCTTACTTCATTTGCGAATAGTGAAGGACATGACCATTATCAGACAGATTCCATTCATAATGTTTTTAGAGATAGATGCACTCCAATGATAGACAAAATCATGATTTATGATAGTGTAATACAATAAAAAAGCCCTTTAGGAAATCCTAAAAGGCTAAAGGAAGCGTGGTACCTCCAGGAATCGAACCAGGGACACCAGGATTTTCAGTCCTGTGCTCTACCAACTGAGCTAAGGTACCTTCCCAATACGTTCTTTTTTTTATGAAAAATGAACGTGTAATTTTTTGGAAACGCAAATTTACGTCCTTTTTTTAACTGATTAAAATTTTTTATCAAATTACTGATAAATTTTGTCATTTAGCTCAAGGATGGAACTTTTATATCCTATACTTTTTAAACCAAGAAAACCTTTTCATACTCATTTATATAATATCGCATAGGATTCTTCCATTTGAAAGAAACAAGTAGTTCAATTATTGAACTATGGAGATATTGCCTTTATAGAGGAAACATTGAAATAAATGCAGATTCATTCGTTATCAAAGATACTGATTCTTCCTGTTGTGTTAGTTGGGATATTGATCATATACCGGGCCGAAACTACAGGACCCAAAGATTTTTCAGTATGGGTATTGATTCCCGGATTGTTACTTGCTGCTATTCTTATTTTGTCCCCACAGATAGATTTTTGGTATAGAAAACGATTTCCCGGCAAACTCGATCCTGCTATTCAGCGATGGTTGGAACATTATCATTCTTATTATCTCCAATTGAATCACGAACACCAGGAAAGGTTTCGCAATCGGATTAATATATATTTATTTGGACGGGAGTTTAAATCCGTTGGAAGCGAGATCAGGGATGTACCTGATGATGTTATGGGGATCATTGCCAGTATTCCTGTAATGCTCACTATGAACAAGGAAGATTTTTTATTGAATGGCTATGACCGGATATATATTTATAAACATGCATTTCCGAGTCCGGAGTACCCGTTTTTACATACCATTGAATTGAATAAAGAGGATGGAATGGTTATTTTATCCCTTGAGCATTTGTTGGCTGGGATGATCACTACAGAATATTATAATATTGGGCTTCATGCTTTTGCATTGGCTTATCTGGATTGTTTTAATCCACGGGAAATGCCTTTAAATGATGATATTGATGATGCACTTTTGGAGCTTTGCAGTGGTTTCACTGTCGAAATGATCAAATCAACATTAGGATACAATGAGGTGGATAAAAGAGCTGTATTAGTGTATTGTTATTTTACACATCCACAAATTTTGCTTGAAAATCAGCCTGTATGGTATCAGAAATTAACGAACATATTTAATGAGTATTCTTCCGGAGTATTAAAATGATTATTGGAATCAAATGAGTCTTCCAGGCTGAGGTTTTAATTCTGTTTATAATCAGCAGTAAGTATAAAAGCAGGAATGAGTACTTGTATCATTTGGCCACTATCCAGATCTTTCATTTCATAATGACCTTCCATTTTACCATTGGGAAGAGAAAGCGGACACCATGATGAGTAGGTATGGACTTCTCCCGGCATTAGTATAGGTTGTTCACCCACCACCCCCTCTCCGGTTACTACTTTCTTAGTCCCATCTCCTTCAGTAATCAACCAATATCTGGAAAGGAGCTTAATTGTTCTGGAACTTTGGTTTTCTATTTTAACAATATATGAGTGGATATATCTTTTTAATGCAGGATTGGAGGCTCCTTTTTCATACCGACTTATTACCGTGATTTTTATGCCATGTGTAGTCAGTGTTACCATACATTTTTAACAATATGAGTCTTTGATAAAATTCTCCACTATTTTTTCTGCGTTTTGTAACGTTTGTGGAAGATGATCATTGTATAAAACGATATCGAAGCGGGTTTCATAAGCCATCTCTCTTTTTATTCTCTCCATTCTTTGCTTTATGCTTTCCTCGTCTTCCGTTTTTCGATTTCTGAGTCGATCAAAAAGTTTCTCCATGGTAGGTACCTTAACAAAAATTGCCAGGGAATGAACCCCATAAAGATCTTTGAGATAAGTGGCTCCTTTTACTTCAATATCAAAGACTACAATTTTTCCTTCATTCCACAGTTTTTCAACTTCTGATTTCAAAGTGCCGTAAAATTGATTTTCATATACTTCTTCCCACTCAATAAACTCACCGTTTTCAACTTTTTTTAAAAATGTTTCACGGTCAATAAAGTAATAGTCCCTGCCATGGATTTCATTTTTCCTCTTGGACCGGGTAGTGGCAGAAACTGAAAAAGCCAATTGGTCAAAATGGTTGATCAGATGCCTGACGATGGTTGTTTTTCCTGAACCTGAGGGAGCGGTTACTATCAGAACTTTGCCAATCTTATCTTGTTTTTTACTATTTTGGGACATATTTTACTACACTACATTAGCCAATTGCTCCTTAATCTGTTCTAATGAATCTTTCATGGATACAACGATTTGTTGGATGTCAAAATCCTGAGCTTTGGCTCCAAGCGTATTAATTTCTCTTCCCATTTCCTGGCTGATAAATGATAATTTTTTACCTACTACAAGGTCTTCATTATTAAGTATTTCTAAAAAATATTGACAATGCTGAGCTAGCCTAACTTTTTCCTCATTAATATCCAATTTCTCAATATAGTGTAGTACTTCCTGTTCAAACCTGTTAAAATCAATGAGATCATTTCCTAAAAAGTCATCGAGATTCTTTCTAAATTTTGCACGAAGCCTTTCTACTCTGTTATCCTCAAAAGGGGAAATGGATTGGAGTTTTTCAGCAATATTTTCTACATTGATTTTTAAATCTTTTTTTAGTGCTTTCCCTTCCATTGATCTGTGCTTTTGCATGTCCTGAATAGCCATTGCGATCACATTGACAACTTTTTCCCATTCTTTTTCACTGATCTCAGATTCAACATTGGTCACAACGTTTGGAATTCTGAGTATGGCTGCGAATAGATCACCCTGCTCATGAAAATTGAGTTCATTTTGAAGTTTTTTCAATTCAAAAAAATATTTTCTAAACAGGGGGACATTTAGTCCGATTTCGTCTTCAGCTCCTTCAGAACTAATGGAAAGTGTAAGGTCTATTTTGCCGCGCACCACTCCTTCAATAACCATATTTCTGATGGATATTTCCTTATCTTTATATGAATTGGGAACTTTAATTCGTAAGTCTGTAACTTTACTGTTTAGGGACCGGATATCGGCAGTGATTACCTTGCCATTATATTCAGAGACTGCTTTCCCAAATCCAGTCATGGACATGATCATAAAACTGAAAATTTTGTCAAATATAAGTCAAGTATACCGGATAATGGCTCAGTAAGAATCCAAACGAATATTTGGATTATTCAAAAAAAAAATTAAGGTATTGGAAATGAATGTATTAAATTGAAACAATTATAAAAAAAAAGTATCATTATATTTCCATATTAAATAAATATTACGAAATTTGTCCCACTTTTGAGGAATGGAATTAATTGTGTAACTAATTATAAATCAAAGAATAAGAATGAGAAAAGCCGATTTAGTATCAACTATCTCAGAAAAGACTGGTGTACCTAAAGTAGATGTTTTGGTCACATTGGAGATGTTTTTTAATGAAGTAAAGGACTCATTGGCAGAGGGTGAGCCCGTATTTATCCGAGGATTTGGTTCTTTTATTATCAAGAAAAGAGCTAAAAAAATTGGTAGACATATAAAGAAAAACAAGGCAATTGAAATTCCCGAGCATTTTATTCCGGCCTTTAAACCGGCAAAAATTTTTGTTGATCAGGTCAAGGATAATGTAACATCCTTGTCTTCAGTAGTTGAAGACGAAGATTAATGAAAGCCCTGTCAAGGGATCAATGGCTAACAATTCTGGTAAGCATCCTGGCATTGGCTATATTATATTTTGGATTTGATATAAAACCAAAAAGCCAGAAACAACTAGAAAAGACCCGTGCATTTAATATTGAAGCGACCAGCATAGAAAACCTGATTCGCGAAGCTAAAATGAGTCTGGGTTCGAGATATGGATTGATTGAATCGATTTATATGGAACTTAGTGACGAGAAAAATGATTCTCTTAAAGTAGAGAAATTGAAGCAATTGTCAGGGAAATGGTATGAAATGGGTTTTCCTGCCATTTCGGGCTATTATGCTGAAGAAATAGCAAAAAATGTTGATGGTGGTGAGTCATGGGCTATGGCTGGAACTACTTATTTACTAAGTGTACAGCAAGCTCAGGAAGAAAAGGTCAAAATATGGAGTTTCAATAGAGCAGTGAAGGCTTTTGAAGCGGCTATCTCTTTGGAACCTCATAATTTGAGTCACCGGATTAATCTGGCTTTAGTATATGTTGAGCTACCTCCTTCTGATCAACCCATGAAAGGTATTTTGATGCTGAGATCGTTGGAAGAAGAGTTTCCAGACAATGTTCAAATTCTAACTCAATTGGGTCGACTGTCCATCAGAACCAATCAACTTGAAAACGCTTTGAAAAGGTTAAAGCAGGCAGAAGAAATTGACCCGAAAAATAAAAATGTTATTTGTCTTCTGGCAATTGTTTATGAAAAATTATCAGATCAAACAAATGCAGAAAAATATAGTAATCAATGTGTTCAGTAAATAAAAATTGTTGAAAATATGCCATGCGGTAAAAAAAGAAAAAGACACAAAATCTCAACGCATAAGCGCAAAAAGAGATTGAGAAAAAACAGACATAAGAAAAAGAACAGATAATCTATTATTCATCATCAATGAATGGTAAGGCTAGCAGGCAAAGTTTTTTTGGGCTTTGACTGCCGGTAAACAGGAAAGTGAAACGATGGAGTCTTGTTTATACAGATCAGTGATTCATATAGAATGACTCCAAAATCAGAATGATTGATCGCCCAATGACCTAAAAGATTCGTCTCAAAAATTGATCTGTATGTTCATCGCACTTTCCAATTCCTAACCATGCATAGGAATTAAAATATGGACTGTGGATAAAGAATTAGTTATTAGTTCATCACCCACAGAAGTTGAAATTGCGTTACTTGAAGACCATAGACTGGTAGAAATACACCGTCAGAAAACGGATAACAACTTCGCTGTGGGAGATATTTACCTGGGTAGAATCAAGCGGTTGATGCCAGGCCTGAATGCAGCATTTGTCGATTTAGGATTAAGAAAAGATGCTTTTCTTCATTTTACCGATATCGGCCCTCAAATTAATTCGCTAAAAAAATACACTTCCCTGGTAATCAATAAGAAGCTGAATACTGCCTCTTTGGAACATTTTGAACAAGAACCCGATAACCCGAAAAACGGGAAAATTGATCAGGTTTTTGAGAAGAATACCCCTGTACTGGTTCAGGTGCTTAAAGAACCTATTTCTACCAAAGGACCCCGGCTCACCTGTGAAATTACACTCCCTGGGAGATACATTGTTATTACGCCCTTCAATAATTTTATTGCAGTATCTAAAAAAATTGCCAGTCAGGAAGAAAGGAAGCGTCTGAAAGTTCTTGTAGAGAGTATCAAGCCGAAGAAATTCGGGGTTATTGTACGAACAGCAGCAACCGGAAAAAAAGTTGCTGATTTACATTCAGAAATCAGAGAACTTGAAGTGAAATGGAATGACATGTACAGAGAGTTAAGGATAGCCAGGGATCCTAAAAAACTTCACTCAGAACTCGACAAAACAACAAGCATTCTAAGGGACATCCTCAATGATACATTCAATCGCATTTTAGTAGATGACAATTCCCTATATAAGGGACTAAAAAACTATATTGCTGATATTGCTCCTGACAAGGTAAGTATCGTAAAAGAGTACAAAAATAGCCGTCCGATTTTTGATGTGATGGGCGTTACAAAACAAATAAAAGCATCGTTTGGGAAAACTTTTACCTTGGCAAGTGGGGCGTACCTGGTCATTGAAAGTACTGAGGCCATGCATGTGATCGATGTGAATAGCGGCCCTAAAATGCAAAAGAAAAGTCAGGAAGATGCAGCTTTGGCTGTCAATGTTGAAGCTGCTGAAGAGATTGCACGTCAACTGAGACTTAGAGATATAGGAGGGTTGATTATTATCGATTTTATCGATATGAGAAAATCTGAAAACAAGGGAGTGTTGCTCAAGGCAATGAAGCAATTTATGCGTAACGACAGGGCTCAACATACCATATTGCCTCTAAGTAAGTTTGGATTAATGCAAATAACCCGCCAGCGGGTCAGACCCGAAATCATCATTGATACCACTGAGGTTTGTCCGACTTGTGAGGGCACAGGCAAGGCAAGACCTACCATTTTGATTACTGATGATTTGCAAAGAGATCTTGAATTTATAATAAGATCAAGACCCGATACTTCATTGTATCTCTATGTGCATCCATATGTATATACTTTTTTGAAAAAAGGCTTTCCCAGCCGCCAAATGAAGTGGCTGATTAGTTTTTACAAATGGGTCAGAATTAAACAAGATGCCAATTTTGCTATACATGAGTATAAATTTTTTGATGGCAATCAAGATGAGATCAGGCTCTAACCTGAAATAAATTATTTTGACCATTACTTGTTCTTAAAGGACTATCCATTATTATGGATTTCAAGCATTTTCTTCATTCAGAATTAGGAGTTTCCCAACGGATTTTGATCACGCCTTTGAACTGGGGATTGGGTCATGCTTCACGGTGTATTCCTGTTATTCAATATTTATTGTCCAACCAAAAAGTCATTTATTTGGCTACTGATGGGATTTCACATACATTACTTAAAAGTGAATTTCCAGAAATAGAATGCATTGTAATGCCTTCATATGGCGTGAGGTATCCATTGAGAAACATGAAGTTGAACATGTTGATCAATACATTTCCAATGATATTGGCTATCATCAGGGAGAAAAAAATTGTGGCGTCTGTCGTTCAAAAATACTATATCGACACCATTATTTCAGATAACCGGTATGGCGCCAGAAATAAAAATACCAGAAATATATTTATTGGACATCAACTTTACATTCCTGTAAAGCCTATATGGTTAGGCAGGGTTCTGTCATACTTCCAAAATTATTGGATACGCAATTTTGATGAATGTTGGGTACCTGACTTTCCACCCCCTCAAAATATCTCCGGGCGTTTGAGCCAATTTGCCATTACTTCCAACATTAAGTATATGGGCATTTTAAGTAGATTTCGGAATCTAGAGCAAGAAAAAGTACGTGAACTTTTGGTCATTTTATCCGGCCCTGAGCCGGCAAGATCCAAACTTGAGAAGCAGATGGTCAAGACATTAAAAGGAAGAGATTATTTGATGGTAAGGGGTGTACCCGGTAAAATTAACCAGGAAGGAACGAAAAATAGGATAGATATGATGACATCAGAAATGTTAAATGAAGCCATATGTTCATCTAAATGGATAATATGCAGAGCAGGATATTCAAGCATCATGGATCTGATAATCACAAATAGTAAAGCGATCATCATTCCTACCCCCGGGCAGCCAGAACAAGAATATCTGGCACAAAGGATGCCAGAGATCAAGCCAAAGCAGTTTTACAGCGCAAGAGAAGACCGTCTGGAGGATATAAATTATATTCTGGATAAAATCCATGAATAATGTATTAAATCAGTGAATTTAGAAAGTTTATTGATCTCTAATAAAATACTCAATGGCTTCCCTATACCCGTCTAGTCCTTTACCCACCACACTGAAAATACAAACATCTTTTAAATACGAATGATGTCTGAATGCTTCCCTTTGATATATATTGGAGATATGAACTTCTATCACCGGAGTATCAATAGCTTTGATCGCATCAGCGATGGCAATGGATGTATGTGTAAATGCCCCTGCATTTAAAATGATTCCGTCTATAATAAACCCTACCTGATGCAGTTTGTCAATGATATCTCCTTCATGATTGGATTGATAATAATTTAAAGCGATATCCTTAAATTCATTCTCAAGGTCTGCAAAGAAAGAGTGAAATGTTCTCGTGCCATATATGGAGGTTTCCCGGGTACCCAGGAGATTGAGATTAGGCCCATTGATGATCAAAATATTTTTCACAGGATCAGTTGACTACTTCAGAAACAAATTTTATGCGAACCATCAATATTTCTTCCAGGGTGATATCTTCATCTTTTAAAGTGCGGTAAGCATCATCCAAAGAACCCGAAGTGGCAGAATGGAAGTAATCCATGATTTCTTCTACCACATCCTCATCCAGATTGTCATTAATGTAGTAATTGATATTGAGCTTTGTTCCAGAATCAACAATCATATTCATTTCTTCAAGAAGTTTTTCCATGTTGAATTTCAATGTATCCGCGATATCCTCAAAAGGCATTTTTTTATCTATGGCCTGGATAATAGTCACTTTATCCCTTGATTTATCAGCAACCTGCTTCATGACAAAATCGGAGGGACGATCGATCTCGTTTTCTTCTACATATTGTTGAATCAACTCTATAAACGGCATTCCAAATTTGACAGCTTTTTCCTTATTGATGCCAGATATTTTCGTGAGGTCTTCCAGGCTTATTGGATAAAAGGTGGCCATATCCTGTAATGAAGGCTCGGAAAAAAGTATCCAGGGTTGTAAATTTTTCCTTTTTGCTTCTCTTTTTCTTAAATCGATCAACATATTCATCAAAAGATCATCAAGCGCAGCCCCGGCAGAGCCATCACCGACTACAAAATCATCACCTTCAGCATCAGAATAGTCCCTGTTGAGAGGAATTTCCAGTTTGCCAGAGGATTTGATAAATTCTTTTCCCTGGTCAGTTATTTTTAGAACCCCATATTCTTCAATTTCTTTATATAAAAAATTATGCAAAATGGCTTGTCTGAAGATAGAGTGCCAGAAAAGATCATCTCTATGCTGGCCAATACCAAATAATTCATGTTTATCAAACCGGAAATCTTTCATTTGCTTGGATTTCTTCCCGGTGACAAACTCAACCAGAGGCTTTACCGTATGACGTTCAGACAGCGCTACTACGGCTTTTAGTGCATTTTTCATTTCTTTGGTAACATCTTCTTTTTCTTTGGGATGCTTACAATTGTCGCACATGTTTTTGCAGTCTTCCGGATCAAATTCTTCACCAAAATAATGAAGAAGAAATTGACGCCTACAGGAACTGGTCTCAGCATAGGCAATGATTTCCTCCATTAATTGAGCGCCCAATTCTCTTTCTGCGACGGGTTTGTCCCTTAGAAATTTTTCAAGCTTTAATATATCTTTATATGAGTAAAATGCCAGACATTTTCCATCCAGTCCATCTCTGCCACCTCTTCCTGTTTCCTGATAATAGTTTTCAATAGACTTGGGTATATCATAATGAATAACAAAACGAACATCCGGTTTGTCAATTCCCATACCAAATGCAATGGTAGCAACAATCACTTCAATTTCTTCCATCAGGAAATCATCCTGAACTTTTGAACGGGTCTTTGCATCCAGACCCGCATGGTAAGGCGAGGATTTAATGCCGTTTACATTGAGGATTTTTGCAATTTCTTCAGTGGTTTTTCTCGCTTGTACATATATAATTCCGGTTTTTCCCGGCATGGTTTTGATAAATTGAACGATGCTTTTATAGGTCTGATCTTTGTTGATTTTAGGTCGAATTTCATAGAACAAATTATCTCTATTGAAAGAAGAAATAAATGTCTTATGATTGTGCATGTCCAGATTTTTAATGATATCGGACTGAACCTTTGGTGTAGCGGTGGCAGTCAGCGCAATCACCGGAATATTCTTTCCTATTGCATCAATCATTAATTTGATCCTCCTGTATTCCGGCCTGAAGTCATGTCCCCATTCTGAAATACAATGGGCTTCATCCACAGCAACAAACGATACATTTGTTTTTCTGAAAAAGATAATGTTTTCGTCTTTCGTAAGCGTTTCAGGTGCCACGAAGAGCATTTTGGTCTTACCCGCAGTAATGTCAGATTTTACCTGCATCATTTGACCTTTATTCAAAGATGAGTTGAGAAAATGAGCCACATCCTCATTACCACTGTATGCCCTGATGGAGTCTACCTGGTTTTTCATTAATGCTATCAGTGGAGATATGATAATGGCTGTTCCTGGAAGAAGTATGGCGGGCATTTGATAACACAATGATTTTCCACCTCCAGTAGGCATAATCACAAAGGTATCCTTACCACTCATTACGCTTTGAACGATTTCTTCCTGATTGGATTTAAAATGATCAAAACCAAAATACTTCTTCAAAGCCAGATTAAGATCGGAAGATGTATGTACCGTATCCATATTTTATTCTTTTACATCAGGTTTTAAATCACACCATTTATTTATAGTGAAAACCTTTTGTCATTTTTATTTTAAAGTATTAATAAAAACTGCCATTTCCTTGTCATGATCATATGTGCCAAAAGCAAAAAAATGGATTGCAACCGGACTTAAGTCAGATTCTTTATAAATTTAATTAATTATCAAATCATAGGAATGGGCAATAAAAACATTTTTCTTTTTTTCAAACAAATAGATTGAAAAAATAGTCTGTGACATAATAAAAATTCCGAAGATTCAATCATTGAATGTAATTACACAATGTTTGTTTTAAAAATAATCATTATTTGTTAATTTATCATAAGGTGAAGCGGAAAAAATATCAATGACTTTGGTTCCATGGCTTCCCGTTAAGATAATATGCTTATGTTAACTTATAAAACGATGTCTACACCTTTTATAGTTATTAATCTCCTATCGGTCCTTTGAAGTTATAACATAACCTCAGGTATAAGGATTGTATTTGGCTTATGATTTTGGATTTTTCTCTATATAGACTGAGGTTGACGGAAATGCAAAACCTACGCTATTTTCTTCAGCCAGTCCAATCATTTTATAAATAATTTCTTCTTTGATAATTAATTCTTCCTGCAATTCAGTAGTCTCCAGATAAATACGAAAAAAGATATTCACGGATGATGACGCCAGGTCGTTTAGGTATATCAAAACACGTTCTTTGTCTACTTTAGGGTGTTCCAGTGCCATTTTTCGCAATGCTTCCACATAATTTTTTAAGTTTTTTACCGGTGTACGGTATTCCAGGGTTATTGTTGTACGGAACATTCTTAACTTTCTGACTCCCAGATTGTTCAAAGTATTATTTGAAATGGTGCCATTGGGTACTGAAATAATGGAAGTATCGGGACGCATAATTCTTGTCGATCTGAAACCTACTTCAACCACACTTCCTTCAATATCACCACTAATAATGTAGTCACCAATCTGAAAAGGCTTATCAAAAAATATCATGACCGATCCGATCAGGTTTTTAACAGTGTCCTGCGCAGCAAGAGCGAGTGCCAGTCCACCAATTGAAATTCCGGCAATAATAGCGGCAATATTAACCTGAAGGAGATGAAGGATATGAAAGAAGGTAATGACAATAGCTATAACCTTGAAAGTTTTTGATACGATAGGCACCAGTTGATCATCTAATTTCGATTCAGTTTTCATTGCCAGATCTCTTAAGTACACTCTGACGATTTCTATAATGCCCAGAATCAACATTAATACAAAAATGGTGAAAGCGATTTTTAATCCTGTCTGAAGAAACGTTGAAAACTTAACCGGAAGTTGTAAAACGGGTATCACGTAAATCAGCAATGTAATAATAAGAGCCAAACTAAGCTTACCGTCTGCTTTTCTCAGCAGATCGGTTTTTTCAACACTGACTAAACTGCTTTGCCAAAAGGATCTTGAAATGATAAAATCCAGCAACCGGCTGAAAAGAAAGTGAAGTAATATAGAAAATACAATAAGAATGAGTATTCCCAAATACTGCCAGCCATAGAGTCCTAAATATTTTCTTCCATTTTGATGGCTTGTGTAATCAATGAGCCGGTCTAAACCAAAAGGATAGATAGATTTATACAATGAGGGAATGATTCTGGTAGTTTTCAACGAATAAGTCCATTTTCCATCTGTTCTTTCAAGAAAAACGTCAGGCAACTCTGAAGGGAATGGAAAATAAATATGATCTCTTGCCAATGAATCAGTATATAGGCTGTCTTTTGGTATTCGATTGACCCATACATATAACCCTTTTCCATCATATATCCTTTTCATTTTAATGGCAAGATCAACCCGATTGATACTATCGATGGAAGAAGGAAAGGATAATGCAGATATCCCCGGATAATACTGATCATCCTGAAGATTTGCAAGATGTTCATAAATGGTTTTGTATGGATTTTCATAACCGGGAGTATTCTGTGCCGATATAACATGAGAATACAGTAAGGTCAATAAAATGATCTTGAAATAAAAATTAATCTTTATCATCATATCTATGAACTTGATTTATTTGTACGCATTATTATGCAAAATTACAAAATATTATTTGCCCGAAAGAGGTCAATCATATCTCAATGCATGAAATTTTAAATCGGTTAGAAGTAGCATAAATGAGTATTTCATCATTCTTATTTTGCTTTGTTTTTATGTTGAAATGGCAGTAAATATAATTTGGGATTTTTATTACACATTACGTATAATTATAATATATTTATGATTTAATTTCAATGATTAGTGATAATTGAGCATCTTGACACCATCTAACATGTGATTTTAAGCGGAACATGGTATCTCATGAATACCTAATTGAAAAAACCTATATGGATTTCAATTTAAAGAGGTCTTAAAAGATATTGAGTTCAACATGAATAAGTATGAAGATTAAATAATAGAACTAATGAAATATGTACAGAGAAACAGAAAGACGTAAGGTCCAATGCACTGAGTAAATATAGGAAATATGAAAAGTAAAAGTTGGGAAATCTTGATTCAGGGATTTAAAGATTATTTGACCCTGGAGCGAAATTTATCGATTCATTCTGTAGATGCTTACCTAAGAGATGTTAATAAATTATGTGAATTTGACCGTGATTTTTTAAATCATAAAGGACCATTGGCATTAACCAAAGAAGACTTGGAATCGTTTACTTCATCATTGTTTGATCAGGGATTGGAAGCTAAGTCTCAAGCCAGAATTATATCAGGAGTGAAGGCTTTTTACAAATACTTGCTTTTGGAGGATATGCTCATTATAAACCCAGCACGAATGATGGATAGCCCGAGACTCAAGCGAAAATTGCCGGATACCATCAGTTTTGAGGAGATACAGTTAATCCTTGATAATATGGACATGAGCGTACCTGTCGCTCATAGAAATAAAGCTATCATTGAAACTTTATACGCCTGTGGATTGCGGGTTTCTGAACTTGTACACTTGCGCATATCCAATTATTTTCCAGATTTAGGATGGATCAAGGTATTGGGTAAAAACAATAAAGAAAGGATGATTCCCATTGCTCCATCTGCAATCCATCAGATTGAGCTGTATATACATAATGAAAGAGTACATCTGCCTGTACATAAAGACCATTCAGATATCATTTTTCTCAACCGTCGCGGGCAAGGATTGAGTAGAATATCTGTATTTCAAATTGTAAAAGATGCTGTAGAGAAAGCCGGCATCAGAAAGAATGTAAGTCCCCACACTTTCAGGCATTCATTTGCCAGTCATCTGGTTGAAGGAGGTGCAGACCTGAGAGCAGTTCAGGAGATGTTAGGACATGAATCCATCACTACAACAGAGATATATACTCATGTTCACACAGATTACCTGCGCAAAACGTTAATGTTATACCATCCCGGCAACCGTAACCGTTCATAAATTGACAATTCTGTCATGAATTATTCAAGAATTATCTGATTTTTGCCGGGTTGTTTAAGATTTATATGGAAACGCACAAAAAGAACCTGAATCAAAGGGCATTCATATTCATTCTGCCCTTGCTAATCGTAGTGATTTGGTATGCATGTGCGGTTACCGGCAATCCGACCGGAGGCCCTAGAGATGAAACTCCTCCCGTACTTGATTCCATCAAATCAACACCAGGGCTTCAAACTTTTTTTACCGAAAAGAATTATGTATTCTACTTTGATGAATTTATTCAAGCCAATAATTTGGTAGGGAAGATTATCGTATCTCCCCCGCTGGAATACATTCCCAAAATGGAAGTTCGCGGTAAGCGGCTTAAAGTCGAACTCAACGAAAAAGAAGTTTTGAAGGAAAACGCTACATACATTTTTAATTTTGGGGATGGAATAGGTGACTTCAGAGAGAATAACCGTATTGAAAACTTCACTTTTGTTTTCAGTACAGGACCCATCATTGATTCCCTTTCATTTTCCGGAAGTGTGGTGGATGCGTACTCAGGAGAGCCGGTAAAAGATGTGTATGTGATGCTCTACGACAATCTGCAGGATTCTGTGGTATACAAAGAAAAACCGTTCTATTTTTCCATTACAGATGCAGAAGGTAACTATCGCTTTCAGAACATCCGGTCCGATTCATTCAAGCTTTTTGCCTTGCAGGATGCCAATTTGAACTATAAATATGACCAAAATTCAGAACGCATTGGTTTTTATGAAGACATAATATATTTGACGGATACTTTTGATTTGGAAATTGATCTTGAAATTTTTCAGGAGTTTTCAACAAACCGGTTTTTAAAAACACATTCGTCTAAAAATGGGATGGTTAAGTTATTATATTCTGAAGATATCCATGAAGTAATACCTTATTCCATAGAAGGAGATGCTGAAATTATATGGACTTCTGTCAATAAGGATACTCTGCTTATATGGTACTTTATGGAATCTAAAGATTTCAATGTGATTTTACCAAAAGATACAGTGAAAGTCCGTCCTGTTTTTGACGTAGATTATAGCAAGATAGAATTGAGAAGAATTGTTTCACCTCGTCCGGTAGCCATTTCCCTTTCTCCGGTAGATAGTTTAAAATTAGAATTTATCAGACCGGTTGTTTCTGTTTCTGATACTCTGTATGCGGTGGATACCTCAGGTAACCGCGTCAAGATAGACTGGGCTATTGTAGGAAATACCATACGTGGAAAAGGAAGGTGGAGACCTGGTCGAACCTATCAGTTGGAAATACCTCCGGGAATGGTCATGGATTACTATGGGAGTGTGAATGACACTGTTCGCCAGGAATTTAATGTACTTCCAATAGACGATTTTGGCGATATTTATTTTACTTTAACCGGACTTGATACACTACATCCTTATGTAGTTACTCTATATAAAGGGGAAGAAGGATTCAGAAAACAAACAGTTTCAGGAATGGATAGTGTTGAAATTAAGTTTATGACATTGCAGCCTGGAGAATACAGATTGGGGATTTTGGAGGATCGCAATGGAAATGGGAGATGGGATCCCGGATCATATATGAGAAAAGAGCAAGCGGAAAGGATTCGTTTTATAAAACTTGATGCTTTGCGGGCCAGTTGGGATTTGCAGGCAGCTTATAAATGGGAAAAAGACAGATAATATGTATTTAAGATCTGAAAATCTTGTAAAAGTGTACGGGAAAAGAGAGGTGGTAAAAACCGTATCCATCAATGTAAAAAAGGGAGAAATTGTTGGACTCCTGGGGCCAAATGGTGCGGGGAAAACCACCACCTTTTATATGATGGTAGGTTTTATCCAACCCAATGAAGGAAAAGTGTACCTCGGGGATGAAGACATCACGTCTTTTCCAATGTACAAGCGAGCGCGAAAGGGAGTGGGATATTTACCACAGGAACCTTCAGTGTTCAGAAAACTTTCAGTGGAGGACAATATATTGGCTGTATTGGAAATGATGCCATTGACCCGTGATGAGCGATTTGCAAAACTGGAATCATTGATCGATGAATTTGGGCTATCGACAGTGAGGAAAAATTCCGGCGATTCATTATCTGGAGGCGAACGTCGCAGAACAGAGATAGCGCGGTCTTTGGCTTCCTCACCTGATTTTATATTACTGGATGAACCCTTTGCGGGCATTGATCCCATTGCTGTGGAGGACATCCAATATATTGTAGCAAAATTAAAAACCAAGGATATCGGGATATTGATCACAGACCACAATGTGCAGGAAACTTTGAGTATTACAGACCGTGCATATTTGATGTTTGAAGGAAGTATTTTGAGAGCAGGTACGGCAGAGGTGCTTGCAGAGGATGAAATAGTAAGGAAAGTATATTTAGGCAAGAATTTTGAGCTGAGACGTAAAGTGATTGATGTAGGATGAAAAATTTACTCATAACCCTTTCTATTTTTCTTTTTTTGTTGTGGTATTCATGCGCTCCTGATCCGGAAAGAGAACTCAATACGGGCGAATGGGTATTGGTTGATTCTTTATTCAGACAACAGTCAGATTCAATTCGGAAATTATCGGATTCACTTTGTGAAAGAATGCGTGCACAGATTTTTGACTTATCCGTTGATTCCATTATTGACGAACGTATTCGTGAAATTCTTGCCCTTCGTAGCCAATGAATGATATGAAAAGCCAAAGGATTTCATCTAAATGTCAATCGTTAATGTTGCAGAGGTGCCGCATTTATTTTCATATATTTATACTCTTCTCTATTCTGTTTAGTTTGAGTTGCGACTTGTTGATCGAAGAAAAGCCACCTTCTATTGATGATCCCAGAGTGATTCGTGCAGCACAAAAGAGAGTAGAAGATTTTAAAACGAGAAGGTTGGTTACATGTCGTCAGGAAATCGTTCAAGATGCGGAAGTGCATGTAGATACCACATTGGCCCGGTTAATTGACCGCCACTTGGCCGATTTATTTGATTTTCCTGACAGGCCTGAAAGGCCGCTATGGCCAGATCCAGTAAATATTGATTCAGGTTTTGTTGCTGCTCCTTTATTCGATTCACTGGTATTTCCACGTAAAGCGAGGGACAGTTCCTGGTTTCCGGAAAATTTTCCCAATGCTGACATACCGGACTCAATTTTGAAAAGATACCTCGACACCCTTTTAATAAGAAAGAGTGATACATTGAAGTTTATTTTGCCGGA
>JRYF01000186.1_pt1 | contig 79564 bp, 61 predicted proteins | sample 235331 | NCBI WGS metagenome assembly JRYF01 (sample SAMN03074217, study PRJNA261475) | activated sludge metagenome | biome: Wastewater Treatment Plant; feature: Wastewater; material: Activated sludge; isolation source: activated biomass of a wastewater treatment plant treating hydrocarbon... ... | reverse complement strand
GATTTCTACAGGGCAATTTCAAATCTCAGATTTCTGATGCAGGATTATGGTCCAAAGTTTATGGAGCATTAATCGCATGAACACAGAACAGGACTCTGCTCGCGACGTCGGCTGCTGGGCCTCGCTGATGATGCGGCTCGCCATCGCCGCGCTCTTCACCTCCGCAGCCATCGGCAAGCTCAAAGGTGGCATGGAGTCCGTCAGGGCCACCGTCGGCTACTTCCAGTCCGCCTTCGCCGAAACCTGGCTGCCCGGCTCGCTGGTTACGATGCACGGATACCTGACGCCCTTCATCGAAGCGATCATCCCCATCTGGCTGATTCTCGGCTGTCGGCTCAAGTACGCGTGGCTGTTCACTGGCCTCTTCATGATCTCGCTGGCCTTCGGCATGTCCGTCGCTGGTAAATATGACATCGCCGCAGGTAACTACAACTACGTGCTCATGTGTGCCGTCGGCCTCTACTTCTCGCGATTTGATTGCCTGAACATGGACGCCATGCGGCGACCTCGCTGATGCGGATTCCGGCGCCGGGATGATCTATCGGCCTCGCTGCATGGCGCTTCTGAGCGAGACTGTAAGCCGCTCGCTCGCCCACGCTGCCAGCTGCTCGCGGAAAATCTTCGAATTGTGCCGGATGTCCACGGGAAATCCCTGGTGGTAGAGCACCGACTCAATCGCCCGCGTATGCTCGTGCGCGCGGGCCATCTCCAACAGCTCGTGCGTCAGGCCGTCAAGGTTGCTCCGATCGTCCCCTTCGCGCAGCTCGATGCAGATGACCGGCCTCTGATCGGGCGGCCTGCCGACGCCGACGAGTGCCGATCGAAACACCCGCGCATGCCCGTTGAAGATCGCCTCGCACGGCTCGGTGAACAGCGTGCCGCCCGGCGTGATGACGCGGTGCGACTTTCGCCCGCAGAACCAAATCCGCCCGCGATCGTCGAAGTATCCCACGTCGCCCATGCGATGCCACACATCGCCGCCCTCGCGAATCTTGTGCAATCGGTTCGCTCGTTCGTTGGTGCAGTAGCGCCGCGTCACCATCGGCCCTTTTACCACGACCTCGCCGATCTCACCCGGCGGCAGAACGAGATCATCCGACCACGTCTCGATCGGCACGTCGCGGATTCGTAAGATCCGTACGGTCGCCTCGCGCATCGGTTTGCCGACACACGTCCCCGCGCCGCGCGAGGTGGCCGACGCCGTCTCGACGAGCACTTCGGCATGATCGATGGACGCCACCGGCAGGGCCTCGGTCGCGCCGTAGGGCGTGTGAATCCGCGCTTCCGGTTCCAGCATCTTCACGAAACGTGCGAGCGTCTCCGGCGGTACCGGCGCCCCCGCGGAGATGACCCGCCGGAGTGACGGCAATTTGACACCTTTTTCCTCGCCATAAAGCCCCACCCGATTGAGAAGTGCCGGCGAGCCGAACATGTGCGTCACCTGCTGATCGCGGATCGCCCCGATGATCTTGGTCGGATCGACCCATGCCGGCCGCGTCGGGTCCATCTCCGGTAACACCGCCGTCATCCCCAGCGCCGGGTCGAACAATGCAAAGAGCGGAAACGTCGGCAGATCAATTTCGCCGGGTCGGATGCCGAAATGATCGCGCAGAATGCGCACCTGCGCATCGAACATCCCATGTTCAAACAGCACGCCCTTGGGCGGTCCCGTGCTGCCCGTCGTGAAAATGATCGCCGCGGGGTCCTCCGATCGCGTTGGCACGCACTCAAACGGCCGCCACGGATCGTCACGAAGTTCGCTCAGTGACCATCCGCCCCAGCACCATCGCGTGCCGATGGTGACATGGATGTGGCACGTCCTGAATGCCTGCCGATGCGACAATCGCAAGAGATGCGCCAGCGGGATTCCGATGAAGGCCTGCGCATCGACCTGCCGCAGACATTCAACCATCCGCCGCCTGCCCATGCCGGGATCAATCAGCACCGGCACCGCCCCGATCTTGTACAAGGCAAACGTGAGCACGAAAAACTCGATGCTCGGCCGCACCATCAGGATCGTCCGCATGCCGCGCGTCACCCCCGCGCGGACCAGCCCATGCGCACAGCGATCCGTCTCGCGGTCCAGTTCGCCGAAACTGATCTGTGCGTAATCCGTCCGCCCATCCGGCCCGCGACGCAGCGCCCAGACGATCGCCCGCTGTTCGGGATGCTTCTGTGCCGCATCGTGCAAGTGCGCGGCGACGTTGACAACGGCTTGCGGAACCACAGCAGGAGCAGTTGATCCGGATTGCCTTCGTAGAAAATCCTGCACGAGCGGAATGATGCGATCGCCTGCGTCCTCGAGAACATAATGTCCCGCATCGGCGAAGGTATGCACCTCCGCTCGGGGAAAGCGCCGCCGCCACTCCGCGAGAAAATTCCGATCAAATACAAAATCATGATCCCCCCAGCAGATCAGCATCGGCACGGCGGCCAGTTGGTGCAGATTCTCATCAACCCACTTCGACATCGGATAGGCAGGATCGAGCGGCCCCAGCGGTATGTCCTGCACGAATCGCAGCGTCGCCCGCCGATTCGCCCACGAATCGTACGGTGCCACCAGCCCGGCACGTACCTCCGGCGGCAGACCCTTCTTCGTCGCCATCCACGTCGCACATCCGGCAAACGCGTTAAGCCCCTGCACGGCGAGCGTCGCCAACGGATTCCGCCGGCGCAGCAGCTTCAACCGCATCGGCAGCCGCTTGCCCGGCGGCAAGAGAAACGCAGCCGTATTGAGGATGACCACCCGTCGCACCGCCGACAGTCGACGCAGCGCCGCCGCAAGCCCGATCATCCCGCCCCAGTCATGCACAACGACGGTCAGATCATCCTCGATGCCCAGGTGCGTGAGCAATGCATCCAGATCGTCGACGCGAACTTCAAGCGTATAACGATACTGCGTATCGTCCGGCTTGTCGGAAAGCCCGCAGCCGATGTGATCCGGCACGATGCAGCGATGCGAGCCGCGAAGGGCCCTTACCAGTTCGCGATAGTAAAATGACCACGTCGGATTGCCGTGCACCATCAGCACCGGAGGGCCCGTACCTTCGTCGAGATAGTGATAGCGCCAGCCGTTGCGATCGAGGTAGCGGCTTTCGAAGGGATACAAACGCCGAATGGTTTCAGGCAGGATCATGGAGCGGCGTGAAAGGTAACGGGACGCAGGCCGGCCGTCGAGGTGGATGTTGAGGAGAGCGCACCAGCAGCGGTGCGAAGTGAGGTGTCAGCCGCCGTCCCGGGCCATGAAAGGCATATCCACGGCGGTCATGCTCTTGATCACCAGTGGTGTCTTCGGTCGTCGATTATCATCGATCTCCACTTCGCCGAGGCGACGGAGCGTGGACAGTGATTGCGGCCCGGTGATCTGCCCGAAGGCCGTGTAGCGACCGTCCCAGCCCGGCTGCCGCGATAGGCAGATAAAGAACTGACAACTGCCGGATTGCGGATCGCCCGGGATCAGGGCCATGCCCACCGTGCCGAACTCAAAGGGCGTGTCGTTGAATTCAGGCGGCAGCGTCATGCCATCAGGTCGCTTGCCTTCGCCGTAGCCGTCGGGCGAACCGCCGAGGATGAACTGATTCGGAAGGACCAGATGAAAGACCTTGCCGTTGTAAAAGCGGCGCTCGACAAGTTCAAGGAAGTTGCCCACGTGCATCGGCGCCTTCTCATAGAGCAGATTGATCGTCAACGCTCCCAGGTCGGTCTCCATCACCACCTGCTTGTACGGCACGACGCTGATGACCACCGGCGGGGCCTCGACCATGCCGCCGTAAGGACGCCATCGAAGTTGATAGACGCCCGCCTGATGCAGACCGGGATAAAAGCGGGCCACATCGAAGCGCAACCCTACGACACCGAACGGAGCGAGAGTCACTTCCGGCACCGGGTACTGTGGCTTTCGCGTGACGCGCTCGCCCATGCTGGGCATCTCATCCGACGAGATTTCCAGGGCGCGAAATTGCGGCGCGGAGAACACATGCTCCAGCGGCAGGCCCATACCGAGGTCCATGCGCTCGCGGCCGGCCAGCGCACCGGGCACGGTCAGCTTGACCGGCTCATCCGTCAGGTTGCAGATGGCAAACTCGACCATGACGCGGCCACCGACCGGGTAAACGGTTTTCTCAGGTCGAAGCTCGGCGCGGATCAGCGTGGAGAGCGGACGCTCCGCCGTGATCGGAGCCACCGGCTCCGTCGGCAGCGTCTGCCCCGCGAGGCATGCCGATAGTACGACCGCGAGTTGGACCAGTCCGGTCATCAACACCACACCACGTTCAGGTTCGCGACAGCTTGCCCCCGACCCGCAGGATCGACGGCCGGCATCTCATGCCGTGCCGACAAACCGCTCAGGCGCCGCTTCCGCTGAGCACCGCGGAAACGGTACGGAACAGGATAAGGAAATCGAGCTTCAATGACCAATGATCGATGTAGAACAAATCCAGCTTCATCCATTCCTCGAAGCCGATGCGATGGCGTCCCTTGATCTGCCACAGGCAGGTAAGCCCCGGTCGCATGCTCAGTCGGCGGCGCTGCCAGCGATCGTATTTCGCGACCTCCGACGGCAGCGGGGGCCTCGGACCGACCAGCGACATGTCGCCGCGCAGTACGTTGAAGAGCTGCGGAAACTCGTCCAGACTCCAGCGACGCAGGAATCGGCCGACCGGAGTCACGCGCGGATCGTTCTCGATCTTGAAGACCGGTCCGGTCACCTCGTTCAGTTCCTCCAGCTCGCGCTGCCGCTCCTCGGCATCTGTGAACATGGTGCGAAACTTGAGCATCTGAAACTCGCGCCCGTTGAGGCCGCTTCGCCTTTGTCGAAAGATTATCGGACCCGGCGAGGATAGCTTGATCGCAATCGCGCATAACAACATTATCGGCGCTGTCAGGATGATCCCGATAACCGCCAGCAGGACATCCAACGCCCGTTTGATCGAGAGCAGCTCGGGTGCATGGCTGACCGGCGAATAAGCCAGCAGCGGAATGCCGTGAAAATTCACAAGTTCCGGGTTGGAATGGCATTGCAGCGAGTCCACCTGTATCTGTGCCGTGACCCCGATCTCCTCGCACATCCGGACGTAAGTCAGCAGTCGCGGCAGGGCATCCAGCGGGGCGCAAAAAATGACCTCATCCACCACGCTGCCGTCGAGGATTCGCGTGAGTTGATCGATTTCGCCCAGGATGGCCCCGGTACCGGCATCGTCACCTCGTTTTTCCCAGAATCCTCGCAGATGGCCCAGGACCATCGGCTTACCGAGAGCGGAAGTCCGCAGCAGCCGGCGCATTCGCACCGCCTCACGGCCAGTCCCGACAATCAGGACATGTCGCTGCTGCCGGGAGCTGATCCAGCGGCCGACGACGCCTGTTATACCTCGCACGGCGAGCGTGGTCGCAGGAACCAGGGCGAGCATCAGTCCGATCTGTGCACGGGGGTAAGCTTCTCGGACGAAGAGCAGCGCCAGCCCTGCCATGAGCATGGCCAGAATCGCGGATGCGAAGACAGCCGTGCGGACCAGCCAGCCGAGAGGCCGCCAGCGCATCTGATACCAGCCAAGAATCCACAGGATGGCCGGCCAGGCCGGCGGAAGGAGGGCAAGCACCTTCAGATGGACTTCGCGAACGCTGCTGATCCTGCCCGGCAGGAGTTCAGGCCAGTCCACGCCCATGTAGAGCTTGCAGCGGATGACATCCGCCAGGACGTAAGTGAGAAGGATCGCCAGCGCGTCGGCCGCGATCATACCCACTCGAAACTGTCGCCAGATACGTGCCTGCGTCATGGAGTGTAAGCTCGGGCGAGGCGATTCGATCGTGAGTGGCGGCGGTTCATTCGCAGCAGCCGAGACTGGGCTGCCACCGGCTACGCGGCCTGCCACGCTTGCCCGATTCTATCGACAGGGGAAAAAAGCGACAAACCCTGCGAAGGGCGCACATTGCGATTACGGCAGAGGTGGGATCGCCGCGCTGCAGGGCCGATGCTCGTGAATTACATGCAAACTTAACGCCACGCTGATACGCGGTTAACCAGGCATGGCTACAAAGAGTACACCTTTTACGTCGGCTCCACCCATTCCACCCTTCGCCGCCCCGACCGCGACAAGACGGGCGGTCACGTCTTTTTACGAGAGCCGGTCGCCGGGTGAGCAGAAGTATTACTTCGCATAGATCTTGATGATCTCGTCGAGAAACTTGAGCGCTTCCGGGCGCTTGCGCTGGAAGGTGTTGCGACCGATGATGGAGCCGAAGCCGCCGCCGTCGCGGATGGCCTTGCATTCCTCGAATACTTCGGCGTCGTTCTCCTTCTTGGCGCCGCCGCTGAAGATGACGATCCGCTTGCCGGCAAAGGCGCATTGAGTGACGTGGCGCACGCGCTCAGTCAGGGTGCCGATCGGAATCTTCTCCTTCTCGTAAACTTTTCGAGCGGCGTCCTGCTCGATGTGGTTCGAAGGCAGCTTCACCTTGACGATGTGTGCCCCAAGCTGGCAGGCGATCTGAGCCGCATACCCGCAGACATCAATGGCCGTCTCGCCTTCCTTGCTCAAGCTGCTTCCACGCGGATAGCTCCAGACGATCACGGCCAGTCCGGCGGCCTTGGCTTCTTCCGCGTAGCAGCGGACGTTTTCGTACATCTCCTTGCGAAGGGCCGAGCCGGGATAGATCGTCAGACCGATGCCGCAGCAGCCCAGCCGCACGGCATCCTTCACGGTTGCTGTCAAGGCCTGCCACGAATCCTTTTCGTCGGCGAGCAGGTCATGATTGTTTGCTTTGAGGATCAGCGGCACTTCACCAGCAAACTCAGCGGCGCCGGCTTCGAGAAAGCCGAGCGGCGCGGCGTATGCATTCAGCCCCGCCTCGATGGCGATCTTAAAGTGATAATGCGGGTCGTAGCCCTCAGGGTTTGGCGCGAAACTGCGTGCCGGACCGTGTTCCCATCCCTGATCGACCGGAAGGATCACCATGCGACCCGTGCCCGCGAGTCGACCGTGGTTGAGCATTCGGGCGAGGTTGGTCAGCACACCGGGATTGTCACTTCGATACCAGCCCAGGATTTCGCGTACGCGCTCGGTCATGGTGAGTTCTCCTCCGTAGTTTCGGGATGATCAGCGTACCGCGAACGCAGGTCGGGTCAAGACCATCGGTCTGTCGACGTCCCGCCATCCTTCCCGTCAGAAGGCCTTGATCCGCAGCTTCCCCTGCTTGGCCTGGTCAAGTACCTCGCGCAGGTCCTCAAGCATGCTGGTCATCCGTCGGGCGGTCAGCAGCAACTCTTCGTACAGACGGTCGTCGTTGAGCAGGCGGCCGACCGTTCCGGTCTTCTGTTGCATGATCGCGACCGTCTGATCCAGCCGGCGCAGCAGGGTGGACATATCGTCGATGCCGCTGGCCAGGGCGGAGAGCAGCTTGTTCATGTCGCGGGCGACATCGGCGCTGATCTCGCGTACGTGCTCCATCGTCTTCGCTGTGGATTCGGAAATCTCCCGGGCATTGGCCAGGGCGACGCGGATGTTCTCCTGGTTTCCCGGGTCGCCGACGATGGCGTTCAACGATTGCAGCGTCATGTCGAATCGCTGAATCACGGTATCGAGCGTCGCAGTGAGGTGCTTCTCGTCCACATCCTGCATGGCCCGGGCCTCCATCAGGCGGGCGAGGTTCTCGGCCGCCGGCTTCAGTGTGGCCGCCAGTTCGCCGATGTGGTCCGCAGCCGACTGGAAGGTCTGCTGCATGTGCACGGGGATGAGTTGATCGAGAACCGGAAGCATTTTGCCTTTGATTTCGGCGGTCCCGTCCATCGGCAGTCGACGCGAATCCGTGGGATCGGTGATGACGATATTGATCGGCGGCTTGCCGATCCCCATCAGATTGGGGGACACCTGCATCTCGCACTTCTCCGGTAATTCGAAGCCCTCGACGGATACGATCAGCCGCACACCTTTCTCGAGATTGGCGTTCTGGACGAACTCCACGCTCTTGGTAATACCGATCCGCTTGCCGAACAGGGTCACGGCTTGACCCTCCTGGATGCCTTGCACGCCTTTCTCGAAAACGACGTGCAGGTCATACGTGCGGATGAAGAGGGTTCGTCCGCCGCCGAAGGCCATGATCAGGCCGCCGAGTACGACGAGGCCCATCGTGACGAAGACACCGACAATCGTGGTCTGCCGTTGATCCTGCATGTCTCACCTTTCAGGAATGTCTTACGACCAGTGACGGCCGACAGCGTGGCGCCCGGCTTCCGTTTCGGCGCTTCGGGCAGCTTTCTGTCGGTTGTCCTTCGCCATTGGTCTTGTCCGCTTAATCATCCAGTGCGGCGAGGTCTTCCGGATTCGCGTGGCCGTCAACAAAACGCCGTACGCGAGGATCATTGGAGGTCTTGTACCACTCCGGAGGGCCGTCGGCGATGATCCGCCCCTTGTCCAGCATGACGATCCGATCAGCGACCTTATAGGCGCTTGTCATGTCGTGCGTGACCACGATCCCGGTGACGCGCAGCTCGCGCTTCAGCTTGAGAATCAGCTCATTGATCACATCGGCTCGGACCGGGTCGAGGCCCGTCGTCGGCTCGTCGTAGAGGACGACTTCGGGGTTCAACGCGATGGCCCGTGCCAGGGCGACGCGCTTCCGCTGACCCCCGGAGATCTGTCCTGGCGAACGGGACTGTAGCCCGTCGAGGCCGACCATGCGGAGCTTCTGGGCGACGGTTTCCTCGAGTTGACGGTCGTCGGGCCGCGCATGCTGCACGATCGGAAAGGCGACGTTTTCGCCGACGGTCATTGAATCGAAGAGTGCACCCATCTGGAAAAGAAAGCCGAATCGCTTACGGACTTCGACAAGCTGATCTTCCGAGAGGTGATCCACCCGGCGACCATGAAAATAGACCTCACCGCTGTCCGGGCGCAGGAGCACGACAAGATGTTTGAGCAGGACGCTCTTTCCGGTGCCGGATTCACCGATGACCACGGTCGTCTGGCCCCGCTGCAGGGTGAGATCAAGCCCGTCAAGGACGGTGAGTGTGCCGAATCGCTTGCTGACACCGCGCAGCTCGATGAGGACATCGTCGTTGGCGGCGTCTGTGGCGGGCATCTATCCTGTCCTCGGGCGACTGTCGGGATTCTTTTCGCTAGGGATTCGAGGGAAACCGGCGGTTTGCCATCTGCCGGCCGCGGAAACCCTCACGCTTCTTACAAGAACGTTCGGAACCCGTAGATGCGGATGCTGATCGTCTGAAGGGCCTCTGCCAGGAAGTAATCCAGCGCCAGGATGGCCATGAACGAGGTCACAAAGGCCTCGGTGCAGGCGCGACCGACGCCCTCAGCGCCGGGCCGACAGTAAAAACCCTTGAAGCAGCTGATCAACCCGAGGGCCGCTCCGAAGAAGAAGGCCTTGAGCACCCCGGAGAGCAGGTCAAAGTTGTCGACCGCGAGCTGGGTGAATTCCCAGTAGGGCCCGCTGTCCACGCCGCGCTGAACGACGGAGATAAACCATCCGCCGATCGAGCCGGTCAGATTGGCATAGAGCGTCAGGATCGGCGTGAGCAGAAAACAGGCCACCACGCGCGGGGCAACCAGATAACGAATCGGATCAACACCCATGCTGCGAAGCGCGTCGATCTGCTCAGTCACTTTCATCGTGCCCAGTTCGGCCGTCAGTGCGCCGCCGACCCGACCGGCCAGCATGATTCCGGCCAGGACTGGCCCCAGCTCGCGGACCACGGAGATGTTAACGACCGCCCCCATGCGCTCTTCAAGGCCGACTGCGCGAAACTGCTCGATCGCCTGGACCGCGAGAACCATGCCGACGAAGGCACCGGTAATCAGGATGACGGGAAGGGAGCGGTAGCCGACTTCGAACATCTGCGGCATGAGCAGACGCCAGAAACGAGGATGTGCAATCTCCCGAAGGGAACCAATGCAGGATTCCCACGAAAAGATGCAGAACTCACCGAACTTGTCGATGTTTCGTCGGGTGCCTGCAAAGAGGACGGAGAGATTCGCCGCTGGACCGCTCGCCACGCTGCTGCTCCTGGGAAGAATCCGCCCGAATCTCTGGCGCCGCGCGTCGTGTCACCATTGAGGCGCAAGCGAGGACCGCTCGCTGCTCGCGCATTCATTCTTCAGGGGTTTTCTAGCAACGGTCCGATGCCGTGTCAAATCAAGCCGCGTCATCGGATGGAAGTGCGTGACTTTTTGACGACATGTTTACGCGCAGACCGGCGCGATTCGCGGTCCGCGCTGCGCAACATCGACTAATCCGACAGGGTCTTGTTGAGCTTGCGCAGGGCTTCACATTCGATCTGGCGGACCCGCTCGCGGGTCAGGCCGATGCGGGCACCGATGTCCTTGAGCGTCATCGGCTCGTTGTCATCCAGACCGTAGCGCAGGCGGAGGATGGTCGCCTCACGGTCGTCAAGCTGGTCGACCAGACGGGTGATCAACTCCGTTTCGTCTTCGTTGAACATGACTTCGTCGGGCGTCAGGGCCTTGTCGTCGGGGAGCATGTCCGCCAGGAGCATGCCGCCCTCGGTCATGGAGGACTGGCTCGGCGAGCTGAAGGCTCGGACAGCGCGCTTGATGATCCGCACCTTCCGCTCCGGCAGCTTCATCCGATCGGCGATCTCCTGAATCGAAGGTGAGCGGCCCAGCTCCTCGGTCAACTCGCTGTGGGCCTGCTTCCACCGGGCGATCATCTCAACCATGTACGCGGGAATGTGCACCGGCTGGACGCCGTTGATCAAGGCCCGCTTGATCGCCTGCTTGATCCACCAGCTGGCATAAGTGCTGAAGCGGGCGCCCATGTCGGGGTCGAATCCCTCGACGGCCCGAAGCAGCCCGAGGTTGCCTTCCTCAATGAGGTCGGAGAGCGGCATGCCGCGGTTGCCGTAGGCCTTGGCAATGTTGACCACCAGACGCAGGTTGGAGCGGATCATCCGCTCGCGCGCCAGGTTGGCCTCATTCTCGATGCGCTCCTTCTCCGCGAGCGTCAACTCCCCCCGCGCGAATCGCTGCGAGGCCGAACTGCCCCGGGCGATCGTGCGAGCGAGTTCCTTCTCCTCGTCCGCCGTCAGCAGCTTCGACTCGTTGATCTGCTTGAGGTACTGTTGCAATCCGGGCTCGACGGGAATGGCAGAATCCTCCGTGGTTGGTGCTGGTTGCGCGTCCGGCTGTCGGGCCCGGCCGGGGCAGGCCCCTCTCTTCCCAATCGGTCAGTTGGCTCTGGCGCTTTTTCTGTAATCGCCCGTCGGCCGGATCACGTCCGTATGCCGGGAAGTCGATTACCCGCCAGCCGGTCCCGGCGTGATTCTAGGACTCCTTCAGCGCCGCGGCCGATTTGCGCGCAGAAAAACGCCGCAAAGCGAGTCAACCGTCATTACGACTGGGGATCTTCCGTGGTCTCAGAGGCCGGCGCTTCCGTCGAGCCGGGGGAGGTCGCATCGTTGAGCAGGACCGTGCCCTGAATGATGTCGGTCGTTTCCTCGCCGGTCGAGCCGTGCAGACCACCGCGACGCTGCTTGGGAACGCCACGCTTATCGGCTTCGCCGCTGCCGTCGGCCGCCCAGTCGGCACGCTTCTTCGAGAGGCCGATCTTGCGGTCCTGCGTATCGACGCGAAGGATTTTGACCTCAATCTCCTGGCCGATCTGAACCTCCTGATGCGGGTCTTCGATGCGGTGGTCCGTCAGCTCGGAAACGTGCAGCAGCCCTTCGAGGTCCGACTCGAGTTCGACGAAGACTCCGAAATTCGTGATCTTCGTCACCTTGCCCTGAACGATCATGCCCGGGATGTAGCGATCCGGCACGGCGTGGAGCCACGGGTCCTCGGTCAACTGCTTGAGGCCCAGGGCGATGCGCTGCTTCTCCTGATCCACGGAGAGGACGACGCATCGAACCTCGTCCCCCTTCTTGATCATCTCGGACGGGTGGCTGACTTTCTTGGTCCAGCTCATGTCGGAAACATGCAACAGGCCGTCGATGCCTTCTTCGATCTCGATGAAAGCGCCGTAGTTTGTCAGGTTTCGCACCTTGCCGGTGACCACCGTGTTCGGCGGGTACTTCTCGGCCACCCGCGTCCACGGGTTCGTCTCCGTCTGCTTGATGCCGAGGGAGATCTCCTGCTTGGCCTTATTGATCTCCAGCACAATGACGTCGATCTCCTGACCAACGGTGAGCATCTCCGACGGGTGAGTGATGCGGCGGGTCCAGGACATCTCGGAAATGTGGACCAGCCCCTCGATACCGCCTTCGAGCTTCACGAAGGCGCCGTAGTTCGTCAGGTTGACGACGCTGCCGCGGATCTTCGCCCCGATCGGATACTTCTGCTCGACGGCGTCCCACGGATTCTCCTGCGTCTGCTTGAGACCCAGGGCGATCTTCTCCTTGTCCTTGTCGATCGACAGGACCTTGACCTTGATCTTCTCGTCAATCTTGAGCATCTCGCTGGGGTGGCCGATGCGGTCCCAGCTCATGTCGGTGATGTGCAGCAGGCCGTCGATGCCGCCCAGGTCGATGAATGCGCCGAAGTCGGCGATGTTCTTCACCGTGCCCTCGCGGATCTGGCCGATCTCGATCTCCGACATCAGCTTCGACTTGGCTTCGTTGCGCTCGGTCTCGATGAGCTTGCGCCGCGAGACGACGATGTTGCGCCGCTCGGTGTCAATCTTCAGCACCACAGCCTCGATCGTCTTGCCGATGAACTCGCCCACATCGCCCGGTCGCCGCGTATCGACCTGGCTGGCCGGCAGAAAGACCGGCACGCCGATATCGACGAGCAGGCCACCCTTGATCTTGCGGACGACCTTGCCGGAGACCTTCTGGCCTTCCTGGCAGTTGGTGAGCACGCGCTCCCAGCCGCGGATGCGGTCTGCCTTGCGCTTCGAGAGAATGATCGTGCCGGTGTCGGACTCGACCTGTTCGAGCAGGACTTCAATCTCGTCGCCGACGTCGATCTCGCCGGGATCGTCCCACTCGTTGACCGCGATGTAGCCCTCGCTCTTGAGGCCCACGTCCACGACGACCTCGGTACCGCTGATGCGGACGACCTTGCCTTTGAGGATCGTGTCGGGCTGATACTCTTCGCAGCTCGTGCCGATGGCCTTCTCGATCGTGGCCGTGTCCGTCGCGCTGGCGCCCAGTGCCTGCAACTCCCGGTTCAATTCCTCGTCGGAGACGTCAATCTGCGCCAGCATGTCGTTGTCAATTCGTAGCATGAATCATCCTGTCTTGCGCCCCGGGCCCACGTCCGGCCGCGCCTCTGTACGTTGTCTTCTCGCTGCGCGGCCGTCTTCAAAGTGGGCGGTTGCCGCGTCGCGAGCGATTCCCGCGCCGATTGTGGCGCGAGAACCCTGGTGAATCGATACCCCGAGCCGTCCGCGATCCCGGCCCTCCGGGCACCGCGGATTCCATTCCGGCAGTTCGGGGGAAACCCCGGAGTATACCTACCTCTTATCGGTCAGGCAAATCATCGAATCGGCAGCCGGATCGTGCCCCAGATCGGTCTTCTGCCGCCCACGGCTACGGGCAGTGCTTGCGCCGTGGAGGCATGCCCGTATCATGCGCCGGCGGCTACGGGATACCGACCAACCGGGCGAGAGGTTCCGACGCATGCCTTCGACCGTCAACGGATCGCTTCCTCCAGAGAGCTGCCCTCAAGTCGTGCGATACGCGAGGGCCGTCCGGAAGGCCATCCCGGTCGTGCTGCTTCTGATGATTCATTTCGCGCTGGGATGGTCGGCCTGGTCGCGTAAGAGCATCACCTGCGACGAGGTCGCGCACCTGACCGCCGGATACACCTACTGGCAGACGGGTGACTATCGTCTCGTGCCTGAGCATCCGCCGTTGGCACAGCTCTGGGCGGCGCTGCCGCTGAACTTCATGACCATCGATCTGCCGCCGGCCAGCGAGCTGAGCTGGCAGACCTCCGATGCCTGGACTTACGGCACGACGCTCCATTTTCAGAGCGACAACGATGGTCATCGCATGCTCAAGGCAGGTCGAGCCATGATCGGGTTGCTCAGTGTGATACTTGGTCTGGCCGTCTATGCGATTGCCCGGCAGTGTTTCGGAATCCCCGGTGGCCTGATTGCGCTGGCGCTCTACGCCTTTTCACCAAGCACCCTTTCGCACGGATTTCTCGTGACGACAGACCTCGCCGCGGCCCTGTTCTTCCTTCTGTCAGTCGTTGGCATACGGCGAGTGCTGGATCGCGTTACTCCCGGCACGCTTCTCTTCAGCAGTGCCGCGCTGGCAGGGCTGTTCGCTTCAAAAATGTCCGCCGTGCTGATTCTCCCGCTGTACTTCTTCCTGCTCGCGATTCGAATCATCAGCACTCGGCCGCTGGTGTGTCGCGTGTTCGTAAATCGGGAACTGCATCATCGGCTGAAGCGTCTGAGCGTACATGTTGCGACCATGCTTGTGCAGGCAGGAATCGTCATCGCCTGCCTCTGGGCGGTGCATGGTCTTCGATTCACGGCCATGCGCGACGCGTCGCCCGGTGTCGATCGGCTGCCGGTCGTCGCGGGCGTCGATCCATCGCCCGACACGAGCTGGACCTACACGCTCAATCGGCTCTCTGCCCTTCCGGCGCGCGGCATCGACTACGCCCGTGAGCATCGCCTGCTGCCGGAGGCATATCTCTACGGTTTGGCCTACACGCTCGATATGACGGTTTTGCGTGACGCATTTCTCAACGGTCGGCGTTCAGTCACTGGTTTTGCGATGTTCTTCCCATACTGCCTGTTCGCCAAGAGCACACCGGCCGAATGGACCCTGTGGCTCATAGGCGGGTGCGCGCTCATCGGAATCGCGCGGAAGGCGCGCCGTGGCAGAGACACATCGCCCTCGTCCATTCCCGCAATTCCACTGCTTGCGGCGTTGTTCCTGTACGTTGCGATCTACTTTGCCGTCGCCGTCGGCAGCGGGTTCAACATCGGCAGCCGCCATCTGCTGCCGATCTACCCGCCGTTGTTCATCCTCTCGGGCGCGGCAGGGCCATGGCTCCGGGCTCGTCGGCCGGCGTCGCTGGTGATCGTGATGCTGGCCCTGAGCCAAATCGGTGTCGCGTTGCGTACCTGGCCGGATTATCTCGCTTACTTCAACATCGCGGCCGGCGGTTCGCGAAACGGCTATCGGCATCTCGTGGACAGTTCACTCGACTGGGGACAGGACCTGACCGAACTGGCGGCATGGCTGAAGCACGATGCGTCATCCGCCGATTCGACTGGCCGACGCGACGATGACGAGCGCGCGGTGCATCTTTCGCCGGTCTATCTCTCATATCTCGGAAGTGCTGCCCCTGAGGCCTACGGTCTGCGCGGGCGACTGCTCTTTGCCGGACTGGGCGGCGTCAGCGAGGATGCCTTTCCCCTTGAATCGGGTCTGTACTGTATCAGCGCGACGCGCCTGCAACAGGTCGGCCTCACCCCCTATGCCGGCTGGACCGAGCAGATGGAACACGTCTACCATACGCTGTCTCCCTTCCTGCAGAGCCGGTCGCGCCCAGGCGAGCAAACGGGATCAGTCAACTCGTCGGCCGAGTCGGCGGCCCGGCGCATGGTTTTTGCCCGATTGTGCGCGCAGTTGCGGCAGCGCGAGCCGGACGGTCGCGCCGGCTACTCCATTCTCATCTATCGAGTCTCGGATGAAGAGCTGAATCACGCGCGCTTCGCTCCGATCCCGGTGCTGCAGCCGGACACCGCTTACGGGCTGAGTCTGCTCGGCGATCTGTGCGTGGAAGCTGGTGCCATCTCTGCGGCACGCGTTTGCTACCAGCGCTCCCTGGAAATGGACCCCGGACTGGCGAGATCGTCGTACAACCTCGCCCTCGTCTGCTATCTGGAAGGCGATTCGGCAGGGGCCATGGAGCATCTTCGACGGGCGGTGGCGATCGACCCGTCGGACGCCAGCGCCCGGCTTCGATTGGCCATGCTGCTCGCACAGACGGGGCGACTCACGGAAGCCGTCGAGCAGTTACAGCGCGTCGTGCGATTACGCCCCTGCAATGCCGACGCCCATCAGTTGCTGGCCGATTGCCTCAGTGCCATGGGCAAAGAGGCCGAGGCGCAGAAGCATCGGAAGCGGGTGCGGAGCTTGCGGCCGGATCAGCCGCAGTCGGATGCATCCTCTTCATCCAGCAACGGCCAGGGGCCGCAGTTCAAAAAGGCCTTGAGTGCCGCAACGCAGCGGCGGTCCAGTTGATCCGGGGTCATTTCGTCGAGTTCCTTCAACGCCTCGTGCATGCTCATCGCGCGTCGATGATGTCGCGTCTGCGTCAGCGCATCGTAAGTATCCGCCACGGCCAGGATTCGCGCCGGCAGCGGCAGGTTCTCGGCGCGATACCCGTCCGGGTAGCCCGATCCGTCCAGTCGTTCGTGATGCGCACCGGCGATGAAATCTGCGCCGTCGAGTTCGCCGGTAAATCGGACCTTCGACAGAATCTGCTGGGTGTGGCGGGCGTGCTGCTGCATTTCTTCCAGTTCCGCCTGCGAAAATCGACCGGCACGCGTAAGCACGGCCTCCGGCACGCCGATCTTGCCCACGTCGTGCAGCAGGCCGGCGACGTGTACGCGATGCAGATCCTCCGCGGGAAGCCCCAGAATCGTACCGATGCCCATAGCATAGTTGGCGACGTTGCGCGAATGCGTGGCCGTCAGCAGATCCCGCGCGTCAATGGCCGACGCGATTGCGGATACGAAGTCCTGAAATTGCCGTCGATTTGCAAGATGGCAGCACAGGTTTTCCATGGCCACGGCTGCGATGTCGCAAAGGGCTTCCAGCAGGACGAGGTCCTCCTCGCTGAAATGGCCCACCCGATGATCCATGACTTGCAGCACGGCAGGACCGTGATTCGGCCCCGATGCCAGCGGCGCGATGAGCAATGAATGCGGCGCGCAACCATCGTATGATGCCGCATCACGCGAGAGACGCGCATCGTCGCGCAGCTCGCGGATGCACAGCGGGCGATGCGTCGCGAAGACGCGGCCGCACAGTCCGTGGTCCGCCGGAATGCGATTCTCATGATGCAGCTCGCCCTGCGCGTCAAACGTCCGCGTCCAGAGCTCGAATCGTGCGGCATCGAACAGGTAGAGACAGGCACGATCCGCCTCAAAGGCCGTGGCCGCCTCCTGCCCGACCCGCCGGACGAATTCATCCAGATCGCGGCAACAGCCGACGGCATTGCTGAATCGCAGAACAAGATCGAGCCGGTCTCCCGCGCGGTCCTGCGCAGGGAGCGATCGCATCTTCCACGGTGAAGTTGGCATGTTCAGGATGGTCACGTAGCAAACATACCATTCGCCGGAAGCGGATAACTTCCGACGGACGTACTTTTTTCTTGTCTGCGTGATAACGGACGCACGAACGGAAGGTCCGCCGCCTGCTTGCACCCTGCCATGCTCCGATATACTTTGCCAGTACGAAGTAGAAACTCCGGAGCGCCGTGCAACTTGAAACCCCACACTGTCCACATCGATCGTAAGCCCATCACCTTCGAACAGCTCGACGCGCTGTATGCCAGGCCCCTCGCGGTCACCCTCGATGACTCGGTCCGGCAGTTGATCCGTGAGAGCCGGGCAAAAGTCCAGGCCCTTCTCGACAGCGGACGAGTCATCTACGGCGTCAACACCGGCTTCGGCAAGCTCTGCAACAAACGCATCGGCCCGGATGCCCTCGGACAGCTTCAGAACAACCTGATCGTCTCCCACGCCGTAGGCACCGGTCCGCCGATCCCACCGGAGCTGGTGCGGCTGATGATGCTTTTCAAAATCAAGTCGCTCGCCGCCGGGGCCAGTGGCGTGCAGCCCGAATGTGTGGACTGTCTGACCGCTTTGCTCAATGCCGACCTGTTGCCCGTCGTGCCGACGCGCGGCTCGCTCGGCGCCAGCGGCGACCTGGCGCCCTTGGCGCACATGGTCCTGCCGATGATCGGACGCGGCGAAGTCTGGTGCGACGGCGCAGCCCGCCCCGCGACCGAGGCAATGAAGAAGAAAAAGATCGCGGCCGTTGCCCTCGGTCCCAAGGACGGCCTGGCCCTGATCAACGGCACGCAGATGATGCTCGCCTACTCTGCGGCGATCTGTGTGCGGGCCCGGCGACTGGCAAAGCATGCGGACCTGATCGTCTCCATGTCGCTGGAGGCCCTTCAGGGGAGTATCCGGCCGTTTGGTGCCGATCTTCTGGCACTCCGTCCGCACGCCGGGGCGATGGAGGTCGGCGAAAACATCCGCCGGCTGATGGCCGACAGCGAAATCCTCCTCTCCCACGCCAACTGCGACAAAGTGCAGGACCCCTACAGTCTGCGGTGCGTCCCGCAGGTGCATGGCGCCTGCCGCGATGCCCTCCGCCATGCCACGCAGACCATGCTCACCGAGGTCAACTCGGTCACCGACAATCCCATCCTGCTGGGCGACGACGCCGTCAGCGGAGGACTCTTCCACGGCGAACCGCTGGCGCTGACCCTTGACTACCTCGCCATGGCCCTGACCGAATGGGCGAGCATCTCCGAACGCAGAACCTATCTCCTGCTCTCCGGTCATGACGGCCTGCCAACCCTGCTGATGCGCGACACCGGCCTGAACAGCGGCTTCATGATGCCGCAGTACACCGCCGCGGCCCTGGTGAATGAGTGCAAGGTGCTCTCGATGCCCGCGAGTGTCGATTCGATTCCCTCGTCGCTTGGTCAGGAAGATCACGTCAGCATGGGGGCGACCAGCGCGCTGAAGTGCCTGCAAATCCTGGAAAACGCCGAGACCGTACTGGCGATCGAGATGATGTGCGCCGCCCAGGCCCTCGATTATCGCCTGCCAGTCAAACCCGGCATCGGCCCGCGCACGGCTCTGGAGGCGCTTCGTAAGTCCATCCCACATGCCGAGGAGGATCGCCTTTTCGGCGAGGACATCGCCCGGGCTCTCGCCGTGTTGCGGAGCCAGGACGTACTCCGTGCCGCGGAGCACGCGACCGGTTCGCTCCACTGACACGACTCTCTGTGTACCGTGCCGCGTCACCGGCTCCTGAGGCCGCATTTTTCAGGACGGCACAAAACACAGGGATATAATCAAAAGCACCGCCGGATCGCGTCCGATCTTGCTGAAGAAGGAGACGCCGCCATGATCCGTCTCGCCTTCCGCGTCATCATTGCCTGTCTGATTCTCACGGCCCTCGTCGGCTGCGGTGCATTCCAATTCACTCTGCCCGAAGGTTCGAGCTTCGCACAGGCCCCGGGTCCGCCGTTGCCACCCAACAGCAGCGACATCTCCGGCGGCTTCCCGATTTCGGCAGCAGCGCCGGGCTTTCCGACCTTTTTCCCCGGTATCTTCCCCGGCGGCTTTGGCGGCGGCGGCACAACCACCGGCGCTGATACAAACAACCCGACGACCGGCAGCAACACCAATCCGAATACCACCGGCACCGGCCAGACGACATCGCAGTGACTCGCTGCGAGCGAGTCTCTTCAGATCGCAGCAGGATACACCGTCGCAGCGGCCGGCGTCCTCGCCGGCCGAGGAGGCATGGAAACGCCACGTCGTCGCGCGCCTTGAGACGAATCTGAAAAATTACATTTTCAATGTGTACCACGGCGGACGGGGCAGGTTGCCCCTCAGGCCGATGCGCCGCTGTAATGTCGCAGGCCGAAGCGCCAGAAGCGATTGGAGACGATGAACATCGCCACGGCCATCAGGATCGCCCAGATCGGCGCGTTCGGTGTGAGCATGCTCTCCTGACCAATCAGCGCCGCTGCGGGAACCGTGGTGATAAATGCCAGCGGGATGAGGTAGGTCAGCGTCCATCGCACGCCCGGCGGGTAGATGACGATCGGGAATCGTCCGGCCTCGAAGACATTCCAGAAGACCATCTCGATGTTCTGCACGCGGATGAACCAGAAGCAGAGCGTGCCGAGAATCAGCCACACGCCGTAGACAATGACAAAGCCGGCTGCAAGCAGGACAGCAAAGAGAATGGCTTCGTCCAGCGGTAGCTGGCCGGTGAGCTTGTAACAGCCGAATGCCGCGACGCACAGACCGAGGATCATGTCCACGACACGATATACGACGATCTCGCGGATACTGATGAGGAATTGTGTGTTGACCGGTCGCATCAGGGCGAAATCAAGCGATCCCTCGCGGATGTCCTCGAGCAGCTTGCGCATGTTCGGCACGATGGCGATACGGATGCCGCCGGCGACCATGCGATAGACACCGACGAGGACCAGCATGTGCTGCCATTGCCAGCCGCGGACATTCTGTGTGCCGGTGAAGATGATCCAGACGACCATCAGTTCGCTGATCAGGTGCATGATCGAAACGACGATCCGCATGTACATGTCGAATCGGTAGGCGGCCAGGTTCTGGATGTTGACCTTGAAATAAAGCCAGATGAGTTTGAGAGGCCGCAGGGACATCAGGGTCATTCTTCCTTTACCCGCTTACCGCCGTGTACCGCTTCACCGCCGCGGACCAGCCGATGCGGAACAGGATGATCGCGGCCGCCAGCCACGCGAATTGGATGCCGATCCCCGACAGGGCCGCTTCGAGCGACGCGATCCGCCCCATGAGCAGTTCGGCCGGAAAGGCGAACATCCACCGAAACGGCAGCACCCAGGCGATGTCGTAAAGAATCGGTGGCATCGTCGCCAGCGGCGCAAAGCGCCCGCCGAAGATCATGGCGATACCGAAATAGGTCTCGCCGACGGCATCGAGCTTCGGCGACCAGAAGGCCACCAGCGCCACGACATAGCCGAGCAGGTAGTTCAGCGCCCCGGCCATCATGACTGCCACGATGCCCAGCAGTACTTGCCAGGGCACCGCCTCGAAGGCCGGCCGGACGAAAAAGAAGAAGACGGCCCAGGCCGGCGCGACGAACGCGAGCGTCACGATTTTGTAGGCCAGGTTCTGGGCGAGGGAGTCCCAGATCGGCAGGATGGGCCGCAGCAGCTTGGGCGAAAGTGCGCCGCTGCGGATGAAATAGCCCAGTTCGTAGGCATCCCACGCCGTCGTGAAATGCCCGATGATCATGATGCAAAGGTAATACGCCGCGAACTGCCCGCGATCAAAGCCCGCGAGCGTCTGATCGACGTTGCTCTCGGCCGCGGCGCTCCACATGAGATACAGCACCGTCGGGTTGATCAGCCCCCAGACCGCCCAGAGGAAAATCTCGCCGCGATACTGCACCATCACGCCGATGGCGGCACGCAGGAACGCCAGGAAAGAGCGAGCAATGACGCGCATAGGATTCTTACGGGAACTCCTTACCCGCCTTGCCGGAAGCGGCTGTGGCTTCCCCTCCCGGGTTCTCATCGCTTGAACGCCGCTGACCGAAGGCCCGTGCGATGACGTCTTCAATCGGCGGATCTTCGATGGTCAGGTCAAGCACCGGCAGCTCGCGCAGCAGGCGATCGGTGATGGTCGGCGTTGCCCGTTTCGGTACCTGCAGCAGGACCTTGCGCGCCTCGCGCAGCAGGACATCACCCAGGGAGGAAAAGTCGTATCCGTCGATCTCGCGGTCGAGGTCGATCTTGATGACCTTGAAGGGGGCCAGCCGTGCGGAGAGTTCATCCAGACGCCCGTCGAAGAGAATCTTGCCGTGGTCGATGACGATGATCCGCTTGCACAGAGCGGTGACGTCGGCCATGTAATGGCTCGTGAGGATGATCGTCGCCCCGTAGCGCTTGTTGTAATCGGCGACGAACGCGCGGATGCGCGCCTGCATGGTGATGTCCACGCCGATCGTCGGCTCATCGAGAAAGAGCACCTCGGGCCGGTGCAGCAGCGAGACACAGATTTCGCATTTCATGCGCTCGCCGAGCGAGAGCGTGCGCACCTGCTTCTTGAGCACGTCGCGGATGTCGAGCAGGTCGATCAGTTCCTCGACCGTCTCCTGGTATTGTCGCTTGGGAAGGTCATACACCGCGGCATGAACGAGGAATGAATCCAGTGCCGGCAGGTCCCACGCCAGTTGGCTGCGCTGACCCATGAGCATGCTGATTCGTCGCAGATAGGCGGGCTCGCGCCGCCAGGGCACATGGCCCATGACCGTGCAGGCGCCTTCAGTGGGGTGCAGCAGGCCCGAGAGCATCTTGAGTGTGGTCGTTTTGCCGGCGCCATTGGGTCCGAGGAAGCCGACGATCTCTCCACGTTCGACGGAAAAAGTGACATGATCAACGGCGTGAACCTGCCGGTATCGCCGCCGAAAGATGCTTCGCACACTGGCCCGGAATCCACCTTCGCGCTCCGGCACGCGAAAGGTCTTGCAGAGGTTATCCACTTGTATCTGGGTCATGAATGCAGGCCGCTCGCGCGGCGGTGATCTCCCAAGTCGGCAAAGTTGAGGATGGTAAAGGATATCGACGCATCGCGCAAGGAGCGATGCGTGAGCAGGACAGTGGTCATCAGCGCCAGCCGCGCGGCTACTTGCCGCCTGAGGTGGCCATGGCTTTGCTGAGTTTCTCGCGGTACTCGCGATAATCCCGGCGGATTTCCAGTCGCGGATTGAGCCGGATGGCCTGGTTGAGCTTCTCGTTGGCCTCGGTCCAGCGCCGGGCCTCGATGGCCTCGCCCGCTTCCTTGAGCAGGAGGCGGGAGCGATCCTCGTTGGACATCTTTGTGCTGCTCTCCTCGTGCATATAAGAGGTGACGTACTGCACGAGATAGATGCTGCCGATGACGCCGCCGCCAAGCAGAACGGCGATGATGATGTATTTCGCGAGAAACGTTCCGAAGATCGCGCCGAAGAGGTCGGCGATCTTGGTGAAGATGGTCGGTTTCTTGGGCAGGGCCTCGGTCGGGCGTTCGACCTTCTTGCCGTCTTTCGTGGCGGCCCCCTTGCCGGCAAGTTGATCGTAACTTTCGATGAGGTCTTTCTGCTGCTTGCGGTAGGCAGCTTCTTCTTCAGCCGTGAGCTGCTTCTTCTTCTGTGCTTCCTGAAACTTCAGCAGCGCCGCCTGTTGATCCACCTTCGAACCACTCGAGCCGACGCTCTCCGCGCCGGTCACAGCTCCCGCGCCCGTCGGGATGCGCAGCGCCGACTTGCAGTCCGGACATCGGACCGCCTTCCCGGCCAGTTCATCCTTGACTTTGAATTTCTTGCCGCATTTGCAGGCGACGGCAATCGGCATGAATCGCGCTCCCTCAAGCACCTTCGGTGAGCGATGTTGGTTTTTCCTCGCTACGATGAATGTCCAATTATTGACCCGTCCCGACGGGCTGACAAGCACCGTTGCATGAACATTCCCACGCCGAGCGGTGAATTCGCGGGAGATCCTTGACCCGCCGCATCCTTCTTTTACCATCCTTTGCCATGTGCCGTTGCATTTCAGGACGATCATCCGTTGATGCGTCGCAGGCCGCCGCGCACCATGCAGCCGGCGTCGAAACACCCCGATTTGCAATGACGCTTATTGAAATGGTTATCACCGTATCGGTCGTCGGTTTCGGCCTCTTCCTCCTCGTCGGATGGACCGGCGACATGCGCGAGGACGCCCGGCGCGACTTGGCCGTGAGAATGCTTGCCGAACTGGATCGCGCACTCGCAAAGTACTATCGCCTGACGGGGCACTACCCGCGCACCAGCGGGCCGAATGCCGCGAACTGGGCAACCGCGGCGCTGCTCGACTATGAAAAAACAAGGTCCACGCTGGAGGCGTTCCCGCCGAGTCTCTGGGAAGGACCGGGCTACAAGAATCTGATTGATCCCTGGGGCACACGGTTGCGGTATCACGCCGAAGACCGGGTCTCGAAGCTGGTCCGGGCCAACGGCGGCCGGCCGGTCTTCGAGTCCGCCGGCCCGGATCGAGACTTCGGTGACAACGATCCGGCACGAATTGGTGACAATCTTCGAAGCGACGATCCCGGACCGGACCGTTTCCGGCTGCACGATCTCATCCAGAAGCCCCTGACCACGGAGACAGAAGCGAATGTCGCGGAAGAAGATTGACCAGGTGGAGGTGCGCGGTCGGCGCGTGCTGATGCGCGTGGATTTCAACGTTCCGCTTGACGGAGAGCGCATTACCGATGACCGCCGACTCGTTCAGGCGCTGCCGTCAATTCGATCGGTGATCGATCGCGGCGGCCGTCTCGTCCTGATGAGTCATCTGGGCAGGCCGGCCGGCAACGGCCCCGAGCCGGCGTTCTCGCTGCGCCCCGTCGCCGCTCACCTGGGACGACTGCTTGCCCGGCCGGTGGCCTTCGCGGATGACTGCGTCGGTGCTGCGGCTGATACGGCGGTCGACGCGCTCAAGGATGGCGAACTGCTCCTGCTGGAGAATCTGCGCTTCCATGCCGAGGAAACGCTCATCGACAAGGCAAAGAAGAACCCCGACCGCCAGCCGACTCCCGAGCAGCGCGAGAAGATCGACCGTTTCGCGGCGGGGCTCGCTCGACATGCCGACCTCTACTGCAACGATGCCTTCGGCACCTGCCATCGCAAGCATGTCAGCATGTACGATGTGCCTGTGCGGCTTGGTGCGGGCCGTCGCGTCTGTGGCCATCTTGTGGAGAAGGAGCTTCGCTACCTGGGCGAGGCGCTGGCCCGGCCGGTTCGGCCGTTCGTGGCCGTGCTCGGCGGGGCCAAAGTCAGTGACAAAATCAATGTTATTGAAAACCTTCTTCCGAAGGTGGACCTCATTCTCATCGGCGGGGCGATGACTTACACCTTCTTGGCGGCCAAGGGGATGCGCGTCGGGAGCAGTCTCTGCGAACGCGACAAGCTCGACCTGGCACGCGATCTGCTCGATAAAGGCGGCGGGAAAATTCGCCTGCCGATCGACAGCGTCTGCGCCGAGAAGCTCGAACCCGGCACGGTCACGAAGACAATCTCCGGCGAGATTCCCGACGGTCTGGCCGGCTTCGATATCGGCCCCGGCACGACGCTGGCCTACCGCGATCTGTTGTCGACCGCGAAGACGGTGATCTGGAACGGACCCATGGGCGTCTTCGAGACGCCGCCATTCGACAGCGGTACGATGGCCGTCGCTCGTGCCCTGGCCGATGCCACCGATCGCGGAGCGACGACCATCATCGGAGGTGGTGACTCTTCGGCCGCTGTTGAAGCGGCCGGCTTAGCCGATCGGATGTCTCACATCTCGACCGGCGGCGGCGCGAGTCTGGAGTTTCTGGAGGGAAAGCCGTTCGCCACGATCGAAATCCTGGACGAGGCATAAACGAAGAAGCACCCATGATTCCCACACGGGGCGAAGATTGCCCGATACCGTCCGCCAATCTCACGCAGCCAACTTCACTAGGCGCTGAACCATCCGGACCGCTTACATGACCCGACTCATCCTCGTTCCAGTAGGACAGACCGACTGGCGTGAGAACGGCCGGCTGACCGGCGACACCGATCTGCCGCTCAACGAGACCGGGCAGCGGCAGATTCTTGCCGACGCCGACGCGATCGCAGCTCTCAAGCCGTCGCTGCTTCGCAGCGGACCCGAGCAGGCCGCACGGGAATCGGTGCGGATTCTGGCCGACCGACTCGATCTGAAAGCCAAGCCCGTCAAAGAGCTGCGCGAGATGGACCTGGGCCACTGGGAGGGACTGACGCTCGACGACTTCCGTGAGCGTTTTCCGCGCGTCTATAAGCAATGGCAAAGCGATCCCACGTCGGTCGAGCCGCCCGAAGGTGAATCCGTCATGCAGGCGGCCGATCGACTGACCGCCGGTCTCGAAAAACTTCTGGCGGATCATGCGGGCGAGACGGTCGTCGTCGTGCTCGGCCACTTCGCCTATGCGATCCTGCGGTGTCGATTGCAGGATGCTTCCTTCGAGTCGTTCTGGGAGTACGTCGAGGGAAATGATCGCTGGCGGCAGATTGAGTTGCCCGAGCCGCTGCCGGAAAAGAAGGCATCCGCGACCGGCCGTCGGAAATCCGGAAAGAAAGCGACGTAGCATTCAGCGAGCTACGACTTGGGATTGATCCATGGCACATCGCCCACGCCGGCCGCGTGGTTGGCCCAGCGCGCCCACGCAAACAGCAGATCGCTGAGCCGATTCAGATAGATCACAACTTTAGGATTGACCGCGCCGGCTGAAGCCGACTGAGCGGAGAGCGTCACCACCAGTCGTTCGGCACGGCGGCAGACCGTACGGCAGACATGGAGCTGCGCAGCCAGCAGGTCGCCGCCGGGAAGGATGAACGATCGGAGCGGTGTGACGGCGGCGGTCGCATCATCGATCCACGCTTCGAGCCGCGCGATCTCCGCGTCGGCAACCTGCGGCACCCGATCGCGATGTGCCGCTGTCTCCGGCGTGGCCAGGTCGGAACCAATGTTGAACAGTTCCGATTGAATCGTCGTCAGCCGGGCCGCCAGTTCGGCCGTGCTGTGTGCGCCGGCGCGCTGCACGGCCACGGCAGCGGCCAGACCGATGAACGCATTGAGCTCGTCGACGGTGCCATACGCGGTGACGCGCGCATCATCTTTGCGTACTTCACTGCCGTCAAAGAGCGATGTGAAGCCGCCGTCGCCGCGCTTTGTGTAGAGCTTCACGGTCCGGTCCTCCGTGCTTGAGCAGGGCGCCTCGATCGCGCTATCGCACAAGAAAAAAGGCCGCCCGTCAAATTGACGAGCGGCCGTGTGCGATGGTCGTTGGTATCGGTGGGCGGGCGGTGTTATTCGTCCTCATCGCCCATATCGGTGTCGCCACTCGTGTCATCAGCCTGCTCATCGTCCAGCTCGTCGAAGTCTTCGTCGGCCGACGATGCGGAGTACTTGTCGTAGGCCTCCTTACCGGCCTTCAGGAGCTTCATGGGTACCAGGCAGTCGATACGCATCACCTTCTCCTGAATGGTTGTCGAGCAGCCGATCGGGGAATTGAGCGTGGGCACCTCGATGGGGAACTCATCGCTGCCGTCGCCGATCGCCGCAAGGGCGCGCTTCACCGTCTGAAGAATCGTATCGACCGAAACGAAAATCTCGGTAACTCGCGGTGTAGGAAGCTGGCCCGCCATTTCCTTGATGCCTTTGTCCGTGCTGAGCAGCTCGCCGGAAGACTTGAGGGCCTTACAGGTCGTTTCGTAGCGGCTCTTGCCGCCGCCGAAGGTGATGACCACCTTTCGATCGTCGGCCGCACCAAAGCGCAGGACAAAATCCTTCCCGAGCAGCGTCTGAACGTGCTTGAGTTCCGCGTCGCTCTCGTCCTCGTCCAGTTCCGACAGCTTCTTCAGATCGAAGGTCAGCGTGTCCACCTTCTTGCCGTCGATGGTCTCCGCGTCCGCCTTGTGGACGATGGCTTCCTTCATCGCGGCGACTTCTTCATCTTCGCTGACTTTCCAGGCCGTCTCGTAGGCCTTGCGGATGCCTGTCATAAAGGCGTCGGCATCCTCTGTCTCCGCCACGAAGGCCAGGCCGAACATGCCGTCGCTGCCCTCGGGCATCGCCGAAATGCTCACCGCGTAGCGCTTGATCGACTTCTTCAGCTTGATGATCTCCTTGTCGAGAACCTCCAGGGCCTTGGTGTCGATTCCTTCCATGCCGGTCAGTTGGATCATGTCGGAAAGCGGAGATTGGCTCGTGAAGCTCGCGGCGAACTCGCTGTAGGTCGTCGAGCTTCCCATCGTGAAGAGGAAATTCTCACGCGGCAGGCCGGCGATCAGGGCGTCGGCCGAGGGCTTCTCATCGGAAAAGAGCTTCTGAAGGTCGCTGTCGCCGACGGCGTCGACGAGAATCCGCAGGGCAAAGCCGGCATCGTTCATGCTCACGGCGAGGTCCAGACTGCCCACCTCGGTCAGCGCTTTGATCATTCGCTTGACGTTTTTGCCCTCGGGGTCGGTCGGGGCCATCATCATCTGGAAGAGCGGGAGGTACTGATCCTTGTAGGTGTTGACCACGGCGGCGAGCGAGATGCTCAGGAAAAAGTCGCACTTTTCGAGCACCGCCAGCCGCGTCTTGGAGATCGAGTCGCCCAGCGTCTTCTTGGTCTTGGAGACCCGCGTGACACAGTCCAGGTCAGGCCCGAGGATGATCATCTTGTTGCGAACGGCGGCATAGGCCGGCTCGCCCATCACGATGCACTTCGAGACGCCCTCGACCGGCGCTTCGGCTTCGAACCGTTCAAGCATGACCTTCGGGTCCTTGGCCGGTACGATCAGGACGGCGGCCTTGTCCGGGCTGGCGAACTTCTGCGCATTCATCATCACGGCGCAGATCGGGCTCGCGCGGTCGATCACGTCGGCGATGTTGAAGGAAGCAAGTGCCAGGCCGGTGACTTCGTCGGGAATCGGAAATCCAAGCGTGGACTTGATCAGGTTCGCCTTCGCGTCGATCCCGTCCAGTGAGGAGGCCAGCACAAACCCCCATGCATCGTCGGGAATAAGATCGAGCACGTCTTTGTGTGAGGCGGCCCGCGCGCCGGCGGGGTTCAGCCACCCGATGCCGAGGACGGCAGTAAGAATCAATGAAGAGAGCATACGTCGGTTCAACATGGCCTGAATCTCCTATCGTGACGCGAAAACGTCGTTTGCAAGGTTTTTCGAAGACGGTATCGATACATTGCGGCCGGGCATGATCGGGGCCACAGCGAGAGGCGTCAAGCCGCCCGATCGGTGAGCTAGGGCTGCGCTTCCGTCTCGGTGAGGGTTTCCTTCAGCTGCAGCATCATCTTTCTGGCAGCTTGAGCCGTGTGCACGAAATCGTCTGTGGAGACGGCGAGCCGACCGGTGAATGTGCCCGGGCCGGCGACAGCGGACCAGCCGACCAGTGTTTGCGCAAGGTTGGAAGTATCGCACTTCAAGGAAATCGGCTTGCCGGTTTCTCCCGCCTTGGTGTTCGCCGCCGTGAGCGCAAGCCCCGGGACAGCTGCCAGCAGGCGATCGGCGTCGAACAGGACGAGAAGATTGGGTTCCGCATGTAGTAGACGGATGGTCTTCTGCACGTTCCGATTGGCTGCGAGCGAAGCGGCTGTGCCCTTTCGCGATTGGGCCAGTTCGACGATGTTCATCGGCGGTTGCGAGATGCAGAAGAGAATCTCCTCTTTGTCCACGGTCATCATCTGGTAGCGGGCATTCGGGCCGTAGACCATCTCCACCTCATCGCGCACCTTCGGGCTGGCGCTCGCCAGGTCGAAGATCATCTCCGAGTATTTCTTGCCGTCGGAAGTCATCTCCTTGAACCGGCTGCTGCGGACTTTAGCCCCGGGAAGCATCGACGCCACGGCTTCGTTGGCGTTTTCCTGGATGAAGCTGAGCTGTGCGAGGCCGCGCGTCGCGTCGTTCATGACGTAGGAACCGATCATTTCCATCGGGAACATCGAGCCGGCCGGCGAGGCCATCATGAAAGCGCTGCCCTTCATCTGGCCGTAACAGTCGCGTACGTCTTTGAGCAGGCGCTCGTGGACCTTGGAGTCCATCTTCTGCTTCATCGGCTCGAGGTTCATGACGTACTCGGTGATCCGGGTGGTCAGCGATTGGTCGGGCGGACAGTTCCAGTTGGACGTCAGCGCCACCCAGAACGGTCGATCCGGGAGCGTCTCAAGCAGGTTACGTCGATCGTGCTTGACGGCGCTGAGATACGTGCCGACGGACTTGCCGGAGGCAAAGCGGTGATGATGCGTGATCTGGAGCGACTCTTCGCAGAACTTTGCCGAGAGTGAGATGCTGTCGAGTTGCTCGATGAGCGTCTGAAGCCCGTCGATGAACCAGCGGATCATGGCCTGCGAGGCCTCGAGCTGCTCGGGATCGACTTCGGCGGTGATGCCCAGACTGATCATCTGCATCGCCACGGTCATCGGCGGGAGGATTTTCTCGCGCCAGCGCGCCACGTTCAGACGGACAAAAACATCGCACTCGCTGAGCATCTGCCGCTCGACGGAATCGAGCGCATCCGCGACGCTGCGCGTCTCTTCCGAATCCTTGACCACGCGAAGTGCGCTTCGCTTCTGTGCCGCGAAGGCCATGCCTCCGCGAAGGGAGACCCAGCTCGGACCGGCCGGACCGTCGCACCGCCCCGGCATCTCCTCACGGGCGCCGGCTTTGACGATCAGACTTCCTGCATTCCTGGGTTTGAAGGCGACGACCAGCGAAGACTTGTCGAACTCAGGCCGGGGCAGAATCAGCACAACGGGAGCGCCGGTCTCCCAGCAGCCCGGTGAGAGATTGATGTCTTCCCCGAAGGCAAGCACACAAAAATCGTCCGCATCCGGCTGAATACGTTTGTAAAGCGTGCTGACCTGTTGCGTGGTCGTGGCCAGTTTCGGCATGACGATGACGCAGGGCGTATCGGCCGGAATCATCGCCAGCGGGTCTTTGGCGAACAGAGACGTGCACAAACCAGCCAGGAGGACGACCGCGGCAATTGCGCAAATCGATCCTCGCTGTGTGTAGATAGGGGAGTCTTTCATAAGGTGCTGGTGCATTACATGGTGGCGAATCTTTCGAGCCATCACTCTGGAGGTTATTCAGCAGGTGCGAGAACCATCTGCACCCAACCCTTTCGAAGACTCAGAAAGGCCGGGCATAACTACACAAAACGGAGAAGCTGGGCAAGACTCACGCCCTGACGTTGGTCGTCGGAAGGCATCGGTCCGCGTTGATTTCCGTTGATTTCGGGGCTAATCCCGCCTGTGAAATGATATCGGTACCGCTGAACGAAGGGGCCGGTACTCTGCGGTCAGCCGATCTTCCAGGGGTCGCCGCGAAGGGCATTTCGAATGCACTCCATCGTCCGCCGGGAGGCGGCTTCCTGGTCGGAACGACTGGCCGCGCGGGGGTTGAGCTTGAGCCGATCACAGGCGATCGACGTGCCCGAGGACTTGGCCATCTCGTGGATGACCTCCTCCAGCCGGGAGACATACCGCACGACCGGCGGGAGGGATTCGGTCGCCACGTCGGGATCGAAGTAGCGTGCCAGGGCGTGCTCCATGAATCGGGCAAGCGATGAGATCAACCGGGCCCTGTCTTCGCGGGCGGCATCGGCGTAGCAGCGCGCCGCGGCTTCGACGCCGTATTCATCGCGCAGCTCATCGCGGCTGCCGCTGTCGAGTTGTTCAAGCCGCCCCTGAAAGATCTCCGCGAGGGTGCGCGCCGAGAGTTCCGCGAATTTGAAGTTGCGCACCGTCGCCTTGAAATCCGCCGCCTGGTAGGTGACCCGCAACACGTGTTCGTCGGACTCGCGCGCCCCGGCGCGGCCCAAGGCCCGCAGCACCGTGTTGCACCGCTTCTGGTCGTCCTTAATCTGATCGTGCAGGCGGCAGATGGCCCGGGCGCACATCAACCGCACCGCCGGCTGGCGCGAGCGCATGCCGGCGGCGAGCGTGTCTGCCGTGTTGGCGTTGCCGAACTGCCCGAGAATCAGGACCGCATCCATGGCCGTCTCCAGCTGGTCGCCGGTCACGATGCCGGTCAACTGCTCAGCGCAGATTTCGGAGTAGGCGTCGAGTGCCGCAGCAGTGGCACCCTTGATCGCGGCCGTCCGGAGAATCCGGTCGCGGGCCTCGCTGCGCTGCTGGGCGTTGGTCCCGGCCTCACGGAGTCGGTTCACGCGAAGCGAGACCTCGGCCTCCATCGTCGCCCGCTGTCCGCGCGTCAGCTTGTCGAGTTTCATCAGCGGTTCGAGGGAATCCTGCGCCCGAGCGGGCGCGGCTGCCAGCAGGCAGAAGCTGAACGCACAGAGGAAAGCAAAAATTCGTTGCATCATGCGGGCCTGGATTCGTCGTCGCGGCGACTTGCGGCCGACCCAATTCGCTGCACGCCATGGGCAGGCATTCGCAGGACGCTCCTGGAGGGTGGGAACGCGCATCGTGCGGGTTATTCTGGCTCTGGCCGGGCTGCGGAGGTCGAGCGCGCGTGCGTCATCCTGCCACGCCGGCTTCCTTTCAAAACCGTATCAGGATGCGGCGCACTCTGTCAAGTGCGGCGCATCGGAAAAACATTGGCGCAGCGGATGTTACGCCGATCTTCCACATGACCGCGGCTTGAGCGGACGCGGCATCCGAGATATTATCACCCTATCGGTCCTGCTGAGTGCATTCGGCACGGAATGGGGTCCTTCCATGAAATCCACAGCCATTCCCGCTCCGGCCGTTCGTCGGTTGAGTCTCTACCTTCGAGAGTTGGAGTCCCTGTGGCGCAATGACCAGCGGACCGTCTCCTCCAAGCAATTGGGCGAAGCCCTCAAGCTCACGCCTACCCAGATTCGCAAGGACCTCGCCTACTTCGGCCAGTTCGGCCAGCCCGGCATCGGCTACGACGTCAACGAACTCACCACGCGCATTCGTCGCATCCTGGGGACCGATCGCACCTGGAACGTGCTGCTTGTTGGTGCTGGTAACCTAGGAATGGCCCTCTCCGCGTATCGCGGATTTGCCCGCAAGGGTTTCCGGCTGGTCGCCGTTTTTGACGACGACCCGTCGAAGGTCGGCCGTCCGCTGCCGGGGGTGCCGGGCCTCCTGATCCAGCCGGTGGGCGACATCCCCGCAGTCGTCAGAGAAAAGGACATCCGCCTGGCGATCGTCGCCGTGCCTGCGGAGTCCGCCCAGGGCGTGGCCGATGTGCTCGTCGCCGCGGGCGTCCGCGGCCTGCTGAATTTCGCACCGGTCAACATCAACGTTTCGGGCAAGGTGGCAGTCTCGGCCGTCGATCTGGCCGTCCAGCTTGAGCAGCTTTCCTTTCAGGTCGGCGCGGCCGTCTGAGGCACCATCCAACTACCGCCATCAGAGTATTTCACGCTGCGCTGCGATCCGGATCATGCCGCCGCTGACGCGTCGCCCGCGAACCACGGTCATCCGCCTCATCCGGTTCAGCCCGTTCGTGCGGCCGCTTCCTCGAGACGTCGCACTCCGTTCGCGGAAACACCCGCTCCCGGTCCCAGAGGTAGTAAATCGGCGGCTCCCCGATGATCTGCCGGAAGGCCCGTGTCAGCTCCTGTGGTGCACGGCCGCGCACTTTGTAGTGCGCCCCGCCGTGCATCGCCGCGACGTAATTGAGCAGTGTCTTTTCCACCATCGCCCGGATGCGCGGGTAGCGGGCCACCTTCTGCGAAAAGTCCGGGCTCAGCGGGTCGAGCTTCATCTCCCGCAACCGCTCGAGCAGTTTCCACCTTCCCGCGGGCATCGGGCATCGGCCGATGCGAATCATCCCCGCCCGCTCAAAGACCGGATTGACGGCACCCATGACGGCGAGACATTCGACGAAGCGCACGCCAACCTTCGGCAGCGCCTGCCGAACAAACCAGTGGCCCAGGCCGCACCCGCGAACGTCCGGGTGCATGACCAGCCGCCGCAGGATGCGCAGCTCTCGGTTGAGCCGCCGCATGTTGCGGATGAACCGGCCCTGCGTAGCCGCATTGCGCAACGCCAGTTCGCGCGGGGCATGGGCGAAGACGAGAATCCCCAGCGGGTCGGCCTTCGGGGCCTCGCGGAGCAGGAAGACCTTGTCAACGAAACCCAGCCCGTCGCGATGGCGGTAGTGCATCGGCGAGAAGCGATGATAGTCGCGCACGCTGCCAGACTCGATGGTCGCCCGGCGGCGCAGTGACACCGCCTTGTCACTCGGCCGATGCGTCAGTCGCGCCGGAGCCGGGCCGCCCAGGCGCACGGTCTCGTCCGGCTGAAGGTCCTCCGCCACGTCGTCCTGCGCCGCGGCCGTGATGAAGATCAGGCGGTGTCGGGAAACGAGCTTGCGCAGGTTGTGGGCGATGGCCCGCGCCGCCCGGCGATGCAGCAGCGAAGTAAACTCGTCGCAGATGATCGGCGCGCCCTGCCGCGAAGTGATTGACCAGCCGATCGCCCGCGCCAGTGACGCCCGAAACTTCTCGCCATCGGAAAGGTCGGCATACCGGCGGATCCACAAGCGGGGTTCTCCCAGACCGCATGCCGTGAGAATTTCCAGCGCGGTTGCCAGCGGACGGCCCGGGGCAATGCCGTCAACAATCGGTCGCGGCGAGGTCGTCTGCCGGTCGCCGACCCAGAGCGGCGAATCCACCTGTTCGGCGATGTTGGCGAGGATCGAGGTCTTCCCGCTGCCGGACGGGCCGGTCACGAGAAGGATCGACCCCGGTCGCAGCTCCAGATCGAGGCCATCGGCGATGATCTGCGGCTCCTCCCGTGGGGGAATCCCGAAATCGAGACAGATTTCTCTTTTACGAGGGGTCATGGGCACGAAGGCGGTCTCGCGGATTACGCGGACCCGGACTTTGACGGGTCGAAAAACTTCTGGCGACATTTCTGCTCCTCCTTTCTGGCGGCGATGGAAGCCGCACGCATGACAGGAATACCTAACATTTTCCTAATATGCGAAAGATAACACGTGAATTGGTAAAAATCAATAAGAAGTTGTAATACGTTGTCAGAATATGACTTAGTGATTTGTCATCTCGATAAGACCGGCCGGATTCCCGCCCGGGTCAGTCTCAACCGCGGTGGAATCGAGCGGGCTGACTGGCCTACCATCGCTGATTTTTTGCGAATTTCGATGAAATTATGCACGTTTTCGGGCTGTTTTACGCACGGATGGATAGTCGGATATTGCTTTCTCGCCTGACTGGTTACCGGCCGGTTCGCGAGGGCCATGAAAGACCCGAAAATCAGCCCTCCGGCGGGTAAGGCGGCCCCGGTAACGGGGTTGAAAAAAATGCGGCTTCCGGACAATTTTGCCCAAGCGGGCCTTGAAGTGACGGGCCCGGTTCGGGTAGCATGAAAGGTGAGCGTGCAGGCCGATTCCTCGGTCCTGCGTGCGGTTGGTGCCTTTGCAGAGGCACTCGGCCGTTCGCTCACGGCGACGGTCCGACCTGTGTCGGGCGTTTCGCCGCCTTGGTAAGGCCAGCGGTGGTCGGTGCTTTGCAAGAGTGCCGGTTGCTTTCGGCCTTTCGAGTCTGCCTCGGGCGATCCGCAAGAGCGCCCGCATGATGGCACTCGTGCAGACCACGGCGGTCGAGAAGCACGACGAAGTTGTCAGACGGTTGTCAGGTGCCAGGCGTCATTGCCGGCGGATGGGACGAAGCTCTTTCCGGTGAGCCAGTTCAGTCGCGGCATCGCCTTGCAATGGGGATGCAGGAAGGCCATGCAGAGCCGTCCGGCATCAGCCCGGTTCACGCGTGTGTATCGCGATCCGGGTCGAAGTGGTGTAGTTACGAGCGACCTTCACGCCCCGGTAGGCGAAGGGTCCTGCGGCGATGGTCGATTGGCCTCGCTGAAAAGCAAAGTGAAGTTGCTCGTCATCGAGCAGGGAGAAAAAAGATGAAGAAGAGTGCAATTTTTCTGAGCACGGCCGTGGTGGCGCTGTTCGCCTCGGTCTCGCTCGGCCAGGAATCGGTTATCTGGATGGACGCTCGGCCGAACAATACGGCTGCCGGTGTGAATACGATTACCGGTGGTTCGATTGGTAACGCGTTCAACAACCCGTACATTCAGACTGGTATTAACAGTGGTCGCCGCGGTGCAGGCCAGGTTGTTCGCCTCGAAGGCAAGCGAAACCTGAATCGCCACCTGACGCTGATCTCCGGCGGCGCAGGTCTGACCTTCCCGAATCATGATGGCGACAGCGATCCGAGCACCGCGAGCATCTGGGTCTATCTGGACATGAACGACGATCCGGACGGTACCGGTGACGTGCTGGCCTCGCTCGGCTTGAATATCAACAATACACCGTTAGTTCCAGGTGACCTGCGAAACCGCATTAATTCGATCAGTTTCCAGCTCTTCAACGATGGCAACGTCCGCAACTCCATCACCGGCGGTCAGCCGCTGGTCTGGGATGACAAGGTCGACGGCGCCGTGGTCCCCGGCGATCCGCCGAGCTGGGCGGGTGCCAAGGCCGTCCGCGTTCCGGTGAGCGCCGGTCCTGTCTACAACGCCTCTCTCGGCATCACGCCGCGACCTTCCGGCCTGACGGATATTCCTTATCGCGTCGGTCGGCTTGACCTTGTCGCCGGCAGCCGAAACTGCGTAAGCGGTGGTTTGATCGGTGGTCTCCCGGCACACGCGGCGAAGTCGACGTACAACGTTCACATGTCTGTGAACAATCTTTTGATCGCTCGCGTCTTCGAGACTGGTGGTGACACTCCACCGGATGAGAAGATCAGCTTCGGCTACAACGGCTCCATTCCCGAGCTTCCAGTGGTCAGCGGCAGCCAGCAGGGTGCGACGTCGACCCTCCCGGATGCAATCGTCGAGATCCGTATGAAGGGCGATTACAACGGCGACGGTCAGGTCAGTAGTGCCGACAACTCAGCCCACAGTGCTGCGGTTAGCGCTGCATCTGATACGCTGCTCCAAGTGTACACCGGCGACTTTAACAACTCGAATACCGTTACAAGTGCGGATACCTCGTTTTTTGCTGCTGCCCGAGCTGTTGGCTCGTTAGCTCCGATCCACTGTCCGTAAATGACGGTGTGCTCCGATTTTAGCCTTGGTCCCCGGGTCATAAAAAAAGTGGCCCGGGGGCCTTGAATCGGAACGAGGAACCTGATAGACTGGTTAGTGTGATGGGAAGCAGCACGCTTCCCGAGGAGTGCAAAGAAGTCAAGTATTCTCGTAAAAAGCTTCCAGTGCTGCCCGCCAGTCAAGGGGATTCTTGAGGCAAGGCCGCAGGGGAGAGAGCGGGAAAGAACAGAACTCAAAGTTTCTTTGAGAAGGAGATGGAGAAAATGAAAGCTGCTAAGATTCTTTCGCTGGCTGCGGCCCTTTCGCTGGCGGTCACCTCGATGGCGAACGCCGTCGGTGTGGTCTGGTTCGAAGCTCAGGGTGTTCTTCCGAATTCGTCGAGCGATGGTCTCGGCGGATCCGGCTTGGGTCGCGGCCTGAAGGTCGATTGCGACGTGACCCAGGGTCTTCGCTGTGAGTGGCTTGTTTCGGTCTTCTACCAGAACTTTGACGGTGGTGCCTACGGGTGGTCGTTGGATATCGGTACGCTCGATGGTACGATTGCGCCTGATAAGTTCCTCGTAAAGGATGTCATTCTTCCGCTTTCGACTTTGGCGACTGACGTCTCAGAGCCGCTGGTCAACCAGGAAGGTTTTCCCCTGATCTGGAATGCTGGCGGTAGCAACGTGAGTGCTACGGGAGCACCGGCTGGCACCTACTTGCTGATGCAGTTCGTCCTGTCGAAGAACAAGCGCCCGGGTGAGTTCCAGACTTCAGCGATCTACGCCGGTATCGGATTCGGCGAGTTCGGCGGAAACGACCTTCCGTCGGGTCACGAGATCCTCACGATGGTTGGCCCGAATCAGATCAACGGTGCTGGCTCGAACGATCAGTTCTGGCCTGACAATGCTCTGGGCAACCCCATTCTCGTCATCAACAACGTTCCGGAGCCCGCTACGATCGGTCTGCTCGGCCTCGGCCTGCTGACCCTCGTCCGCCGACGCCGGTAAGACGTACTCAGGTTTGCTTAACACTCGGACGGCCGGTTGCCTCTGCAATCGGCCGTCTGTCTTTTTACGGATCGCACGCCGATTCCCGGATTATTGCCCCGAGACACCGTAGCCGCTCAGCGCGTATAATCCATCAGATCAAGTGCGAAGCCGAAATCGTTTGCCTGCGGTCTGCGCCCTCCCCCGTACAGCGGTGGGCTGGCGAACGCCTTGGAGTTTCTGAGGAGTTGGTCATTATGCCTCGCTTGTCTTCTGTATCTATTTCTCGCTCGACTCAAACTTTGATTGGTTCGCTTGGCAGTAGAGCACTGGTTGTCACTGCCACGGTAGCGCTCTTGCTTGCATCGCCGGGTCAGGCCACGCCGCCGGGTATGGAGCATGTCGACCCATCGTGGATCGAGTCCTGGGAATTCGAGATGGAACGACAGCTTCAGATGATGGAGTCCGCCTACGCGCTGGATGCCGACGCGATGGCAACGCTACGGCAGGAGATGCAGAACCGCCTGCTCGAGCAGTGGAATCACGATCAGGAATCCGACCGTGAGATGCAGGACCTGCTGCGGCAGATCGAGGAATCCGGCACGCCTGCCGATGATGAGAACTCGCCGCTCGTGCAGAAACTCAATGAGCGACTTCTTGCGCAGACGGAGTCAATGCCATTGAATGAAATGCAGATCGCTACCTGGCTTGAACAGCGATTGCCTCCGGCGGTAGCCACCCAAGGCCGCGCCCGTCTGGAAGAGTTGCGAACGCGGCATCTGTTAATGATGGCCACCCAGGAATATGACAGCGAGATGCGAGCGTCGCTCAAGAGTTCCCTCCAGCGCGAAGCCAAGGAGATGACCGCTGAGGTTCCTGCCGAATTCAACCGACCGGTTCCTCCGGCGGAGATCGTCGAATATGCCGAGGCCCGCGACCGGATGGAGAAGATGCAGCCCTACGTCGAGCCGATGCGGCCGCGTGCAGAGGCCCGTGGCTCGCGCCCTGAGCAATCCCCGCAGTTTGTCCCGCCGACCGTCCCGCATCCGCAGCCGCAGGCACAGCCGCCGGTCACTCGCCCCGAGCACCAGGCCGCCAAGCCCGCGCCCGAGCCGATCTCTCCGCCGAGGCCGGTGGTCAATCCTCAGGCACAGCCGCCGCAGCAGAAGACTGCGGCCCCGCCTCCGCTTCAGCCGGCCCCGCCGCTGGACGACTGGGAAAAGTACGTGCTGAGCGTGGCGGCGAAGTATGAATTCGACGAGAGCCAGACGACCAATGCCCGGTCGATTCTCTCGGACCTCCGACGCCGAGCATACCAATACCAGGCCAGCCGAGCAGAGGATTTCGCCCGAACGGAGCTTATGACCGACGCGAAGGCCCGCACGGAAGAGTTGAAAAACCTGAACCGCCCGCTGGATGCCCTGTTTGAGGAGCTTAAGCAGCGGCTGGAGTCCCTGCCGACGATTTCGCAGCGGCAGAAGGCGGGTTCGGCAGCGCCGGCGGGACGCAAATAGAGGTAAGCGATCGCCGCCAGCTTTTTTGGCGACGCATGTACATCGTTACCGTTCACGATTCAACGCACGAAAGCCAAAGCCCGGAGCAGGCATGCTCCGGGTTTTTTCATTGGTAATCGTATTTGCCGCTGATTTCAGGATTGGCTCAGAGTTCCCGGCTGACGAGGCAGACGGCGATTCCCTGAATTGAGAAATCGCGGGTTTCATCGAGCACCACGGGAGGGACGCGGGGGTTGTCGCCGCGCAGAATGATGAGTCGGTCGCCGCTGCGACTTTCAATGCTCACGCGCTTGAGCGTCGGGCGGCCGTCGACGAGACACGCGCAGATCTTCCCCTGCACGGCGAATGGGTCCACGCCGGGGCGGTAATCGACGAGGATGATGTCCCCTCGCTGAAGGGTCGGCTCCATCGAATCGAACTCGCATCGCAGGCAGTAGCGGTCCGGCTGCCACAGGTGCCGCAGGACGGGGAACATCTCCAGTTGTTCCTGGGATTCGGCCGGCGGACCGTTGGGGATCGTGCCGAACAGCGGCAGCTCGCGGGTGTCCAGCGCCTGCGGGGCGTCGTGACCTTCGCCTTCGCCCAGCAGGACGGCCTCCGGCACGCCAAGGGCGATCGCCAAAGCCCGCAGGGTGTCCGGTCGGGGGAAATGCTCACCGCGCTCAACGGAGGACAGGTGCCCCTGATTGACGCGGGCCCGTTCGGCCAGCTCGGTCTGAGTGAGGCCCTGTTCGACGCGGATTCGCCTCAGGCGCTCCCCGAGGGTCTGCTGCGCCTGCTGTTTGACGCGATGGAAGTCGAACCCGGCCATGGGGCGCATTCTACCTGCATTGCGGACCGGCGGTGAGCATCGGCGTGTGTCTCGAATCGTGCTGCGAATTCATGGGCGGCGGATATGCGGGCGGATAGAATGCCCCGTAGTGGCGGTCTTTAAGGGCATGGGATGTTCCTGCTGGTGACATATCTGGCGATCTGGTGGTGCTCGCTGGCACAGGCGGTTGCAGGGGCGGCACCGTCGCCGACAACGCGGGCGGTCGAGCCGGCGCATTCGATCGACTCACTCCTGGCCGACCTGGAGAGCCCGGAGTGCATGGTACGCGATGCGGCGGCGATCCTTCTGTCGGAGAAGGGACCGGAGTGCTATGAACCGCTGCGGAAGCTTTTTCATCGGACGCGGTTCTATGAGGTGCGTCGGTTGATCCGGCAGATCACGCTGGAGATTTATCTGAGCGAGCGATTCGGCCCGCCGCGGGCGTTTCTGGGCATCAGCCATCATGGAATGCCGGTAGGCGAGGCGCAGGACACGCGGGTACCGCCGTGGGCGACGGCATTGCGGATCACGGACGTCTTCAAGGCCTCCAGCGCCCAGAAGGCGGGGCTGCAGAGCGGCGACATGGTCACAGCGATGAACGGTCGCGCTGCGACGATCGAGTATCCCGCGCTGGAGTTCACGAAGTGGATCGCCGAGCAGACGCCGGGCACACAGTGCGAGGTGACAGTGCTGCGCGGCGGAAAAGGTGTCAAGCTTGTGGCACACGAGCGCGCGCCCTTCCGGCCCGAGGCCCTGCGGACGGTGACCTTTGAGGCCCGGTCGCATGCCGAGGACCCGCGCGTGCCGCCGGGTGTGGGGGGGATCGTGCTGACGGACATCACCGGCGTGCCGATTGAGATCGACGTGCGTGAGGGGGATCTGATTCTCGCACTGGACGAGGAGGCGCTGCCCGTTGCCACGGCCGCGGAGCGATTTGAAAAATGGCGGCAGGGGCAGTGGGTCGGGCGCGGCTTTCCCGTGGACGTCGGTCGCCTTCCGCCACAGGCACAGCTTCGGCTCCAGCCGGGTCAGGCGGTAATGGCCCGCACGGCGCAGATTTTGCGCGGCGGGGAGGCGCTGAACATCGTCGTTTCGCTGGGGCGATGGCCGACCTACCTCGCGGACCAGATGCAGGGGGCGCCACGTGCCGGCGGGGGCGGTCAGCGGGAGCAGGTGATCGAGTCTTTCGGCTCCTGGTGGCGAGAGACCTTCGATCCCGACGGATTGTTTTCGGAACGGGCGGAGTACGACCCAGACTGGCAGCTCAAGCCCACCTGGAAGTCGCACTGATCGGGCGGCCTGTGATACCGGCGGTTCGTTGAACGCCAGATACGATTTGCCTGCTGCCTTCCGGCGTGATGCATCTCATCGACCTTAGCTGATAAATGGCGCACGACGTTGTGTGCGATGGTCGCGCAGGAAGTGCGCATCGTCTCAATAACGTGAAAGCGCAGTCGCGCCGGACGCGGGACGCGAAAATTTTGCGCGTTCATTTCTCGTGCGAAATATCGGTCGAAAATGCGATACACCCTCGGCCGCGTGTCGGGCCGATACTTATTATCAGTATTGCCGGTAGCGCCGACCGGTTGCCAGCGTCCGATCATGGAAAATATCTTTCAATGCTGCAAACTGGGTTTGCCCGCCCGACCATTGTTTCTTATGCTGAAAATGGCCTTCACCGATGTGAGTGCTGGTTTGGTGGTGAAGGCCCGGTCGATACCGCGAGCTGAGAGAATTGAACGGCTCGCGGCTGGCCCCGGCCCATCGGCGGTTCGGGCAGCTCGATCGCGGAGGGGTATGGCGTCGCGTCGACCTTGGTCCTGCGTCGCCACACATCACACGTCTGCCGCCCTTGGAGCGTTGCGGCAGGATCCGACTTCGCCACATGAAACGACGCGTCGCGGTTCGCACGAGCAGCCGTTTGGGCATGTTCTCGCGGAAAGCGGCAGTGCGTTACGGATTCGACAGAACGGACGCTGTCGGAGTGATTTCCCCTCGCGTTGGGGGGAAAGAAGGAAAGGGCACGGAGCACGGCAGGACGCCGGATTCCGGCCTGACCGCTTGGGGGACAGCGTCCGTTCCCTGCAGGAGAGGAGAAGCTATGAACGCTTTGATCAATCGAGTGAAGTCGTTTTTCGTCGAGGAAGATGGCGCGACGGCGACGGAGTACGCCGTGATGCTCGCGCTGATTATCGTGATCGCACTCGGCGCGATCAGCGCGCTGGGCACCAAGGTTTCGGCGACGTTCGCCGACGTGGAAAGCCAGATGCCGTAAGGCATCGCGCGACGGCGGAGGCGCCAGGCGGCGCCTTTGCCTGAACCGTAGTGGCGGCTCGACGGGCGGCGGCATGACGCCCCGCCCGTCGGGCGCGTTACGGGAATCTCGTACGGCTCGGCGGACCAAACGTCGAACGTGCGACTCTGACCATGAGGAAGGTGAAGTGATGTTCGAAGCCGGGTCAGGATGGTGGATGTTTGCGGTGCTCGTTCCCGCGATGCTCTTCGCGGGCTGGAACGACTACCGCACGCATCGCGTCCCGAACTGGCTGAACGTGCTTCTGGCGTCGGGCGGCCTCGCAGCGCATACCTGGTTTGCCGGTTGGGCAGGCCTGTGGCACGCGGCGGTCGGCATGCTGGTCGGCTTCGGGCTCCTCGTGGGCCTGTGGCTGATTCGCGGCATGGGCGCCGGCGATGTGAAGTTCATGGCCGGCCTCGGGGCCTGGCTGGGGCCGCAGCTGACGCTCTATGCCGTGGCGGCCGCCGGGCTAATCGGCGGCGTGATCGCGCTGGGCATGATCGCGGCGCGAGGTCAATGGCGGCAGTCGGCCTTCAACGTGGGTGTGCTGATATCCAAGTGCAGTTCCGTCCGCACGGCGCTGAGCGACTTCGGCTCGGCCGGGCAGCTTTCGGGACAGGCGGGAATGATGCCGTATGCCATTCCGCTGTCCCTGGGCACGACGGTGGTGATTCTGGCCAGGTTCTCCGGATGGTGGGGAGTGCTATGAAAACGAACCGAAGAAAATTCGCGCGTCGTGGTGCCGCGGTCGTTGAGGCCGCTGTGGTCGCTCCGCTGATGATCCTGTCGATGTTCGGCATGATCGAGGTGGGCTACGCTTTCATGGTCAAACAGACTGTGACGCTCGCAGCCCGTGAGGGTGCCAGAGCTGCGGCACTACCTGGCGGGAACATGAGCAGCGTGCAGTCCGCCGTGGACGCTTCCATGGGCGCCGCAAACCTGAGCGGCTACACCACCACCAGCAACATCAGCACCGTCGGCCCGACGGACGTCGAAGTCTGGGTCGAAGTGCGCATGCCGTTTGATCGCGTCGGTTTCACCGGCCAGCTCATGGGCGGCGGCTCTTTCGACATCACCGGGCGGACCACGATGCGCCGCGAGGGCATCGAAACCGGCTCCGACGGACAGGGCGGCGGTATCGAACTCTAAACGGTAGCATTCACGCGGCGACCGGCTTCGGCGCGGCGTCAATGGACGATACGGATGAAACCCAAAACCATCATACCGTTGGTCATCGGCCTGGGCGTCGGCTTCTTCGCCATCAAGATGGGTCTGGACCTGATCCAGAAGGCCAAGGGCGCGCAGGGGCTGGAGACGGTCGTCTGCGTCAGCGCCAAGCAGATCGAAGTGGCCACCCGCGTTACCGAGTCGATGATCAGCACGGCCCGCGTGCCGGTCGCGCTCGTTCCGTCAAACGCCTTCACCGACCCGAAGAATCTCGTCGGCCGAGTTACCAGCATGACCGTCGCGCCCGGTGTTCCGATCACCAATAACATGCTCGCCCCGGTGGGCTCGGAACCTGGCCTGCGGGCGATCATCCCGCAGGGCCATCGCGCGGTGAGTGTCAGCGTTACGGAGGAATCCGCGGTCGCCGGATTCATCACGCCGGGCAGTCGTGTGGATGTATCCACCGTTTCGGAACGCGACGGCGCCAGCAAGCTGATTCTGACCAACATCGAAGTCGGTGCGGTCGGCCAGTCGCTCAGCGAGGTCGGCGCCGACGGCAAGAGTACGCGCGTGACCAAGTCGGTGACGCTCTTCCTTGAGCCGCACGAGGTGCAGATTCTCAACAGCCACACCGCCGGCCGCAGTCAGAAAGTACGACTCGCACTGCGCGGCAACAATGAGGAACCGAGCGACGCTTTCTGGTCGAAGTTCCTCCAGAACACCCTGTCGAATCAACTGGTAGCCAAGGCCGCTTCATCGAAGGCAGAGGAAGCCCCGCGGCGCCAGTACGTCGTCGAAGTGCTACACGGCGACGAACTCGAACGACTCGTTTTTGATGATTCCGGCCTCGTGGAGCGGAGAGCATCGGGCAGCACACAGGATGTGCGCTCGAGCCGCTATCCGTCAGCCAAGGGTGCGGAAAACACGCAGAACACTCCAAAGTCGGAGGTACTTGAATGATCGCTCCCACGGATGGAAACGCCTCGCCGGACAAGGCCGCCTCAAGGAAGAGTGCGGTCGCTTGTCCGTTATGCGTGCCCGGAATTCGCGCGGGTCAGGCCCGAGCGACCGCGCTGGCATTGGTCGCGCTGACGCTTGGTACCAGTCTGGCCACTGTGCAGGCAGGTTCGAGTCTTTCCGGACCCGTTCTGCTGGATACGACCTGTCGTGTGATGGCCAATCGCGCCTTGGCGCTCGCCGATGGACCTGCTGATCCGGCCGAGCGTGAACAGCGTGTCGTACGGGCCAATCAGCCGACGTCCCTGCCTCCGGTAAAAGACGCCGCTGCAAACAAAGATGAAACCACACAGCCGGGCTCCGTCGTTGAGCCGGCACCGCCGCCGCCCAAAGCGGCTTCGAATGTTACTCCACCCGATTCAAACACGGATCAGCTACTCGATACGCCTGTGCTTCTGGCCAGCGCGCAGCAGCCGCAGGGCGGAGTGCCAGCCGGCGCAGCCGCCATGGGCGATTCAGATTTGATCGCCGGTATTGATGTGCAGAGTCATCGGGCACGGCCGGTGGTCGTTTCGCGAAACAGCTCCGCCGTCGTGGACCTCAAGGCACGATGCGATCGAGCGGAGATCGCCGATCCGAATATTGCAGAGATCTTCGTCGTATCACCGACGCGGATCATTGTGACCGGCCGGAACTTCGGTTCCACGCAGATGATCCTCTGGTTCGGCGATCAGCAGCGCGTTTTCTCGATCAACGTCGAGCATGATCTGTCGGTTTTGAACGAGGCGATCCGCCGCGTGTCGCCGACGGCGCGGGTCGAGCCGCGCAGCGTCAACGGCGTCATTGTGCTGGCCGGTACCGTGCCGGATTCCCAGAGTGCCGAGCGCATCGTCGAGATCGCCACGCTCTACCAGGGGGGGGTCGTGCGCAACCAGTTGAGCGTCGCCGGCGTGCAACAGACCATGCTGCGCGTGGTGGTCGCCGAAGTGAACAAGGAGGCCGTACGCCAACTCGGTTTCAACTGGGCGATCGGCGCTTCCGATTGGTCGCGCGATTTCTTCTTCGCCAACAATGTCGCCCAGCTCAACCCCACGGTCTATTCGTCCAACGGGCTGGCGAATATCCTCGCGCCGAATCCGGCCGGACAGTTGACCTATTCCGTGGCCGCGACAGCGAATGGGGCGAACACGAACCTCACCTTCGGCTTCCCGCGCGCCGAGTTCCAGGTCTTTATGCAGGCCCTGCGACAGAACTCGCTGGCCCGCGTCCTCGCGGAGCCGAACCTGGTGGCCATCAGCGGACAAACCGCGACGTTCCTCGCGGGCGGCGAAGTGCCGATCCCGGTGACACAGGGCGGCGCCGTGGCCGGCTCCATCACCATCGAATACAAGGAATTCGGCGTGCGACTCGCATTCACGCCGACCGTCATGGCCGGGCAGATTGTCCGGCTGCATGTCATGAGCGAAGTCAGCGACGCCATCCCGGGCATGGCTTTGCCCGGCGGGCTGCCCGTCTTTTCGTTCACGACGCGGCGTGTGGAATCGACGATCGAATGCGGAAACGGGCAGACCTTTGCCATGGCGGGGCTGCTGAGTGAGCGAGTTCAGGCAGTCTCCGAGAAGATACCTGGCCTGGGTGACCTGCCGGTACTAGGATCGTTGTTCAGTTCAATGCAGTATCAGCGAAACAACACGGAACTGGTCATCCTGGTGACACCGCAGCTCGTCGAACCGCTCGATCCGCAGCAGGTTCCTCCGCCTCCGGGATCCGAGATGGGACACCCGGACGATTTCCAGTTTTTCGCACTGGGTCAGCTCGAAGGCACGCCACGGACCGCGCCGTCGGTCGAGCGCGTGCCGCGCGAGGAGGCCCCGGTGACATCACCGCCGTCGGTCAGTTCCGCCGGCTGGCCGTCGTCACCGCTGACGCTTCGCGGATCCTGGGGATACGCGGACTTTGAGTAACTGCAAGCCAGGCGATGCCGGTTGTGCCCACAGCGGCGCGTCGGCTCGTGAAACAATGCCATCGTGCACTTGCTCGATGGCGAGCTTATCGCCAACTCCCGCCGGCCGTTCTGAAAGAGGCTGCGGGGCGAAACCCCACGGACAACCTGTGACGCCGCGCGGCGCCCAGTGTGTCTGGTTCGCCACGCCGGTCACTCCCAGGAGGGCAAGCGATGTTCCTGTTCCGAAAATCCCGTCATCGATCCACTCGACGCGCCACGATCCTGACGCAGACCGTCATCTTCGGCGGCGCGGTCGGGCTGGGTGTGGCCGCGCTCGCGGTCGACACCGGTCTGATGTTCGCAGCCAAGCAGGAGCTGCAAAGTGCCGCGGATGCCGCCGCGTTGGCTGCCGCGTCGCAACTTGGTTCGACGAGCAATGCGGCCGCACTCACCGTCGCGGAGGCCGCGACTTTTGCCAGTCTCAACGAGATCGCAGGCCAGTCGGCCACGCTGATTGAATCCGACGTCGTGCTCGGCCATGCCGTGCTCAACGGCGATCGATTCGATTTTGTGCCCAACGAGCAACCCTACGATGCCGTGCGTGTGTCTCTCAAACGCGATCACACCGTCGCGGATGGTCCGGTCTCGCTTGTTTTCGGAAAGGCACTCGGCATGGAAGGCGCCCGGATCAAGGCCAGCGCTACTGCGATGCTCACCCTGCGCGACATCGCCGTCGTCATCGACCTGTCCGGCTCGATGAATGATGACAGCGAACTGCGTCACCATCAGAACTACATTTCGGAGGCAGACGGTTCTTCGCGGCCTGGCGTGCAGATCAACCTGGAGGATGTCTGGCTCGCGATGCCTTGCGCAAAGGGGAACAACGGTGTCGGTAATGGTATCGACCCTGCTCCGCCGGGGAATCCTTCGAACTACAACGACCAGCCTGGTACCGGTCCCGGCTCGCCGAACAGTCAGGGCGGGAATCCCAGTCCGGGCGCCGATCCTTCAGGATCCAATGGTGGTTGCGGCGGTCCGCGGTGGGGTTGGATGACCGGTTTCGGAAGTACGATCGTCCTCGGTTCGTACAATCCGACGACCGATCCGGGTCTCTATCACATCCCGCGATCAAGTACTTGCACGCATTCGGATGTGATCGCCAACCTGACGGAGGCCGGTTACTCTTCTGCGGAGCGATCCGCACTGCTGTCGGGTCAGTATGACAGCAATGCCACGCTCTACTACAACCGCGTGAAAGTGTGTCTCGGCCTGGCGGGATGGCGCAGCAAGAAGTCCGGCGGTAAGTACAACGGAGGCCCTGGCAACGGCGATAACAAGGTCGATACCAATGAGCTGACGCAACAGGTATCATGGCCATTTGATGCCGGCAGCTGGGATGATTACCTCGCCTATGTGACCGGCAACGGCTCGCAGATGTTTCAGACGGACTCGCGCTTCCGCTATCGTTACGGAATCAAGACCGTCGTGAACTATCTGCTGGAGAAACAGGCAGGCCGGAGCCGATGTCCGGAGCTCGGCAATGCGCCGGAAGAGCCGCTCTATTCCACAAAGAACGCCGTGCAGGCCCTGATCGATACGCTCGTGGAACTCGACACGCAGGACTACTGCTCGCTGGAAATATTTGCTACGACCAGCCGGCACGAGGTGAATCTGGTCGGGCCGACGGAGACGGTCAGTTCGGCCGAAGCACTTCAGGCGATTCCCGATCGGCTCCGTCAGATGCAGGCCGGACATTACAACTCCACAACCTGCATCGGCTGCGGTGTTCAGCAGGGTATGACCGAGCTGACCTCAGCGCGGACCCGGAGCTCTGCCGCCAAGGTGATTATCCTGATGACCGACGGCAAGCCGAACGTGGCCCCGAGTGGTTGGAATCCGACCAGCTACAGCATTGACCGGGCACAGGCCGCAGCAGCAATGGGGATGACCATGCATGTTGTCGGCGTCGGTGCGGACGTGGATCCGGACCTGCTCCAGGAAATGGCGAACATCGGCAGAGGACACTACTTCTATGCCGACAGCGCGCCGGATCCTGTCACGGGGCAGCCGCTCTACGTCCATCAACTCCGTGAAATTTTCGAAACCCTGGCGACCAAGCGACCGGTTCGCTTGATCCAGTAACCGTTGATGCTTCTCGGACGCCGCGGCCACCCGCGCTTCAGGGCTTGACCCGTTCCCGGCCATCCGTCGGAAGAACGAGAAGAGACCTGAAGAGCGGGGTTGCGGTGGCCGATAAGACAGAGGCGACGAAGCCCGGTCGTGTCGCATGCGGCGCGCCCGGGTCGTTCCTCATTATTGGGAGGAGGGGGCCTGCCGCTGTGGCCGATGCTCCCCGTCGGGTGACAACGTCATGGCGCAAACGGTTCGAGTCATCCTCTACACCACAAATGAATCGACCCTGCCTGAATTGCGCCGCGTGGTGACCTCGCTGCCGCAGATGAGAATCGTGGCCGAGCTGGAAGAAGCCAGTTTCTTTGCCCAGGCGGTTTCTCAGTTCCCGGCGGACCTGCTCCTGGTGGACCTCGATCCTAACCCACTGGTAGTGATCGAGTGTCTCAAGCCGCTTCAGGAAGTCGCGCCGGAGCTTCCGATCTTCGCGCTTTCCAGCCAGACCGACGGCAACGTTGTCCTGTCGGCGATGCGCGCGGGCATTAAGGAATATCTCCTCAAACCACTCAATCCGGAAGAATTCGAACAGGCAGCCACGCGTTGCGTACGCACCCAGACCCGTACCAAGGAGCCCGGCAAGCTGATTTCGATCATGGGCAGTTCCGGCGGCGTCGGTTGCACGACGCTGGCGACGAATCTTGCGGTGGAACTGGCCGATCTGGTTGGATCGGAACAGCGCGTGGCCCTGGTCGATCTTGATTTTCGCTTCGGCCACGTCGCGACCATGCTCGACGTGCATGGGCAGTTCACGGTCGCCGATCTGTGCAGCACGCCGGAAGAACTCGACCCGCAGATGGTCCTCAAGGCGCTTATCCGTCATGAGTCAGGCGTGCATGTGCTCCGCCGACCGCACACGTTCGCGCAGGCGGAGATGATCACGGCGGCGCATTGCGCCAACGTGTTGCAATCGCTTCAGGACCTTTGCGCCTACGTCGTGGTGGACGGTCCGACGCGACACGATCCGGGCGGCCGCTGTGTACTGGACGCGGCGGATTACAACCTGCTGCTGATTCAGTTGCTTGTTACCAGTGTACGCAATGCCGACCGCATGGTGCAGGAGCTGGCCGTGCAGGGTTACAACACGCAGCGCGTGCAATTCGTCTGCAACCGGCTCGGACGCGATTCGGGACATCTGACAGTGGACCAGGTGGAGACGATCCTGAATCGCAAGCTGCTCTGCACGATCCTGGATGACTGGAAATCCGTCAGCGAGAGCATCAATATCGGACAGCCGCTCAAGAAGGAACACGATCGCACGAAGGTGCGGCAGGACATCCGCGCGCTGGCCCAGAGGATTCACTGCCCGGAGGCCCTGGCAGCGGAGGCCGGCCGAAGAGGCGGCCTGTTGCAGAAACTGTTTCGCCGGCCGGCCGGTGCGAAGGAAGAGGTCGTCCGCGATTCGGACCTGCCGACGCCGGCGACGATCGGCTGATGTTCCCGGCCGATAACCACTCACCGCACTTTTTGACATACCGTCTGCTAGTCAAACGCCACGTCGCGATCAACCGATGATGAGGGGGGCCCGGTGCGCACGTGGACCTGGTTCCATTCGTGATCCGGCGTCGTTGTGAGGGAAGCGGCGCGAGCTGAAGGCGCGGCCGTTGCGGGGGTATCTGGCATGTTTGGTCGATCAAAGGTTCCTACGCTGAAAGTACCCAAGCAGGGCGGTTCCACGGAAACGGCCGCGGAAAAGCCCGGCGCGCACGGTCCTGCGCCGAGTGCCGCACCGCCGGTCTCGCATGCGCCCGCCGGCAAGTCACCCTCGGCCGCGAACGCGGCGATGAAAGCCGGCGACCGCGACGACGAATATTACGAGCTGAAATCTCGGATACACCGGCAACTGGTCGAGACGCTCGACCTGACGGCGCTCTCCAAGCGCAGCGGCGAAGATGTGCGCGAAGAAGTGCGGCAGGTCATTGCCGGTCTTTGCGATCAGCAGAACGTTCTGCTTAACTACAACGACAAACAGAAACTGATCAGCGAAATCCTGGACGAAACCTTCGGACTCGGACCGCTTGAAGGGCTGCTCAAGGATCCGCTGATCAGCGATATCCTCATCAACGGGCCCAAGCAGGTCTACGTGGAGCGAAAAGGACGACTGACGCTGACCGGCATCAGCTTCCGTGACAATGCCCACCTGATGCATGTGATCGACAAGATCGTCTCCTCCGTCGGCCGACGCTGCGATGAAGTCTCGCCGATGGTGGACGCCCGGCTCAAGGACGGCTCCCGCGTCAATGCGATCATCCCCCCGCTGGCGATCGACGGACCTTCGGTGTCGATCCGCCGATTCGGCGCCGATCCAATTACCTGGGATGACTATGTCCGGTTCAACTCCGTCACGCCGGAGATGGTGGAGTTCCTGAAGGCGTGTGTCATCGCCCATCTGAACATCATCGTGGCGGGCGGTACGGGTTCAGGTAAGACCACGCTGCTGAACAACCTCTCATCTTTTATTCCGGATACGGATCGCATCGTGACGATCGAAGACGCCGCGGAGCTGCGTCTTCGGCAGCCGCACGTGGTTCGGCTGGAGTCGCGACCGCCGAATATCGAGGGCAAAGGCCGCATCAGCATTCGCGATCTGCTGATCAACGCGCTGCGCATGCGGCCCGACCGCATTGTGGTCGGCGAGTGCCGTGGCGCCGAGACGCTCGACATGCTTCAGGCCATGAACACCGGCCACGACGGCTCGCTGACGACGATCCACGCCAACAGCGTGCGCGACGCGGTGCAGCGCGTGGAGACGATGGTGATGATGGCGGGCTTCGATCTGCCGATCAAGGCGATTCGCCAGCAGTTCGCCAGCGCGGTGCACCTGGTGATCAATGCGTCGCGACTGACCGGCGGTCCGCGAAAGATCATGTCGATCGCGGAGGTGCAGGGCATGGAAGGCGAGGCCGTCACCATGCAGGAGATTTTCAAGTTCGAGCAGATCGGCGTGGACGGGGCCGGGAAGGCCTACGGTCGATTTGTGGCCACGGGTCTGCGGCCTACCTTCCTCGAACGGCTCAAGTCCGCAGGTGTAGCGCTGGATCCCGGCATTTTCGAGCGGCGCGTGCTGTCGACGGATCAACCGGCCCAGTAAAAAGCAGGAGCAGTTAACGTGCTGACGGCGGGTATGCTGGCGATGGAACTGGGAATCCTGGAGCAGGTTGCGCTCTACGGGCTGCCGCTGATCGGCTCCATCATGCTGGCGTACGCCATCTTCAACCTGGTCGCGGACCTTCGCAAGGTGGAGTCGAAGAAGGTCGATCAGCGATTGCGAGATCGCGACGACCCGGACGGCGAGAGCGCCCACGAGCGCGCGGTAAAGGAATCCATTCTCCGACGGCAGCATGAGCTGGACAGCGCGTTTTCGCAGGCGGTCGCCAAGTTCAAGTTCATTCCCGCACTTCAGCGGATGCTGGATCAGGCAAACCTGCCGTGGAGTGCGACAAAGCTCAGCATCCAACTCGTCGGTGTCGCCGCCGCCGCCTACATCGCCGCATACTTCCTGCAATGCAGCCAGTGGATCTGCATTTCGTCCGCCGGCGCGTGCGTCGCCCTTCCGCTGCTCGCCATCCTCATCAAGCAACGCATGCGGCTGGCCAAGTTCATGAACCAGCTTCCGGACGTCTTCGAGCTGATGAGCCAGGCGCTGCGGGCCGGTCACTCGCTGGCCAACTCGATCCTGATCGTCGGCCAGCAGCTTCCCGATCCGGTCGGGACGGAGTTTGCTCGCGTCTTTCACGAGCAGAATCTCGGCATCAAGATCGAGGACGCGCTGAAGGACATGGCCCGGCGGATCGGGCTGATGGACGTGCGCTTCTTTGTGACGGCCGTGCTGATACAGCGGCAGACCGGCGGCGATCTTGCGGAAGTGCTGGACAACATCAGCGGCGTCATACGCGATCGCATCAAGCTGTTCGGCTCGGTCAAGGCCCTGACAGCGGAAGGCCGGCTCTCGGGCTATGTGCTGCTCGCGCTGCCGGTCGTGGTCTTTCTTGTCGAGCTGATCATCAATCCGAACTATGCCGACGTCATGCTCAGCGAGGAGATCGGTCAGTACGCCCTGATCGGCGCGGGCATCTCGCAGCTGTTGGGCCTGGCGATGATCCAGAAGATCGTCAACATCAAGGTGTAGCATGGAGACGATGGACCTCATCTTACTCGCTGGGCTTGCGGCAGTCGCCGTCGGTTTGATCGTCTATTCGCTCATGCCCAAGACCGGTGACAAGGAAGAGGTGGTGCGCCGTCGCACGGCGGGTCTGACGCCGACCGAGGACCTGACGCCGCTGAAGACCAAGGCCAAGGAACGCGCCATCACAGAGACGCTGCGCAAGGCGGCGCCGATGCTCTCGCGGCCGGTCATGCCGAAGAATGAGGCGGAGCAGTCGAAGCTGCGCGCACGGCTGATGACGGCCGGTTTTCGGCGGGAGGCCGCGCCGATTCTTTTCCTGTCGACGAAGACGCTCGGCGGTCTGATCGGCGGTGGGCTGGCGGCGCTCTATGCCTTCGGCGCGAACAAGGAATTCAACGATGTGATCTTCTGGGCGATCGGCGGGCTGGGCATCGGCTTCATGCTGCCGGAGTTCTGGCTTTCGAACGCGGTGAAGAAACGCGTCGAGGCCGTTCGCAACGGCCTGCCGGATTCGTTGGACCTGATGGTCGTCGCGGTGGAATCCGGCCTGGGTCTGGACGCGGCGATCCTTCGCGTCAGCGATGAGATGGGGCAGGTGCATCCCGCGCTGGCCGAGGAGCTTCAGATCGCCACGGTGGAGGCGCAGATGGGTGTTCCTCGCAGTGAGGCCCTCAGCAAGATGGCGGAACGCTCCGGCGTGCAGGAAATGAAGGCGCTGGTGGCGGTCATCACCCAGGCGGAAAAGCTCGGCACCAGCATCGCCAAGGCCCTGCGCAATCAGGCCGAAGCACTCCGCACGAAACGACGGCAGCGCGCCGAGGAACGCGCACAGAAGACAGCGGTCAAGCTCCTGATCCCGCTCGTGCTGTTTATCTTCCCCGCGATCTTCGTGGTCGTGGCCGGCCCGGCCGTGATCCATCTCATGAAGACATTCAGCGGCGGCGGCATCGGCAAGTGACGAAGTCGTTAACGTCGAAACGTCGAAACGCAATGCGACCCCTGTGGGGTCGAATACGATGACGACGATCCATTCCGGCGGCGACGCTGCGCTTGCCACCGGCTACTGAATCTCAGTCCTGTCGGACTGTAAACGGCGACGGGCATGACCCATCTTTGAATCTCATGACGTACTCTTGTGGGAGCGAACTTCCGACCGGTCGGGAGGCCGGCCCCACAGGTATCTTCAGGGGTACTCCTGAATCCTGTATCGTCAACGATATGTGCAATTGCTACTGAACCCCAGTTCCCAATTTTGCCGTGGCCACGAACCGTTGAATTGGCCAAGCAGAATTCAATAGAACGCTGTGACCAGGCGAGATGTCAGTGGCCGATGCGTTTGGCGGGGCGCGCGGGAATTACTTCGTTTTTCGCTGCCGCTTCCTGTACCGGTGGGCGATGCGGTTGAGCGTAGATGACCGGCGCGGCCATGAACGCCTCGACGAAGGGCTGGATGTCCAGACCGTTGGCGAGGCCGTCGCAGTTCAGATCGCTCCGGTTTGCGTGGGTGGTGCTCGGTGAGAGGCCGACGAGGACGGAGACGAAGTCCTCCAAGTCGCCGAAGTCGGTGACGAAGTCGCCGTTGATATCGACGCCGGGATTGCCGGGGACGCTGAGCGGGTTCGCCGGATCGCTGCACGCTTCTATCTCGTCGCGGTCAAAATGCCCATCGAGGTCGCGATCAATACCAATGCGTGTTTCCGAGCCCTTCGGGACGACGGTGTAGGTCAGCTCGCTGCCCGGCGCTGCTGCGGCCTGCAATGCTGCGGCGGTGATGGTCTCACTTGCCCGATCGGACTGGAAGATGTTTCCGCCGTTGTAGCGCCAGCCGCGATGGATTCCGCCGCGCACGCCCTTTACGACCAGGCCGACGCGATTGATGTTGGCCTCGGTGATCATGTTTGAGATCAGCGTAAGTTGACCGGGTTCCGGATTGGCGGCGTCGCGGAGGGTGGTCTGCCAGCCGACGGCAGCGTGGGCATCCTTGCTCGCCACACCGGGTGGCTCCAGTGCGGTTCGCGGCGGATACTGCGAGCCGCCGAACGCCAGCATGAGCGCGACCAGGTCGGCGGTCATCTGGTCGGAGCTGACGCTGAAGACCGGCTCATTCACGAAGCGGGCGATGGAATCGATACTTCCGTCGTGCAGGTAGCCGAAGCCGGAGGTGTTTCGGAGCTGGGTCAGCTCGAAGCCGACCTTGTCATGCTGGTTTCTCAGATGGGGCACCTTCATGCTGACGTTCGTGGAGCCATCGACGGAGACGAGGGCCAGATGACGTTCGCCGTTTGGTCCTGCCGGGATGGTCTGGAAGATGATTCCCTGGAGGACCGTGTCGGTGCCGGCGCCGGTCGGCAGGGTGTGACAGGTGACGCAATTGACGACGTCGAGGTTGGCCGTGCGATAGGCGCTGAGACCGTTGACGGCGTTTCCGTTGGGCAGCGGCAGCCCGGCGGGGCCGAAGCGGCCGGTGGTGTAATGACCGGGCAGCGGCAGGTCGGTCGGCAGGGTGTTGTCGAAATTGCGAAAGGGGTTGGGAGGGAAGTGAATCGTCGCCAGGAAGTTTTCGAATTCCTGCATCTCGTCGTCCGGCAATGGTGCGTCGTCGCCTTGCAGACCGGCAAACGCGCCGGCGAATTCTTCGAGACCGTCGCGGTCGCCGCGCCAGTGGTGCGGCTCCTTGCCGATGATGTCCTGCAGCGTCTGCGTGGTCATCGGGCCTTTCATAGGGTGCCAGTCCTGACAGCCGCCGCCGAGGCAGTTCTGACAATCTCCGGAGGGGCAGGTCGTTCCGGGGCCGAAGTTGGTGAAGGTCTTGACCTCACCGCTGGGGTCGCCCAGGTCCCATGCGAGGCGGTCCATGCGTGCATCGACATGGCACGATGCGCAGGCGATATGCCCCAGGCCGCTGTTGCGATGCGTATCGTAAAGATGCTTGCGGCCGACCTTGACGGCGATCGGCGTGGGATCATGCAATGACACGCGCGGCAGGAGTTCGATTTCGTTTGCCGGGTCGATCGTCGTGATCGTGGCAGCGAACTTGTTGAGCACGTAGAGCCGGTTGCGGTCCTCATCGAGCACGATGCCGGTCGGGCCCTCGCCGACGGGGATGGTGGGCGACAAGCCGGCGCGACCGCCGGCGGCGTTGATGACGATGACGTTGTTCGAGCCCATGCCGGTGACATAGCCGCGTGTGCCTGCTGCGTTCCAGGCGATGCCGCGCGGATCGCCGATGGACATTTCACGATCATCCTGCGGGATGGGGACGAAAGGTACGGTGGTGCCATAGGTCAGGTGCGGATTCAGGTCGGTCACGTCGATCGCGCCGGGTCCGGCCGGATCGACGCGGGCGATGTTTACACGAAGGAACCGGCCTTCGAGCACGGGCTCGAAGCGAACTTCGTTTGTCGCGTCGGTGCCGATGACGGTGACTTCGCCGTCGGCCGGATTGATCGCCAGGGCCATGCACAGATTCATCAGGTCGGTTGCGTAGCTGATGTTCAGCGTGTCGGCATGAATGACGGCCAGATCGTGGTCGTAGAGGTCCCAGCCGGTGAGGCGGCCGCTCAGGTGTGCCTGTGAGCCGCTGACCAGCTCGGTCCAGTCGCCGTTGTTGTCGTCCATCCATCGGTCGGCCTCGTTCTTGCGGACAATGAGACCGACAGGGGGCGGCGGCGGATTGTCAGGGTCTTGCGGCGGCTTGAAGTTCGCGCCGTCGTTGGGGGGAGGGTTGACGCCTCCATAGGGACCGGCTGGATCGCTGACCACGTTTTCGGGGAAGCCGTTGTTGATCGTGCTGCCGCCGCCAAGGATGGTCGTGCGGTTGCCGGACTTGAAGACGGCGACATAGACCTCGTTTCGCGTCGGGCTGTAGGCCAGGGAGCGCGGGTCTTCGCCGAGGATCGACAAGCGGGTAGGAGGTGAGTCGAGATTCGTGAGGTCGTAGACCAGCACCGTGCTGGGCTGGGCGCAGGAGACGAAAGCGCGCGGCGCGGTTCCGCCGAAGATGACATCGCACGGCTCGTCATCGGTGCGCAGGGTGCGGACCACGTTGCCCGTCGAGAGTCGGACGATGCTCACGTCGTCGGAGATGTGATTCACGACCCATGCTTCGTCGTTGGTGCGTGCGCGTACGGTGACCGGGTCGAGGCCGACGGGGATCGATGTCAGGTGTGCCGGTTTGCCGGTGGTGATGTCGTAGACTTCGAGGCGATTGTCCGCGGTGTTGACGGCGAGCAGATGCGTGCCGTCCGGCGTGATGTCGAGCGGGTGGACGTGTGCTGATTCCCAGTTGACGAAGGACTGGGCCGCGAGCGGCGGACACAATGCGGCGCAGACGATCCCGGCGAGCAGACAGTACCTACGGTTCATGGCGATCCCTCACTCAGGAATCCATCTTACCAGATTTGTCAGGTTCGCGGGCATGGGTTACTACTGGCTTAGCGGCCGGGGGTTAGGGGCACGCCGCTATCCCAGCGGCAGCGGCACCGCAGGATCGCCGCGGTGGAACGATTCCCGCAATCGGCCAATACGAGGACCCGCCGACCGTGAAACCGCAGTACAGGGAAGATCATTCGGCGGAATCCGCGGCGGCTGCGTTTGAGCCGGAGGCGTCGATGCCGGCGACGGTCGCTCCGGAGCCGGTGACGGCCGATGCACCCGCGAGGCCATCACGTCCGCTTCTGGAGGGGCCGATTCGCTCGGCGGTCTTCTGGCTGGCACTGCCGATTCTCGGTGAGCAGGTTCTCAACGCGGCGATCGCGTGGAATGACACGTTTCTCGCGGGGCGCATCTCCGCAATGGCGACCGGCGCCGTGGGGTTTGCGAGTTATGTCAGTTGGCTGATGACCATGCTCTTTGCCATGGTGAGCGTCGGCGCGACGGCGATCGTATCTCGGGCGATTGGCGGGCGGCGCGGCGACGAGGCCTCGCAGGCGACGAATCAGGCCTTTGTGATGTCGGTGGTCGTCGGCGCGGCGGGGACGCTGCTGATCTGGCTGATCGCACCGGCCTTTGTTTATCTTCTGAATCTGCGGGGCGATGCCGCGGCACTGGCAGTGACTTATCTGCGCATCGATGCGGTGGGCTACATCGGCGCGTCGATGTCGTTTGCCCTGGCGGCGTGTCTGCGCGGAGCGGGCGATACGCGCACGCCCCTGAAGGTGCTGGGCGTCGTCAATGTGCTGAACCTGATTCTGAGCTGGGTCTTGACGTTCGGGATCGGACCGTGGCCGGGGTTGGGCGTTGCGGGCATTGCCTGGGGTACGGTCCTGGCGCGGTGGATCGGCGCGCTGGGATTCGTGGGGCTGTTGCAGAGGAGATCGTCGCCGGCAGACAGCCCGGCACATCCTGCCGGACGCGATGGCTACAGCGTTCTGCACCTGAGCGCATCGCGGATGCGGCCGGATCGTCCGATGCTCTGGCGGATGATTCGTGTCGGCGCGCCGGCGACGCTCGACGGGCTGCTTTCCTTCTCGGGACATTTCGTCTTCATGTCGATCGTCAATCGCGTGCCGAGTGCGTTTCCGGTGGATGTGATGTACGCGGCGCACATCATCGGTATCCGCATCGAATCGCTCTCCTATCTGCCGGCCAATGCCTACATGCACGCGGCTTCGACGCTTGTGGGGCAGAATCTCGGCGCGGAGCAGCCGGATCGTGCACGGCGATGCGCGAACGAGGCGGTGCGGCAGACGATGGTGATGATGTGCGTATCTGCCATGGCGCTGTACTTCGGGGCGGGGATGATGTACCGGTTGCTCTCGACGAGCCCGGACGTCTGGGCCTGTGGCGTGCCGGCGTTGAAGGTGCTGGCGTTTTTCCAGTTTGTGCTCGGCCCGCTGATTGTCCTGATCGGGGCGCTGCGCGGGGCGGGTGACACGCGAGTGCCGATCCTGATTACGTTCGCGGGCATGGCCCTTGTGCGCATTCCCGGCGCGCTTTTTGGCGGGTTCGTGCTGCAATGGGGCCTGCTCGGCGCATGGCTGGGGATGTTTGCCGATCTGACGGTGCGTGCGGTACTGATGATCTGGCGATTTCGCAGCGGCCGTTGGGCGAAGATCAAAGTTTGAGAATGTCAAAACGTCGAAACGTCGAACAGTCGAAAAATGAAGCCGATGGATGGTCATGGTACGCCGGGATCGGCATCTTGATTGTGTGCCAATTTGGGATTGCAATACGCGCACGTCACGGAGGTGATTTATGAAGTCGCTTGTCGGAATCCTGATGGGGTCGAAGTCGGACTGGTCCACGATGGAGCATGCCGCCGCGACGCTGGAGAAGCTCGGCGTGCCGCACGAGGTGCGCGTGCTGTCGGCACATCGCACGCCGGACCAGACGCTGGAATACGCCGCGACTGCCGAGTCGCGCGGGCTTGAGGTCATCATCGCCGCCGCAGGCGGGGCGGCGCACCTGGCCGGCGTCGTCGCCGCCAAGACGGCGCTGCCGGTGCTCGGTGTGCCGATGGAATCCGCTTCGCTCAAGGGGCTCGACTCATTGTTGTCGATGGTGCAGATGCCGGCGGGGATTCCCGTGGGGACGCTGGCCATCGGCAAGCCCGGGGCGATCAACGCGGCGCTGCTTGCTGGTGCGATTCTCGCGAATAAGCATACCGACATCCGCGTCGCGGTGCATCGCTATCGGGAGGAGCAGTCCGCAGCGGTGCTGGCGAACACGGACCCGCGAAAGTCGTAGTCCCGTATTTATGGCACTGTTTCGAGAGCGACACGACGTGTATCGCGCAGCAGGGTGGGCATTGCACTTCGAAGATTGCGGACACGTATTTCCAGCTCTGGTGGGCGGTGCCCACCCTACAACAAACATCCCGGACATTTATGAACGATATGTTGCTTAGAACTTGATAATCTTCTGGCTCTGGGTGGTGTCCGGATTGTTGCATGCCAGGTTGTATGACGGGTGGGCATGGGCCCCGAGCGTCGCCAGGAGGGCGGCGCTGGTAACGGGCGTGCCCCACGGAAGCTTCTGAATTCCGACCGGATTACTTCGTCTGGCGACATCGACGGCAGAGGCGCCGTTCTGCGGACCGCCCGTGACGACGGTGATGATGTCTTCCACGCCGGAGGAACCGCCCGGGATGGAAGAAAACCGGACGAATCCGCCGCCGTCGGACATTTTTGATTCACTTCTGCGAAAGCCGTCCGACCCGATGACGTGCAGCCGCACCTCCACGCCGGGTAGCGGCGGTGTCAGTTGCATCAGCGGTTCGTAAGACTGGCCCGCGCCGGGATTGTTCGGATCGGTGACGAGTTCAATGGAGGTGATGCCGATATTGTTCGGCGCTAATCCGTTGAAAACGGCAGTTGCAGTGAAGTTGGCCAGATCCGACGAGACCGAGCTTGCCCAGCCCAGGAAGAATCCGGCGCCGTTGCCGATGAACGCGTCGCGAAGCTGCCCACCGGCCACGGCGAGGGCGTCGCTCTGACAGGCGTCAATAAACACGAAGGAGTTCGGGTAGCTTGCCGAACTGAAGAAGGCCGGTGTGAGTCCCCAATAGACATGGCCGCCTTCCGCAACGGGGACAAAGAAGGATCGCGCCTGCGCGAGACTGAAATGCCCGAACATGTCGAACGTCTGATTGATAATGTCGCTGGCCTCGATTTCCGTGCTGATGACGTTGGCGTCCAGGCCCTGGTTGGTCCTGCTCAGCGCGCCGTGCGATGAGATGTACAGAACGCCGCACATGGACAACTCATTCCAGAGGGCTGCGACTGCATCGAAGGAGTCCAGGCGACGGAGTGTCACCTCGAAGCCCGCATGTGTGAGCGGCTCGGTGATGTTTGCCGGATTCGCCTTGAAGAGCGACTGAAAATTGATGACCACGCAGGCCTTTCTGCTCTGCGGGAATGATGTCTCCTCGCAGATGATGAAGTCGTCCTCAATCGAGGAGGCATTCACGGCCGCTTTCCGATCGCCGGCCCTGTACGTTCGCGGTCCGGAGTCTGACGTTTGGGGATCGGGAAGAATCTGGCGTGCCGAGGGCAACGTCTGCCACTCGGTGCGATTTTTCGCATCCGTCATTACGGCGACGACCTCGCCGTTCTCCAGAGTGATGATGACTGTCACGCCGTCCGAAGACCGCTCCACCTTGGAGATACCCGGTTTGCCGGAGAGCGCTGCGATCAGCGCGCTGACGGGGTCCTGTGCTCCTGTGGCGGCGATGGCTTCAAAGTCCGAGGCGGCCTGTTTGAGGGCGGCAAATGCCTCGCTCATGGTGTTGACGTAGGCCTGCTCATCGGGGGAGAGTGAACGGAGCGAGGTGTCACAACTGGCGAAGGCGCAAAGTGTTGTAAATAATGCACTTATAGTGATTCTGCTCATTCTGAACATGCTTCGACTCCGAGATAGGTTCGACGTTGACCTCCATCGGGAGTTACACGCGGCGCGATCGACTCTCACACCCGAATTTGAGATATTTCGAGGAGGAATCCCGAGCGGGGGTAGCAGGGACGGTACGGTGACGGTGCCGATCGATGAATGTGAGCGCGTGTATCCCGATCATGGTGGGAAGTGCCCACCGTACGAATGCACAACGACATCACATCGACAGGATCGGCAGGCCCTGGGTCACTGGGCGGGCGATGAGGTCGTACGCGCGGCTGCCCGTGCAGCGGACCTGAACGAACTGGCCGGGATCGAACTCGCCGCCTTCGACGAAGACGGTACTGTCGACCTCGGGGGCCTGGCCTTCGTGGCGAGCAGGGTAGACGCCCTCGCGGCCGAAGCCGTCGATCATTACTTCGAGCGTGCGGCCTTTCATTGCCGCCGCACGGGCAAAGGCGACTTCCTGTTGCACGCACATCAACGCATCGACGCGGGCTGCGATCGTCTCCGGCGGGATCGCGCCCTTCATGCGATGCGCAGGCGTGCCCGACTCGCTGGAGTAGGGGAAGACGCCCATCGCGTCGAAACCGAAGCCACGGACGAACTCGCACAGCTCGGCATGATCGGCGTCGGTCTCGCCGGGGAAGCCGGAGATAAAGGTCGTGCGGATCGCCACGCCGGGGATGCGGCGGCGCAATTTGTCGAGCAGTAATTCCGTCTCGCGGCGGGTGACACGACGGTACATCGCCTTGAGCACGCGGTCGCTGATGTGCTGCAAGGGGATGTCAATGTATTTGGCGATCTTCTCGCAATCGGCAATGGCGTCGATCATCTCGTCGGTGAAGTCCGACGGGTAGGCGTACATCAGGCGAATCCATCGCACGCCGTCGAGCGTGTTCATCTCGCGCAGTAGCCCTGCGAGGCCGGGGGCGTACTTGATATCCTGCCCGTAGCTCGTGGTGTCCTGCCCGATGAGGTTCAGCTCGACAGCACCGTCAGCGATCAGCTCGCGGGCCTCGGCCATGATCTCGTCGACCGGCTTGCAGTGCATGGGGCCGCGGATGGAGGGGATGGTGCAGAAGGTACATTTCTGGTTGCAGCCCTCGCTCATGCGAAGGTAGGCGTAATGCGACGGCGTGAGTCGCAGGCGGGTGCGGTCGGACTTGTTCGCGCCGGTCCAGGATGACGGGTGATACTCGCCGAGGAAAATTGTGCGGCCGTCGTCCTTCCGATTTTTCGACTTTTCGATTTTTAGACTTTTCGACGTTTTGTCTGTTACGGCGCGAACGATATCGGCACGGTTGTTTACACCGACGAGGGCGTCGATCTCCGGCACGGCTTCGAGCAGCCGCTGGCCGTCGCGCTGGACGAGGCAACCGGCGACGACGAGACGCTTGATCTCGCCGTCACGTTTCTGTGCCGCAGCTTCCCTGAGGATTTCAATGGCTTCGTCGCGGGACGCTTCCAGGAAGCCGCAGGTGTTGACTACGACCACGTCGGCCGCGCCTCCGTCGCCGACGATGCCGCAGCCGCTCTCGGCGAGCAGGCCGAGCATCTTCTCGGAGTCGACGAGATTTTTCGGGCAACCGAGCGAGATGAATGAGACGGTCGGTGGGGGCATGGTGCGATGGTCCGGGCGATTTCGACGCAACAGGGCCATTATAGCGGCGGGCGGCTTATCCGGGCAGCGACGGCCTGCCGCGCTTGGCGCAATAAAAAAGGAACGCCGGAAAAGCCCGGCGTCCCTTGTAATATTGGCGAAGTCGGTTCGTTCGATGCGTCAGCAGGCGCGGCGGCGGCGGACCGCGATCAGGCCGAGCGTGCAAAGCAGAAGACCCGCCGTGCCGGGCTCGGGGACAATCTTGTCGGTGCCGACCCAGCCGCTGTCATTGTCGTTAATGCCCTGCACGTGTGCAGCGGAGTAATAGGTACCCGCTCCACCGCCCTCGACGCTGGAGAAAGCGAAGGAACTGGCCGCGATCGTCTGCGGCGAGGTGATCATGTAGGTGACGGAGTCGGTGCCGTTGAATCGATTCGGACCGGCGTTTGAAAAGGTAAAGCGGATGTCGAAGAGACCGTCGCCGTCGGCCTGGAAGGCGTTGACGCCCCGGCTGATCGATGACGCGAGCGGGCCGCCGGACAGGTAATTGATGGTCAAGCTGAGCGGGTTCAGCATCGGGTCGAGATTGAAGTACCAGTTGCTGACGAACTCGCTGGAGCTTTGCAGCAGACTCTCCATCTTCAACGAGACACCGCCGGGTACGTCGGTGAAGGTTGCGCGAAGCCACGGCGGAGTGCCGTTGGGCTGGGTCGCGCCGCTGAATTCGTAGCTGAGTTCGAAGATGATCGGTCCGGCCTGTGCAGGCACTGCCCATGTAGAGATGCCACAAAGACAGACCAGAATGAGAATCGCTTGGATATTCTTCACTTTCTTTCGTCTCCCAGTTTTACGAAACGCTCGGCTTCGTTCGTATGCCAAATTTCTGCGGCCGATGCCTGAACCGAGGCCATCGGTCAGCAAGATCATTCACCACTCGTACTCGGTTGCGGATCAGTCTTCCCCCGCCCGAGAGCGCTAACTACTGAGTAGAAATGTATCAGAACGGAGTGACCTGATCAAGGGATTCGGACTGTATATTTTCCCCTATCACTTTTGTCAGGCGATACTTATCGATGGGTTTCGTCATCATTTTATGGGGCACACCAATCCGTACCGTTATTTCGGCCATGGGGAGGATAACCCCGATAAAATGGTCGGGTTGTAGCGGTATAGGGATTATCTATTTTGTCAGATATGGAGTTCGTTCGGTCGACTCTTACGAGTATGCGTGGGTGAACAATATGAATAAGGCGACGTGATGCCCGCACTTCCTGCGAGATCTGCGCATGCGCCGGATGGTGCACGATGCAGACGGGCGGGATGCCCGTACCACCCTGCGCAGCGAGTTCGCCGGCGATGGATGGACAGCAGTTGACGGTCGTGTTCCGAGGAGGCAGTTACTTGAAACGGGTACCGAATGACACGATGCCGATGCGCAGGCGGCTGCGTTTTCGCGGTGCGCGAATCGGTTACGTACTTTTCTGCCTGCTGCTGGGCGCCGTCGTTTATTACGCTCTGCGCAAGCACGCGCCGCCGGAGTTCTGGGATGCGCTGCGTTCGACGTACATGCAACAGGAAGAGGAGGGCGGGCAGTGAAGGATTTTTCATCGGTCATTCGAAAAATCAGATCAGCTGCAACAACGCTATCACGGTGAGTCATAGACGTGCAAGACGCCCGCGCCACCCATCTTGAGGTTGATTCGTAGCCGAATCTCGCTTCGGGTGCCCAGATGCCTGTTCACGCTTGTGTTGAATTTGTCCAGTGCATCGGGTAGCACTGTCGCTGATGTTGGGCACGGTCTGGTCCATCCTGTGGGCGGGGCATTATCTGGCCGCCCTTGTCGTCATCGAGCACATCCTGAGAAACCGACGTGATCCTCGTGGGATGCTGGCGTGGATCCTCGCCCTGCTGCTGCTGCCGATTGTGAGTCTGATTCTCTACCTGATGATCGGCTACATGCCGATCGAGCGGAAGGTCCGTCGTCGTCGTCGCCGCCGCCGGGTCATCGAGCCGGAGCTGCTGAAGGCGACAAAGGCCGCGGTCGGTCCGTATGACGTGATGGACATGCCGGAACTGGACCCGGCGCAGCGGTCGATTCTCCGCATGTCCACTCGGCTGAGCGACAGCTATGTCACGCACGGCAACGCGGTGACGATTTACCACGACGCCGAAGCGTTGTTCCTGTCGATGAGTCTGGCGATCGAGTCGGCTCACTCGCACATCCACATGCAGTACTACATTTTCTCCGCGGACGAGACCGGTCGGGCGGTTCGCGATCTGCTCCTTCGCAAGGCGCGGGAGGGCGTGGAGGTTCGCCTGTTGCTGGATGCGGTCGGTTGCTGGCGGCTGCCGCGTTCGTTCGTACGGGAGATGGAGCGCGGGGGCATTCATGTAAAATTCTTCCTGCCGTGGGGGCTGACGCGGCGGCGGTTTCATGTGAACTGTCGGAATCACCGCAAGGCGATCGTGATCGACGGACAGGTGGGCTTCCTGGGCAGCCAGAACATCGGCGACGAATACCTCGGTCGTCGTCGCAAATATGGTCCCTGGCGTGATACGCATCTGCGCGTTCGCGGGCCTGCGGTGACGCAGCTTCAGGAGGTCTTCGTCGAGGACTGGCACTTCGCCGCCGGGGAGGACCTGGCCTCGCAGCCGCGTTACTTCCCTGAGCCGCAGCTCGGCGGTGCGCAGATCGTGCAGATCATCCCCAGCGGGCCGGACCGTCGGTTGAACGTGATGCACCAACTGCTCTTCGCAGCAGTGTCGGATGCGCGGCACTCGATCACGCTGATCACGCCGTATTTCGTTCCGGACCGTCCGATGCTTCTGGCGCTGGAATCAGCGGCATACCGGGGGGTGAAGGTTCGTCTGATGCTGCCGGCACGGTCGGACCATCGCATCGTGCTGTGGGCGGCTCGAAGTTATTACCAGGAGCTGCTCGAATCCGGCGTGGAGCTTTACGAATACGAGGAGGGCATGCTGCACTCCAAGGTGGTCGTGGTCGATCGGCGCTGGGCGATGGTCGGCTCGGCCAACATGGATGAGCGCAGTTTCCGGCTGAACTTCGAGTTGACCAGCATCCTCTATGATTCGGAGCTGGCGCAGGAGCTGCTCGCCGATTTTGACGAGCTGCGCGGCCGGGCCCGGCGGGTGACCGCGGAGGCGCTGCAATCGTGGACCTATCTGCAAACGCTTGCCGCGGGGGCATCGCGGCTGGCGACGCCGCTGCTTTGATGTTGCCGCCTTGTGATCGCTCCGGCTTGGCGGGGTGCAGGTCGAAGGTCGAAACGGTATAGAATGCGAGGATGAGCGCGATGAAGATCGACCTGCATACCCATATCCTCCCTGAGCGATGGCCGGACCTCGTGGAGAAGTTCGGCTATCCCGGGTGGGTGCGGCTGGATCATCACGCGCCGTGCCGCGCGAAGATGATGATCGGCGATCGGGTCTTTCGCGAGATCGAGGACAACTGCTGGAGCCCGGCGCGACGGATCGAAGACTGTGACCGCACGGGCGTAAGCGTGCAGGTGCTGTCGACGGTGCCGGTGCTTTTCAGCTACTGGGCGAAACCGGCCGATGCGCTGGAGCTTTCGCGCATCCTGAACGATCACATCGCCGGCGTGGTGCGCGGGCAGCCGTCACGGTTCATCGGGCTGGGTACGGTGCCGCTGCAGGATCCCGATCTGGCCTGCCGTGAGCTGGAGCGCTGCGTGCGCGAGCTGGGTATGCCGGGCATCGAGATCGGTACGCACGTCGAGCCAAACACATTCACCGGTCGCAGCGAGCACTGGAACCTGAACGAGCCGGCGCTGCTGCCGGTTTTTCAAACGGCCGAGCGCCTGGGGGCGTGCATTTTTGTGCATCCGTGGGACATGGTGGGCAAGGAGCGGATGCCTAAGTACTGGCTGCCGTGGCTGGTGGGGATGCCGGCGGAGACCTCGCTTGCGATCTGTTCGATGATCTTTGGTGGCGTGTTCGAGCGGGTGCCGAAACTTCGGGTGGCATTTGCCCACGGCGGCGGGGCGTTTCCGTTCACGCTCGGCCGGATTGAACACGGCTGGAAAGTACGGCCGGACCTTTGTGCGGTGGATTGCAAGGTGAATCCGCGGGAGTATCTCGCCCGAGGTGACGGCCGACCTGCCCGCTTCTGGGTGGATTCACTGGTACACGACGCCGATGCGCTGCGGATGTTGATCCGACAATTCGGCGAGTCGCGAGTCTGCCTGGGGTCGGACTATCCCTTCCCGCTGGGTGAGAAGGAGCCGGGCCGGTTGATTGCGTCGATGCATGAGTTGGGCGCTGACGTGGTGGATCAGCTTCTAGGTGGGGCGGCAAGGGCCTTACTGGGCAGATAAGCACGAGGCCCCGTGCAGTGGCCCGGCGGCGCGTATGCCGCCCGACGACTGCATGGGGCCATCGTGATCGATCAGATTCTGTCGGATGCCCGGGCTAGAAGCCGAAGTTGGTCCGGGTGATGTCGAACAGAACGCCGATGAAGCTGTTGACCACAAAACTGGTGATATTGATGAACAGCCAGAAAATAACGTCGTTGAAAAGCATGTGTGACTCCTTACAAGTTTTTGTTTAACGCATGTCTCGGTATCTTCCGTCGGCGATGCCGGAGTGTTGAGACCCGGCATCCGACGGCGATGCCATCTCACTTCGAAACGCGGTTTCTCCCGCGATCAGAATCGAATGCCGAAGCCCACGCTGCACTGGAAGTCCGGGGCCTGTTCATTGAGGCCGACCGATGCCCGAAGGTCCATCGACAGGTTGTCCGTCAGGAAGATGATCGGACCGCCGCTGAGGATGTGGGCACAGTCTTCGCTGCGATTGCCGGGGTACAGGCCGAGGTACTCCAGGTAGAGCTTGACGCGGTCGTGGACCTGATAGGCACCCGCGAGGGTCACGCCGTTCTGGAAGAACTGGCCGTTGGACCCGTCGTTGACCCGGGCGAAATATGAGCCGTATGCGGTGAACTCGTTCGTGATGGCGTAGTTCCAGGGGAACTTCACCTCGGGCACGACGTTGTTCGCTGACTTCGTATCACCGCCGGTGGGGACGTTCAGCGAGGTGATGACGGAGACGTTCGGCAGGCCCTCTTTGTCGCGGAGGACGGGCATCTTGAAGCCGAGGTTCAGATCGGTGCCGCTGTCATCGTGCCACTCCTTGGTGACACGGCGGCCGCCCCGCGATGTGATCTGGTCCTGGAGTTCTGTAAGTGAAGCGCCGTTCCACTTGGCGCGGAATTCGAGCCAGTCGGTCAGACCGGTTCGGAAGGCCAGTTCGGGGAAGGTGTGATCCCGGATTCGCCGCTTGCTCTCGCGGTCGTAGGTGAACTGATAACCGCCTTCGATCTGGAAGCGGCCTCGCGGCACGAGTGCGGCCGTGTCGGAGAAGGCAGGTCGATCGGTGGCGATGCGACCTTCGAGGGGGGCCGGCTCAGGAAAGATCCAGAAGCCGCTGCTACCGCTCGAAGTTTGCGTGCCAGAACCCTGGAGACTCATCGGGTCGTCCTGTGGATCGGCCGGTGCCGCTCGCAGGTCATCCGACCAGTCGGGTCGCTCATCGCCGAACGCGACGAAAGGTGCGATCAGGAGAAACAGACACGATGCCCAAACGATTCGATGCTTCATGTTGACCTGTCCGCCTTTCATATTCGCGCAGGTTCTTTGCCTGTTCGATTCAACCGCGCGGCAACCCTGCCTCGGTGCGGTTCGCGTGCTTCCATGCGCGTCTGAATCGCCGTTAAGTGGGTTGAAATGCTTCTTCTTGAACGCGACCCGCCGGACGGCTGGGTCGTTCCACTCGGCTCCGATCGTCGGGTACGGCGATACCCGGCGGCGGGAAAGTAGAACGGAGGTAGTGGTAGGGTGTCAAGCAAAAATCAATGCGCGACGTAGCAAATCTGCAACGATTTGCTCGGAAAATGTTATCGGACAATATCGCTGCTGATTGGTTGCAGCCAGCACCGAAGCGCGATTAGTTAGCAGACGTCATTCCGTACGTGGCGGCGGAGACCGGGCCGAGTTTCATACGGATGCCCTGCTGGATGGCCACGACTCGGGCTCGATTCTCACGGGCTTCGAAGGTGCCGGACAGACGGCACGGGCCGAAGAGATCGACGGGCGCGCCGACGGTGCGTACCGGGTAGAGCGAGGAGGATTCGACGAGGCCGGTCAGCGTCCTGCCGTCGCGTGACCGCTTGAACGAGACGAAGCCGGCGCCTTCGTAACTGATTATTTCTCTGCCCGCGGTGAGGCAATACTGGATGTTGGCATTGGTCTGGCTGCTTTCGGCGTGGGTTCGGCCGGGCTGGGCTCGCCAGAAAACCTCAATCAGCAGGGTTTGTGACATGCGAATGGGTACGCAGGGTGTGGCCGTATCCTGCTGGTCGTCGTCGGCGGGAGCATCTCCTGTTGGCGTATCGTCCGGCAAGACATAGTTCGGGGCGATCTCGAAGGCCAACGACCAGTTGTGGTCGGCTGCGATGAAGAAGTGGCCGGTCTCGAAGGATTCGGTATAGACCTGTGACTGCGGGCCGTCCTTGAAGGAGAGAATCTCGAATCGGGTGCCCTTTGCCTGGCACCCGATGAGCAGAGCCAGTGTCAGCAGCAGCCCGACAGATGGGATGCGCGAAGTCGCCGACGTGCAGGGGCGGCGCGGTGCGGCGCTGCGAGAAGAATCACATGTCCGCGGCATCGAGGAACTCACTTTGAGAAGCGGCCGGTCTTGGCTGCGCAGCGGCGATGCCCAGCAGGCCCAGTGTGTCTCGCTCGACGATGGCGGCGAGCTGGGTGCGCGGCACGGTCGGCAGGTTTGTGCCGGTGACGAGCTGGTTGATCCGGTATAGCGATTCGATCGCGGCCGTGGCCGAGGTGTAGGGGAAGTCGCTGCCGAAGAGCAGTTTGTCGATGACACCGTACTGGCAGGCCGACATGAGGGCGTTGTATGCCTGCCAGGGTCGGTGCAGCAGCGAGCTGATATCGGCGTAGATGTTCGGGTGCTTTCCGAGCAGCACAATGCACTCATCGACCCACGGATAGCCCATGTGAGAGATGACCAGCTTGAGCTGCGGCAGTTCGCGGGCTACTTCGTCGAGGAGCACCGGGCGGGCGAATTCCATCTTGCTGGCGACTCGAAAATGGCCGTGGTCCACCAGGACCGGCATGCCCATGCGAGCGGCTTCAGCAAAGACCTGCATGGCGCGGCTGTCGGCAGGGTGGAAATCCTGCGCGGCCGGAGAGACGGTGATGGCCTTCATGCCGAGCTTGTCGTGGGCCAGCTCGAGTTCGGCGAGCGCTTCTTCGAGATTCGTCGGGTCGATTCCAGCGACGCCGATCAGCTTGTCGGGGTGTCGCCGTACATAGCTGGAGACCAGGGCGGTCGGAATCTCGATGCCCAGGTAGCGACTCTTGAAGGAGAGGACAAAGCTCTTGTCGACCGGTTCGCTGGCGCGGAAGTGGCATTCCATCGAGGCATCGGGCCAGCGGTCGCTGTCGGTCCGAGGGCGGAGGCCACGCAGGCCGCCATCGCGTAGCTCCTTGTCTGAAAGACCGAGCTGGTCGGGGGATTCCCAGATGTGCGTATGGCAATCTACAATCATGTCGTTGAGTCCTGTTGTGAATCGTTTCCTATCTATCGCGGGAGTGTAATGGTTTTTTCGGTCGCACGGGAGGCAGAGGGGTGAAATGGGGCGGTCCGCAGTTCCAATAATTCTGCCGCTTGGACGCTCGCGGGGATTGACTCCGGAGACCATGGACTGGTAAGATGAGTGGTAGCTAGAGGTTGGGGAAGAGCCGACCCGACGATTTGTTTTTTTGCGCCACGAGGCACAGCGGATCGCTGCCGACAGCGGTTCCGCAGGTGCAGGTGGTGCAGTGTATTTGCGCATTCTGGAAGGGAGAAAGCGTGCGCATCCGCGAAGCGATCCGGAATCTGCAACACGCGCGAGGATTTCGCGTGCGGTTGTGTTCCGCGCTTGCTGCGATGTGTCTGCTGCTTTTGACGGCTCGCGCGGCGCAGGCGACGATCGATCAGTCCTTTACCGAGGGCTTCAACGATGTCGCGATGCTGACCGGCGCCGGGTGGGTGATGACGAACCTGAGCAGCCCGTCGGGATCGACCGGCTGGTTCCAGGGTAATGCGGTTGAGTTTCCCGCGCAGAGCGGCATGGCGAATTCATACATCGCGGCGAGCTTCAACAACGCCGGCTTCGGCATGAACGCCATCATCAGCAACTGGCTGATCTCACCTCCGCTCGATTTCAACAACGGGGATACGATTTCGTTCTGGACGCGTTCTGCGACCCCGGCCGGCAATACCGAGTTTGCCGATCGATTGCAGTTCCGCCTCAGCACGAACGGTGCGAGCACGAACGTCGGCGCCACGGCCACCAGCGTGGGCGACTTCACGCAACTGCTGCTCGACATTAACAGCACCTACAGTCAGATGACCATTTATCCCGATTCGTGGACGCGCTACGAAGTCACGCTCATGGGCCTGTCCGGCAAGACGCAGGGCCGCTTCGCCCTGCGATACTTTGTCGAAAACGGCGGTCCGGACGGTGAGCGATCGAACTACATCGGCATCGATACGCTTGAGTACAATGCCATCCCGGAGCCGGCCAGTCTGGCCATGCTGGCGCTGCCGCTTCTGCTGCTTCGCCGGCGTCATCGGCGGTAACGAAACCCAACAGTCACTTCAGGTTTGATGCTGCTACGGAGAATCTCCGCGCGCGGGCATCTGCAAGTTCGGCTCAGATCATCTGCAACGTGTGACGGTTGCGCAGCGGATGGATGGAATCAGGCTGACATGACCGGCAGCGGCAGGATGCCGGCAGCCGGCGCGGGCTGCTCCGTCTTGACAAACACATCGTCGTACTGGCCTTCGAGGTAGCTGCGCGACGGGCCGCTCTGGATGTGGTCCCACGGCAGCACCTCGTCGTAGGCACGTTCGCGATGTGCGTACCAGTCGGGGTCGATGCCGGTCGCGTCGAAGGCGCGGAGCCAGTGGCCGTATGCGAAGCATTCGTCCCAGCCGTCGAAACGGGCGCCGCCGTGGTAGGCATGTTCGATGGCGGCGGCCAGTCGCCGGTCGCCGCGCGAGAGGACGGCCTCCAGGATGGAACGCTGCGGGTCGTGCGTGCGTACAACGACGTTCTTGCCGCGATGTTTGCGACTCTTTTCCGCAAGCATGCGCCGGGCTTCGATGAAGTACTCCACGCGCGGCTGCGCGGCCCACTGGAAGGGTGTATAGGGCTTGGGCACCAGCCAGCCGACGCTGCCGGTGATATGAGCCGGTCCCTTGCCGATGCGTCGGCGAACGTGGGACATTTCCACGCACAGGTCATGGATTGCACGGATGTCGTCGGGCGTTTCGCCGGGAAAGCCGACCATGAAATACGCCTTGATGCGGTTCCACCCGGCTTTGTAGACCTCGCTGATGCCGTCCATGAGGTTGCCGTCGGTGACTTTCTTGCGGATGGCGGCGCGGAGGCGGTCGCCGGCCGCTTCGATGGCGATGGTCAGCCCGCTCTTGCGGACCTGATTGGCCATCCAAGGGATGTTCTGCAGCATCTTGTCGACGCGCAGGGAGGGCATGGAGATGTTCACGCGGCGCGTGGCGAAGCGCTCGTTAATCTTCTCGGACAGCTCGCGCAGGTGCGGATAGTCAGCAGTCGAAAGCGAGAGCAGACCCAGCTCATTGTGGCCGGTAGCGGCATACTGGGCCTCGGCGATTTCGAGAATCTTCTCGATGCTGCGGACCCCGACGGGCCGTTTGGTGTAACCCGCGTGGCAGAATCGGCAGCGTTGCGGACAGCCGCGCATGACTTCAATCGCCATGCGGTCGTGGACGACTTCGACGTAGGGAAGGAGCGGGCGAAGGGGGAAAGGTGCATGCTCGAAGTCGGGCGTCTGACATCGCTCAATCGGCTGAAGTACGGATTGCGGATTGCGGATCGTAGATAGAAGCGAACGGATCGTGCCGTCGTCGTTGTAAGCGACCTTGTAGAGCGATGGGGCGTAGCACCAGGGGAAACGCCGGGCCATGTGCCCGATCATGTCTCGGCGGGGTACGCCATTCGTCTTCAGTTCCTTGTAATAAGCCAGGATCGCGGCCATCGACTCTTCGCCGTCGCCGATGACGACCAGATCGACAAAATCCGCGACCGGCTCGGGGTTGTCGGCCTGCGGACCGCCGACGATGACCAGCGGGTGCGAATCGTCCCGTGCGGCAGTGCGAAGCGGGATACCTGCCAGATCGAGCAGTTGCAGCAGATTCGTAAAGCCCAGCTCATATTGCAGTGAGACGGCGAAGATGTCGGCCTCGCCCGCGGGCTGCCGCGTGTCCCATGTAAAGAGCGGAATGCGCCGCTCCCGCATGATCCGTTCTGCATCGACCCACGGTGAATAGACGCGCTCGGCACAGACGCCGGGTGTGTGGTTGCAGAGCCAGTAGATGATCTGGCAGCCGAGATGGGACATGCCGATCGTGTAGGCGTCGGGAAAGGCGACGACGACGCGGACATCGGCGCGCTGCCAGTCGCCGTCGCGCACGAGTTGATTGATCTCGCGACCAATATACTGGCCGGGCTGCGAGACAGCGGGAAGCAATTCGTCGCTGATGCGCTGTGCGAGTTGTGGGTTCATTCTCAGATCGTCGGAATTAACGGTTTCACCTTTCGAGTAACCTGCGGCGTTCGCTGATTTACGCCGGATTGATCCATCACGCCTGATCGTCCGCAAACATTCTCGTCGCGGCTCGGCAACCACGACCGAGAATCGTGCAGTGCCTCAATATAGCAGGTCCGAAAGCGCAGGGCGCGGCATTCTGGGCGATGGTCCGCATTGAAAGCGCGGCAGCAGTCCGCTCCGTGGACACGTGGCCGGGCCCTAGAATGCGTGCAGCAAGGCCCTCTCGCGCGAGGGCTTCTGAGACGTATTCATGCCTCGCGACGGGCATCGTGGAACGCGACCGCTCGTGAAACGCAAATGCGACGAAAGTGCTTTATTGCTCCGTAGTTGCAACGGCGGGCATGCTTGACGCAGGCGACGGAGGCGGGATAGAATGGACGAGTTCGAGGGGTTTTGCATTCGTCCCACCTGAGTCAGCACGCCTCGGGACGCCCCGCTAAGCGGGCCCCCAACCCACCTGGGAGGAATTTTCAAAGATGAGCCGTCTTGCCACCACCCGCAGAGCGGTCGTCTGGACTTTGCTGGGCCTCGCCATCACCGGCGTGGGCACCGGTCTGAATTGTCCGTCCGGCGGTCCGCCGAATGCGAACCCGATCGTCCCAGTGGGCAACCGGCCCCCGTGGATCACCATCACGAGCATCAATACTCCGGCGGGCGACGGCATTGCGGAGCAGGGCCAGCTCGTGCAGATTGCGTTTACCGGTTCAGACGGCGAAGACACAGCGATTGCCCGCGTCTTTGCATCCACCTCGATCAATCCGACCCCCGCCGAAGAGATTCCGATCCTCGCGGGCTTCGCGGTCGGACCGGGTACGGCCAACGGTCTGGCCGTGTGGGACACGGCAACGGTTCCGACGAACTTCTACAACATCTTCGCTGAGATCGATGATCGTACGTTTGATCCGTTCACCGGCACGGGCAATCCCGCCGTGCGCGTGACGTCGTCGCTTGGTGTGGTCGTGCTTCCTGCCGGCACGGTGCCGACGAACGGCGGCCCGACGATCGTTCCCAAGCTGCCGAACATCGACGTCGGCCTGACACACCAGGACTTGCTCGTCGTCCGCTTTGACGTGACCGATCCGAACGCCGATCAGGACACGCTCACGATGCGCATTTTGCTGGACCGTGACCGCGACTCGACGAACGACTCGGGCCAGCCGCCGATCCAGATCGATACGTTCACGCTCGGTGCAGGTTTTACGGCACCGAACGTACTCGTTGAACAGCAGCGCCAGATCATCATCGACCTGAACCAGATTCCGATCCGCCGCGAGACCGATGCCCAGGGTCGGCCGCTGCCTTACTTCGTGCGCATCTCGGCCGACGACGGCAACGGCAACGTCGTGAACGCTTATACAAGCGGTGCATTGCGTCTGCTGTCGGCGGCCAACGGCGTGGTGGATCTGCTCGGTACGGGTGGAAGCATCGCCGGCGCTACCTTCCAGGGCTTCGGCGGACATCCGACCGATCCGACGCGCGGTGACCGGGCGGGCAGTTCCTTTGCCCGGCTGGGTGACGTCGATGGCGACGGGATTGATGATTTCGCGATTGTCTCCGAGACGGCCAGCCCGTTCGGCATTCAGGGCGCCGGTCATCTGTACACGATTTATGGTCGCAGCCGGGTGGTGAATCCGGATCAACCCAACTCTGCGTTCTTCCAGGGCCGATTCTCCGGTCTGCAGAGTCTGAACACCGTCGGGACGTGGGTAGACTTCCCGCCGAGCGATCCGCGCTTCCGCAACTTCTTCAAGATTCGCGGGCAGTCGATGCCGCACTCGCACGAGACGGGCACCGGCACGCCATCGCTTGGAATCACCTCCGTCGCGGGGATTCCCGACCTGACAGGGGATGGCCGGCCGGAACTGATCGTCGGTGCGCCGTTCACGCGAGGTGTTGCAGATTTTGTGGACGTGGATCCGTGCGACATCTGCCGATCATCGACCAACTTCACCTGTCTTGAGGTGGATCGATTCCGCATCGCGAATAACGCCCTGATGGGATCGGTCGATGACATCACCGCGATCCCGGCCAATCAGTGGGCGCCGATCGATCCCGGAAATGCGGGCGGTTCTTTTCCACCCAACACGGAGCTGACGCTTGCCGGCAACGAGCGAATCACGCAGATTTTCCGGGTTCGCGTGGCGCTGACCGGCCAGGTGCCGAACACGCCCGCCATGGCGACGCCGAGTCTTTCGTTCGAGGTACAGCTTGAGAATTCGTGCGGACCGATGATCTTCGTCGGTCCGTTCCCGACGGAAGCAGGCGGCAGCTTCGTCGGCGATGTCTATCGCGCGGACTTTACGATCGAGGCGCCGCCTCCACCGCGACCCGATGAATTTCCCGTCGGTCTCGGACAGAGCTTCCCGCCGTCGATCTACGACGGACAGTTTGCGGTCTTCATTCGGCCGAACCTGGCTGTGCAGCTTTCATCCATTCAGGTTTCGGTGGATTGCACGGTCGCGTCCTCGACGACGACGCCGACGATCGCGGCCTATCGCGATGGGTTGCCCCGGCCGGTTTCCGAGTCGGCGGCTTGTGCGAGTCTCGAGGACGGAGTGAATCCGTTCATGCTTCCGTTCCTGGTGACCAGCATCTTCGATCCGATGACGCAGGGACCGGCTTGTCCGCCGCTCAACCTTGCCCTGAATGCACTCCAGTCTTTCGTCGTCGGCGACACCTTCGGCATCATGACCGGCGTCTACAATCAGATGCTCGATGGACATCGCTGCGCGACGATGAGCGCCATCCCTGGTTTCTTTGTCAATGCGACCGGGCTCGTGATTGATCCGAGCATCGGCGGTTATGAATCCGGCATGGTCTATTTTGCTGCGAGCAATCAGCATCTGACGACGCTCGATGAAAATGGTGTCTGGAATCGGGATGGTTGTCCCGTTCAGCCGGTCGGCCAGTTCGGACAGATTGCCGGCGGTTGTTTGAATGACTCTATCCGCGGCGGTCGATTCCGCGGGTCATGGTACAATCCGGACCTCATCAATGACGGACTGGGTGGACCGTTTCCCAGTGCTTATGACCCGACATCCCTGTTCGGCTACACAGTGGATGCGCTTCCGGACATCAACTCGATCTTCAGCGCCGATTCGGAACTGCTGATCTCCGCGCCGGGCGGTGCGGCGCGGGAAACGATCACGGTTGATCTGACCTCCGATCTTGGGGGAAGCTACACCGCAGGCACCAGTCGACAGACGACCTTCGACATCGGCACCCGATTCGGTCGGGTTCTCAGCGCGGGGCTTCTCATCTCAGGAACCGGCACGAACCTGCCGCGAATGCGGCTCTCGGTCAACGATTCCGGTGGCAATCCGATCCCCGGTGCGGATTCGACCCTCCTGCTCTGGGAAGGTCCAACTCAGGATCCTGATAACAACATCCTTCGCTTCCGACACTTTTTCGGCGGTCGCTCGGACAATGCCGTACCCAGTCTCTGTTTTGATTACCTGTTCCCGTTCAACGGGCTGGCCATGCGTTTCCCCGTGGTGCCGGAGGCCGAGTATGGCGGGCAGGGATTGCTGGCGCTGCTAGGACTTCCTGATTTTGATCAGTTGCTTGGTGATGGGGTGATTTCGCTGACGCTCGAGATTCTGGAGGATTGCACGATCACGAATTCGTCGGCCAACATTACCAGGGCGGAGTTTGTCATCGAAGGCCAGGTGCCTGGCTGGGGTTATGCGTGGCTGATCGAAGGCCAGGACTACTCCGTCGTTAACGAAATCCTTACCCAGTGCAGCAACGCCCTGATCAACGTCAACCCGCCGCCGCGGGCACAGTCCTGGCCGTCGACGGGTTGCAATACCACCCTCACACCGGCGCCGGTGCGCGATTACTGTTTCCCGCAACCGCTGGCGTACCTTGTCGGCGAGGAGCGCGGCGATGCATTCGGCTGGGCGCGTCATGCCGGAGATGTCAACGGGGACGGCGTGGCCGATATTGCCTGCGGTGCGCCATTGTCCAGCAATGACCCGTTCAACCCGGATACCATTGGATGCCCGTGCTCGCCGTACGACTCGGTATCTCAGTTCGCCTGCGGGCCCTTTGTGGAGCCGGCACCGCTTCAGAACAACGGCAAGGTTTATCTTATTTATGGCGAGGCGGTTTTCCAGAACGGTCCGCCGTGTCAGTACGAACGACTTGAGATTCGCGGCTCACACGACGGCGATCAATTCGGCCGCGTACAGGGTCGCGCCGGTGATATGAATGGTGACGGCCTTGCCGACATGTTCTTCGCCGCCGAGAACTATGACGCGGTCGGCGGCATCGGCGGCGTACAGAATCGCGGTGTCGAGGCGGGCTTCGTCGGCGTACTCTTCGGCAATTACTCGCTCACCGGTGAAATCGCCATCAATGCCGAGCAGGTCGGTACCGGCAATTTCAAGGGTGTTAAGTTCATCGGTGGCTCGCCCGGCGTGCGGCTGGGCGGCGGTTTTACGTCGCGGACGAACCAACTGCTCTTCCCCGTGATGGGCATGCCGGATCGCCGCTATGAGGTGCTGCCGTCGATCGTTGAATATACGCAGCATGGCGTTTCCAGTGCCGGCGACTTCAACCTGGACGGTTTCGACGATCTCGTGATCACGGCGCCGGGTCAGGAGTGGCCGGCGGCGAAGCTGCAATTTGTCGGACCGGTGACCGACGGGACGACCGTGACCATTAACGGCCGCACCTTTGAGTTTGAGATCAGCGGCGGCGTAGGGGCCGGTCGCACACCAGTGCTCATCAACTCGACCAACGCGGCGGCGGCCCAGGCGGCGTTCTTCAACGTGCTGGAAACGGCCTCGACCGACGAGAGTCTGAACGTGGCCGCGCTGACCTCGCGGCTGGACTTCCCCGATCCGCTGCCGGACATCCCGACCGTCACCTTTCTGGCCCGTCGGACGACCGGCTTTGCCGTGTCGAGCAGCTCCGGCAGCATTGTCGTGACGCAGACGCCGCGACAGGGCGTGGCCTACGTCATCTTCGGCGGGACGAACCTGGAGAATAAGACCTTCTACCTGCCTGAAGACCTGAATCGTCGCGTCAACGGCGGCCGCATCCTCAAGGGCGTCGTGTTCGTCTCCGCCTATGAGAAGGGCACGCAGGACGAAGCGCCGATCGAGGCCGTCATGGGTGTGGGCGACGTGGATGGCGACGGCTTCCGGGACATCATCCTGGGGGCGCCGACCGCCGACTTCATCAACGTGCTGGCGCCCAATCAGCGGCGACAGTCCGTCGGCGAGGCCTATCTGATCTACGGAAGCGACTTCGGTCTGAATCATCCGACCGCGCCGTAGCACAGCACGACGGCTCATCGTCCTGTGTATCGCAATCAACAGAGGCCCGGTTGCCGCGATGGCGCCGGGCCTTTTTCATGGGCCGTTTGCCCGAACGAGGAGACCTCGCTCGATCGTCGGCGACTACATTCAGCGGGAGTGACGGGAGAAAAAGGACCCTATCTCCTCTGATGCCGAGAAATCTCCACCTGTCAGGCCAAGGAAGGTTGACGGCAACAAGTGTTGGCCGCCCGGCCAGGTGTGGCCGCCGCCCTCCACCGAGATCAAGATCACTTCTGCGCCATGTGAGTTGAGCGGCGAATGTACTTGCCGTCGTGCGAATGTTCCGTCGGTCGGGTTGCTGTCGGGCAGTTCATCGAACTGAGGAATCGGCGACGCCTCGTTATGACCGATCCAGAAATCGGCCGTATCCCACGCGGATAGAACCACGCCGTGACCGAGGAAGCCGGGGCCGCCAGCGAATGGAGTAAGAGGATCGGCCGTTCCTTGGATTAGCAGGATAGGAATCTTCGACTTTGGCCGGGGGACCAGGTTGAGGAGGTCAACGCTCAGCAACGAAGCCACTGGTGCGACGGCGGCGAAAGTTTCTCCCAGCTCGAATGCCAGGCGGCTTACCATGTGTCCGCCGTTGGAATAACCCGTCGCATAGACCCGGGTAAGGTCGATGGCGAACTCCGACTGAATCTGATCGATCAGGACCCGTGTGAAGTCCACGTCATCTACGGACGTTGTTCGTTCCGCTCGACCGTCGTTCCAGGAGCCGTTCACTGCATCCGGGTATGCCACGATGAAGCGATCCCGCTCAGCGAGCATGCTGAAGCGGGTGGCTCGGCAGATGTCGCGCCCGGAAGCGAAGGTCTCGTGATACACGAGGATCAACGGCAGGGCCGTGCCGTCGTAACCGGAAGGTACATAAAGCTGAAAAGTCCGTTGGATGCCTTGATGAAGCAGCACCCTCGTCATTTCTTTCGGGGTGTTGCTGTCCACGCCGCCGGGAACGCAGCCCGGGAAAAAAAGAATGCAGCAGACGATGATCTCTCCGCGCAGCGCTGGTCGAGTCAAGCTCATGCCGAACATCCATCGGAAGTGAACGTGATGATCCCGGGTATTGTCTGATGAATGGCTTCGACGTGAATCTTAACTTCGCAAGACTTCGGCAGGAAGCCGGGCTTCGGGGGATCGCAGAGATTTGCAGGCGCGAACTATCGGGCAAAGAACTTCATCGATTGAGGACTAGTTTTCGTCGGCAGGCGACGAGGGCGGCCATGGCGTGATCATCAGATGATGATCAGCGGCTTGATCCTGCGACTGCGGTGACGCCGCCAGGGCATGCCTTGTGCGGCGTTTGGCGTTCGTACTACAATGTCTCGCACGCCGCCGTAGCTCAGTTGGTA
>JRYF01000621.1_pt1 | contig 82090 bp, 63 predicted proteins | sample 235331 | NCBI WGS metagenome assembly JRYF01 (sample SAMN03074217, study PRJNA261475) | activated sludge metagenome | biome: Wastewater Treatment Plant; feature: Wastewater; material: Activated sludge; isolation source: activated biomass of a wastewater treatment plant treating hydrocarbon... ... | reverse complement strand
GTTTGGCACCTCGATGTCGGCTCATCACATCCTGGGGCTGGAGAAGGTCCCAAGGGTTCGGCTGTTCGCCGATTAAAGTGGTACGTGAGCTGGGTTCAGAACGTCGCGAGACAGTTCGGTCCCTATCTGGTGTGGGCGTAGCAATATTGAAGGAATCTGACCTTAGTACGAGAGGACCGGGTTGGATCCACCTCTAGTGTACGAGTTATCGCGCCAGCGGTAGCGCTCGGTAGCTAAGTGGAGCATGGATAAACGCTGAATGCATCTAAGCGTGAAGCCAGACCTAAGATTAGTATTGCCCGTGAGACTCCTGGAAGACCACCAGGTTGATAGGCTGGAGATGTAAGTGCAGTAATGTACTTAGTTGACCAGTACTAATTGTCCCAAGGCTTGACCATAAAATTTGTTGACAAGCAATTTTTATTCAAGCAGCTCGTGGAAATACCTGCATGTATTCAGTTGTCAGGCATTAAGCCTTTGAAAATTCAGAATGACGAATATCGAATACCGAAATCTATTGTCTTAGATTCGTTATTCTAGATTCGATATTCATCATTCGATAAAGTTTTCCGGTGATTGTATCGGCAGGGTCACACCCGTTCCCATCCCGAACACGGTAGTTAAGCCTGCTTGAGCCGATGATACTGCATGTTTCACGTGTGGGAAAGTAGGTAGTCGCCGGATTTAATTTAACAAAGAGCCCGCTCAAATTGAGCGGGCTTTTTCGTTTTCCAATAGAATATTTTTAATGCCTGGAAAGCACAGAGGCACCTGGTTAGTTCGCCCAAGATGAATTTCAATCGCATGTATAAATGTTATGTGTTTCTAGGCGATCCGACCGGCCCTCCGGTTTGGGAATGGAGTTGCTGGGCCCACGTTGCGGCGGTGCTTGATCCGCTTCTTCGTCGCGCTCGCGGCAAACCTCTTGTTCGGTCCGGGCAGTTCATTAAGGGAGCCCGATTTAGATCTGTGCCCTTCGGTCGGCTGGCCTGGTCGGAGAGCCATCACCAAAAATGGACACATAACTCACCTATGACCGCGAACTCCTCCAAAGTGTGGGATTTCTACTATGTAGAGGTGTCCGCTCCGTCTTATCCAAAATCATATCGCGAAGGTGAACCGCCGGATATTTTTCTTACGATAACGAACGAAGCCATTACCAAGCCCAATTCCCAGCTTTTGTTCAACCCAACAGCATTCGTAGCTGTGGCGACTGATATCGAACGTGCCGATCCACAGATCGTCGCTGCTGCGACACAGGGTCTAGCAGAGATCATCCACCCGAAACTTTCAGCCACCAAAGAAAGGGCGTGGGGCAGTGACTTCGGCGGTGTGGGCTGGGTTGATGGAATAAACTCTATTTCACATACTGGGCTTTTCAAAGTTGGAGATCCGCACGAACGTCCATTGGATCTGGACACCTTCCAAGAGTCTTGGGATGTATCAAAGGTCCAAAACTTGAAAGATCTATGAGAGAACAGCTTCTGAAACTTGAACGTGACGCCCGGCAGTTGGAGCCGACGCCGGAGACGAGGCAAACGGCACAGCGGGCCGTGCTTGGATATGCGGACGATTTTCTGGACCGGATCGAATCGATAAAGGCTTACGAAAACCACGCCGGGAAGGGCGAGGGTATTCTGGATTCGCCGATAACGGAGAGTGGGATCGGCGTCGACGAAGCGATCGAGTTGATACGGCGGAACGTCGATACGCCGGGCCTTAATCCCGCGTCGGGAGGGCATCTGGCCTACATTCCGGGCGGCGGGATCTATTATGCGGCCCTTGGCGATTACTTGGCCGATGTGTTCAACCGTTACGCGGGTGTTTTTTACGCGAGCCCGGGTGCCGTTCGGATGGAGAATTTGCTGATCCGCTGGATGTGCGACCTGGTCGGGTATCCGGCCGGGGCGGGCGGGAATCTGACGACGAGCGGGAGTTTGGCGAACATGATCGCCATTGTTGTTGCCCGGGACGGGCGGAATATTCGGTCGGCTGATATTCCGCGGTCTGTGATCTATTTATCGCGGCAGACGCATCATTCGGTGGACAAGGCGATCAGGGTCGCGGGGTTGGGCGAGTGCGTAATACGGTATGTTGACCTGGACGAGCGGTTCAGGATGATACCAGAAGACCTTGCGGCAAAGATCGAACAGGACCGGGCTGACGGGCTGAACCCTTTCCTTGTTGTCGCCTCGGCGGGAACGACCGATGTCGGGGCGATCGACCCGCTGCCTGAGGTTGGGGCGATCGCGAAGGACACTGGCTGCTGGTATCACATCGACGCAGCTTACGGCGGATTCTTTATTTTGACCGAAGAAGGGAAGGAGAAACTTAAGGGCCTTGAGCTTGCCGACTCGCTGATCATCGATCCGCATAAGGGGCTATTCCTTCCCTACGGGCTCGGGGTTGTGCTGGTGAAGAATGTCGAAGACCTTAAGCGGTCTTACAGTTTCAATGCGAGCTACATGCAGGACGCCTTCGCCGGGCCGGACGAGTTGTCGCCGGCGGAGCTTTCGCCCGAGCTGACAAAACATTTCCGTGGCCTGAGGCTGTGGTTGCCGCTGAAGCTGCACGGCCTCGGCCCGTTTCGAGCATGTCTCGAGGAAAAGCTGCTGCTTGCGAAATATTTTCACGAAGAGGTCCAGAAGATCGGTTTCGCAAGCGACGTTGAGCCCGAGCTGTCGGTCGTGACCTACCGATACGTGCCGAAAATGGGCGATCCGGACGATTTCAATCGACAGCTCCTCCAAAAAGTGATCGACGATGGCCGAATCTTTATTTCGTCGACGATATTGAACGGAAAGTTCACCCTTCGTTTCGCTTGTCTTGCATTTCGCACCCATCTGAGAACGGTCGATACGCTTCTTGCCATTCTAAGGAGCCTTGTTAGAGATAACTGACTTGCTCGGAACCGCTGGGCCCGAACCCCGAAAGCAATAATCTTAGACAGCCGTTCTGCACGCAACTATAATCGAAACAATGGCGGTTGACCGATCGGAATATGAACTTCGAGGTATTATTCAAAACCCTTTCCTATCTGACGGTCTTTTGCGGCTTCCTTGCGCTCTTTGTCTCAGGCACGTTCGGGATCGTTGGGACGTTCGTTTTTTTGGTTGTGATGGTGATTGCCTGGTTTCTTGAAGGAAGCGGCCGGCAAGTATCTGAACGACTCGGGACGGCACTGATCGTCGCTGCGGTGCCGATCTATTACGCTGCGTGGCGTTATGGGCTCTTCAATACCGGCGATAGCGGCACAGCAGTCGCCGGAATACTCAGTCGGCTTATTCTTTCTCTCACAGCCATCAAGCTGTTGCAGCGAAAGTCTGATAGGGATTGGATCTTCCTCTACCTGATGGCTTTTTTCGAGGTGCTTCTGGCAGCCGGGCTTAGTATTAGCGTGCTCTACCTGCTGAGTTTTGTTCTATTCGCCTTTGTGATGGTCTGCACCATCATTGTCTTCGAGATCCGTAAAACGAGCAGGTCTATCGCTGCTAAAGAAGCTGCTAATAAGGAACTCCGACAGACAAAAGGATCGCTAGTTTTTCCCGCATCCAGGCTGCCTGTTACTGCATTGCTGTTAATTTTTCTGATCACGTCTGCCTCGGTGCCGCTCTTCTTTTTGCTTCCGCGCGTAGGCGGGGCAGGGCTCGGAGGGAACCAAGGCGGCATCGGGACATCCACTGGCTTTTCTGACGTTGTCAGGCTAGGCGGCATCGGCGAAATCCTCCAAAGCGATCAGGTTGTGATGCGGGTGAGAGTGGAGGGAAGCGGAGCAAGATCGAACGCGATGAAATGGCGTGGCGTAGCTTTAGATACTTTTGATAATAGGTCATGGAGCCGAACGAGGGCGGCGGCCAAAGAACCACGATTCAAGGGAGAACGAGACATTATCTTGCTGGATACGGTCTCGAGCAGGCAAGAATTGACGACCCAAACGGTCTATCTCGAACCGCTCGACACGCCGGTTCTTTTTGCAATGCCAAGGGCGGTGGGCGTGCAGGGTAATTTTCCGGTCTTATTTAAGGACCGGCACGATTCCATTACTTTTAACCGTGTGGGTGAACGCGTAAGTTACAAGGTATTGTCTGACCGCTCCCTTCCTGAAACGTTGAGATTGAAGTTTGACCGAGCAGATTATGACGCCACTTTCTACAACTATCTTCAGCTTCCCCAAGATCTTGACCCGCGCATTTCAGAACTCTCAACTACGGTAACTGCCGGAGCAAGGAATCGCTTTGACGCGGCATCCTCGGTGGAAAGCTACCTGCAAAATGCATATGGATATACCCTTGAACAAAAGGCATCCGGCGCCCAGCCGCTGGCGGATTTCCTGTTCAACGTCCGAGAGGGGCACTGTGAGTATTTCGCGACCGCGATGGCTATAATGTTGAGGACACAAGGTATCGCGACCAGAGTGGTAAACGGTTTTTCCCGAGGAGAATACAATGAGACGGCAGACGTTTGGGTGGTCAGGCAAAGGAATGCCCATTCATGGGTTGAGGTCTATTTTCCGGGTGAGGACGTCTGGGTCCCATTTGACCCAACCCCGCCGGCAGGACAGCTTCCCGGTCCGCCTGCAGCTGGTCTCTCGGCTAGCGTCGCAAAATACCTTGAAGCACTCGAAACTTTCTGGATCCAATACTTTGTGGCATACGACAATCAGGAACAACGATCACTTCTAACGTCGCTTCGTCGTGGATTTACGGATGTTCAATCGAGAACCTCAAGTTGGATGGACCGGATATCAGACATAGCGTCAGAATGGTGGAGCGAAGTTCGGGGCGATAAGGGCCTGAGTGTGAGCCTTGCTGCGGCGGGACTAGGGGTTCTTTACATTGTAGCGGCGGCTGTCATGGTTCTGATCTTGTACTGGCTGACCCGTTTTTTGGCGAGGTCAGATCTCGTGCGAAAGCTGACGAGGCGGGTCCTCGGGCGTCGTGAGGATGTAGTCGTAGAGTTTTATGAACGTTTGACCAACAAGCTTGCTGATAAAGGGATCTTCAGAAAGGAGCATGAGACGCCGCTCGAGTTTGCTTTCAACCTCGGCCTGCCCGAAGCTATCGATCTGACAGAAAGATACAATAAGATCCGCTTTGGCGCCCGACACCTGACCCCTGCGGAGGAAAGGGAAGTTGCAGAATTGCTTGACCGTATCGATCGCTGGACTCCGAAGCTGGGCCGTGAACAGTAGATTCGGAAGCGCATTCCGCGAACCCATGGTGTTGGCTTCGCCGTTCAGTTCTCGTCTTCTTCGTCCGCTTCTTTGCTCGGTGATTTTCCGGTCACAGTAACCGTGCCCGCTCTTGATTCGATCACTTTACCCTTATCATCCTGAAGAGTTGCCTCCACTTTGTATTTGCCGGGCAAGGGCGTCGAGAAGGTCTGCCACAGGCGGCTAGAGTCTTCGAACTCACGTGAGTTCGTGCCTATCTCTTCGTCTCTTCCTTTTCCAGGTACGTCTTCGTAGCTCATACGCCAGGTCAGCTTGAACTTGCCCCTGGCGTTTGAGACCAACGCAACAGCATAAATATCTTCACCCGTGTTGAATGTGGTCGTTGAAGGTTCGGCTTTGTCATTCCTTCCAAACTTGAGTTCGCTGATATTAGCACTCGTGTAGCTGAAATTACACGCGGTGCCCACGAATATCAGCAAAACCGTGGCTAATACTATCCCGGATAGATTTTTCATAATCCTGTCTAAAGCATTGATCGAAAAAATTCGAACATTGAGTTCGTTCGGGTAGAAAGTTTACCCAATGTATGGAATCGCTGCAAGGACAAAGCCTGCCGATCCGGAATATGGTAATCTTAAAGTTTGCTTAACAGGTGCCGAGATAATGAAGAAGGTTGGATTCATCAGTTTGGGCTGCCCCAAGAACCTCGTGGATTCCGAAGTAATGATGGGGATGCTGCAGCAGGCTGGCTGGAAAATCACTAATAATGCCGAAGAGGCTGAGACGGTTGTGGTCAATACCTGCGGCTTTATCGAGTCGGCGAAGCAGGAATCGATCGATGCGATCCTGGAGGCCACTACGCTCAAAGCTGAAGGGAAGGCAAAGCGTGTCGTCGTTGCTGGTTGTTTGGTCGAACGTTACCGCGACGATCTGATCAAAGAGCTTCCTGAGGTGGATGCATTTATCGGTACCAACGAGGTAACGCGAATTTTGGAGGCGACGGACGAATCAGACACTTTCCGCAAACTTCCTCTGTCTCCTATCGGAAAAAAGACCGCGACATACCTATACGACCTAGACACGCCGCGGCACAGGGCCACAGATTCGCACACAGCATTCATCAAGATCGCCGAGGGCTGTGATCGGCCGTGTGCGTTCTGTTCGATCCCTTCGATGCGCGGCAGTTTTAGATCAAGGCGTTTTGGTTCGATCATCGAGGAAGCACGAAACCTAGCAAAAGAGGGTGTGAGAGAGGTTGTTCTGGTTGCTCAGGACTCGTCGCGCTACGGCGAAGACCTTGGAGAGGTCGATGCCCTTGCCGCGCTTATCAGGGCTCTCGGCGAGATCGAAGAGATCAAATGGGTCCGCGTAATGTATGCATATCCAACGCACATTTCCGATGCGTTTCTTGCGGCCATTGCTGAAACTCCAAAGGCGGTAAAGTATCTCGATATGCCGCTGCAGCACGCCTCGCGTAACGTATTGAAACTGATGAAACGCGGTGGTACGCGTGAATCATTGGAAAAACTGATAATGCGCGTTCGAGGAAAGGTGCCCGGAATAACGATCCGCACGACATTTATCACTGGTTTTCCGGGCGAGACAGACGAAGATTTTGAGGAATTGATGGCCTTTGTCCGGAATTGCCGTTTCGACAATGTAGGCGTTTTCACCTACTCCGACGAAGAAGGCACGCCCGCCTTCGATCTGCCGAACAAGGTCGATCCCAAGATCGCGAAGCGCAGACGCGACCGTTTGATGAAAGAGCAGGCAAAGATAAGTAAGGATCTGAACAAAAGGAAAGTTGGCTCCACTTTCCGGGTATTGTTTGAAGGACTTGCAAAAGAATCGGACCTTCTGTTCCAAGGCCGCCTTGAAGGCCAAGCCCAGGAGATCGATGGATACATCTTCATCAACGATATGCCGGACGGTTTTGAGCCGCAGATCGGCGAGATCTACGATGTTCGAATTACAGAGGCGTTTGAATACGACCTGGTCGGGGCCATCGTAGATCGATCCAGTTGAATCCACGGTTCGGGAGCCATTGCGTGGATGCGGGGTGCAACCGCGTAACAGCCGACTTAGATACCCATTTATCCGATCCATTTTTTCTGTTTATGGCCTCTTTGGTGGTGCTCAACGGGCTTTGCGCGATAACACGAGCACTCCCAACGCCAGAAGTGCCGGCAATGCCTGTACAAACAATATTGATGTCTTGGCAGTGAGGCCGCCAAAGATGCCGGCCACTAACACGCAGGTTAGAAAGAATATCTTCACGCTTCTGGAGTCGGAGACTATCCCCCAGACTAGTCCGGCCGCCAGGAAGCCGTTGTACAGGCCTTGGTTTGCGGCAAGCGTTGCGGACGCGGCCGAGATCTCAGGGGGCAAACCAAAGATGCGCTGGCCGATCGGATGCTCCCAGAGGAACATTTCAAGAATAAGAAATCCAAGGTGTTCAATCGCGACCAGCACGATCAGGGCATTTGATATCAGTCGCATGGATCGATATTTCTCATAGCGGCCGTCTCTGCCGCGGCGGCTTCGGAGGTTTTGAAACTTTATTTTAGGTGGTAGAGTATAACAAACTTTACCCGATCTCCTTGACGATCTTCCAATAAACAAAGAATAGAGGCGCAATGAACAGCGATCTTGTATGCCTTAAAGAACGAACTATGAACAGAAAATCTGACTTTAGATTGATCCTTTCAGCGACAGTCCTTACTGCGTTACTTTTGCCGGGAGTGTCGGTTGCGCAACAAGCCGACATCTACGACCGGATCCGGGAGGAAGGCACGAAGAATTCTCAGGTAATGAAGACACTTCAGGTGCTGACAGACGTTTATGGCCCTCGGCTGACGGGTACACCGCAATTGAAGAAGGCCGGCGAGTGGGCCGCTGCAGAAATGACGCCTTGGGGAATGCAGAACGCGGCTCAGGAACCCTGGGATTGGGGCCACCCGGGCTGGGATAATGAGCGCGCGTACGGATTTATAACCTCGCCGGTACAAGATTCACTGGTCTTTGAGGTGCTTGCGTGGACGCCGAGTACGAACGGGCCAGTTAAGGGAAAAGGATTCAACATGTTGCTTCCGGACCGGCCTACACAAGCGGAACTGACAGCATATTTTGACAGCATCCGCAGCCAGGTTCGCGGTTCCATCGTGTTCTTCGGGAACCCGGGCGTAGTTCCGGTCAACCTGAACCCGCCGCCAAAGAGAACCCCGGATGATGTCGCAAAATCCCGTGTCAATCCCATGGTGCCGCCGCAAGCCCAGGGACCGGGTGGCCCACAGTTCACACCGCCGCCGCCGAAAGAAGGAGCGTTGCCATTCGGCCAGGTGAATGAACAGGTTAATCAATTTCTGATCGATAGCGGTGTGCTTGTTCGGGTAAACGATGCAGGGCGCGAGCATGGGCAGATCCGGGCGTTTTCGAACAACACGTACGATCCTGCGAAAGTCGTCCCGACGGTGGTTATGCGTAACGAGGATTTCGGTCGGATCGTGAGACTGATGCGGAGCGGACGGACGGTTGAGCTCGAGTTCGATATAAGAAACCGACTCTATCCTGAAGGCTCAACGGCCTACAACACGGTAGCCGAGATCGTCGGCACTGACAAGAGGGACGAGGTGGTAATGATAGGGGGCCATTTGGACGCGTGGCATTCGGCAACCGGTGCAACTGACAATGCGACAGGCTGTTCAGTAATGATGGAGGCGGCTAGGATACTGCTTGCCCTTGGGGTAAAGCCAAGGCGGACGATTCGGGTCGCATTATGGAGCGGTGAAGAGCAGGGACTGCTTGGATCGCGGGCTTATGTTGCCAAGCATTTCGGTTCGGCCGAAAATCCCAAACCGGCCTGGGCGAAGTTCAATGGTTATATCAATCACGATACGGGAACAGGCCGCATTAGGGCGATGACAGTGTTCGGACCGCCTGAAGCCGCAAGTTTTCTGAGGCAGATCGTTGGGCCGTTGAGTTTCTGGGGCGTCGAAGGTGCCTCTGCAACGAGGAGCCGAAATATTGGCGGATCTGACCACACCTCGTTCAACAATGCAGGTCTCCCAGGCATCGGGACCACGCTTGATCCGATCGAGTATCAGACCCACACGTGGCATACGAATCTTGACACATTCGAAAGGGTGATCGAGGCCGACCTGCAGCAGGGAGCGATCGTGGTTGCTTCAACAGTTTATCAGCTAGCAATGCGGGATGAGATGATCCCGAGATTCAAGGCGGATCAGATGCCGCGATTGACGCAGGCCGCGATACCCTAACGATAATTGGTTCGGCTATTGACTATCCGAGCAGGGATTGTTAGCGTTTAATTAATGACCCACTTTGGACGTGCCCTCAGCACTGGAGGGCACGTTTTATTTTGACCAGGCCCGGCAGTAGCCTGGTCGGTTTTGAGATTTACTACTTGTTGTGGGCAGATGTAGTACCAAATGAGTTTTGAAGTAGTTAAGTCGGTTCAGTCCGACCATGTTCGTCTTACCGTTAGAGGTGCTTATTCGTTCGAAAGGCTTTACGGATTTATTGAACTTATCCGCTCTACTGCTGAATCAGAAGGCATCAGAAAAGTATTGGTTGACTGTCGTGACTTGTCTGGCGCTATGACAGAAGCCGATCGCTTCCGTGGCGGCCAACGAATCGCGGAGGTTTTGGGCTCTGAAATATCAACGGCCGTCGTGATGCCCCATGGCCAGGTTACCAAGCTCGGCGAAATGGCTGCCCGAAATCGAGGGGCAGCGCTTCTTGTGACCGAGTGCCTTGATGAAGCAAGGGCCTGGTTGGACGAAAACTAAAGCTTAAGGATAGCGATTTCGAAATTTAGAGCGGCCCATCCTGCATGGGCAGTTCGATCTGCGCTTTGACTGCCAACACCGACGTATTCGGCATAACAGGTTTTCCGAAAGAGGCTTGTTCGTTGTAGAATCAGGAATCCCTTAACACGATACAGTGGCATTTGGATAACCTTTCGATGGACATAGCCGGCCTCAATCTATTGACCTTGTTTGCGATCATTGGCGGTATCGGGTTTGTTTTTCTGATCATTTCGCTTGTAGTCGGCGACATATTCGACGCCCTTGGGTTCGATACTTCGGTAGGCGACAGCGGAAGCGAATTCGGCTTTTTCGACAGTCGCGTACTCGCGGTATTCGTAACCGCGTTTGGAGGATTCGGCGCGATCGGTACCCAGATGGGGTTTGGGGCCGCAGCAAGCTCTGGTATCGGCCTTCTTGGCGGAGTTGTGTTTGGGGCGATTGTATCGTTGTTCGGGCGGTTTCTCATTGGCCAACAGGCTTCGAGCACGATAACCGATACCGATCTTCTCGGCAAAACTGCCCAGGTTACCGTTGCCATCAGAGGCGGTCAACTGGGGCAGATAACTGCGAGGATCGGGGAGGAGCGGATCGAGCGGTTGGCACGAGCTGAAGGTAATGCTGAGATAGGCGCCGGCTCGCTCGTAAAGGTAAAAGCGATCGCCGGTGATTCGCTGATCGTGGTGCTTGATGAGGAGGGCAACCGTGGACTTTCTAGCTGATTTTTCGACACTATTGATACCCTTGATAATCCTGGTGATCGTCATCGCGGTTCTCATCGCGTTGATGCTGATCAGCAAGAATTACATCAAGGTTTCGCCCAATCAGGCAGCGGTGATCTCCGGGAGGCGGCGAAAATTGACCGATGGTTCAGTAGCAGGTTATCGACTCGTCCGAGGCGGCGCGACCCTTGTCTTTCCGTTCCTTGAAAAGGTGGAGTACCTGAATTTGAACGTCATCACGGTGCCTCTTGCCACATCTCGAGCCTATACGGTCCAGGGTGTGCCCGTTTCCGTGAAAGCTGTAGCAAACGTCAAGATCAAGGGCGACGATGCCTCTCTTCGGGCCGCGGCAGAACGCTTTCTTGGAATGCCGCAGGAACAGTTTCATAGGCTTATCTTTCAGACCCTCGAAGGACACCTTCGGGCAATTCTCGGGACGCTTACCGTTGAGGAGATCAACAACGACCGACAGAGTTTCGCACACAAACTTACGACCGAAGCCGCCGGTGATCTTGAAAAAATGGGCATCGGGATGGATGCATTGACCATTCAGGAGATCTCGGACGAGGAAGGCTATCTTGATGCACTTGGCAAACGGCGAACGGCTGAAGTAAAACGCGACGCTGAGATCGGCCAAGCCGAAGCGAACCGCGATTCGAAGATCAAAGCCTCGCTGGCTTTGCAGGAGGGAGAGAAAGTTAGGCTTGAAACTGAAGCACAGATCGCTCAGTCACAACGCGAGACCGAGATACAAAAAGCCCAAGTGCAGGCGCAGATCGAAGCCGAAAGGGCAAAGGCCAGCCAAGCCGGGCCTCTGGCCGAGGCGAAGGCACAACAAGAGGTTACGGCTGAAGAAGTTCGAGTCGAGCGTGTCAGAACCCAGGAAATGATCTCCGTTCAGGAACAGGAAGTGCTCCGTAAGGAAAAGGAGCTCGAAGCGACCGTAGTAAAGCAAGCCGAGGCCGACCGGAGGGCTGCAGTTCTCCGTGCACAAGGACTCCAGGAGGCCGCTATCCTTGAGGCTGAGGGTCGGAAACAGGCCCAGATCGCCATTGCCGAGGCCGACGCGAAAACTCTCGAAAGGGAAGGTCAGGGTCGAGCATTGGCCATCGAGGCCGAAGGCAAAGCAGAGGCGGAGAAGATCCGGGCCGTAGGATTGGCCGAGGCCGAAAAATTGCAGGCAAAGGGACTGGCTGAGGCAAAAGCCATTGAGGCGCAAGGCCTGGCTGAGGCAAAAGCCATAATGGAAAAGGCGGCCGCCTGGCGAGAATTTAACGATGCTGCCCGGCTTCAGACCATACTTGAGAAATTACCCTCGATCATCGAATCTTCTGCACCGGTATTTCAGGCTGTTGCAGAACCCTTGGGCAAGATAGACAAGGTCGTGATGATAGATCAGGGTGGAAACGGTGAGGGAAGCGGGATAAACCGCTTCGCTAAAACGGGCCCGACTCTTATCTTCTCGCTCCTTCAGCAGCTTCAGGCACTGGGGATCAGCGTTCCAGAGTTAATGTCCCAACTTGGCATAGAACAAAATGGAAGCGAAAGGGTGGTTTCCCCGACGAAGGAACCGACTAAGGAGAAGACACGACCAAGCCAGGCTATGCCGACTTCTTCTGTTGACGAGACCCCTTGATCGCAGCGGTTTTAGCAAACTCCGGATAAGAAGGACAAAGATCGGCTAACACGCATTCATCACACTTAGGTTTGCGGGCATTGCAGATCCGACGCCCGTGATGGATCAGCCAGTGAGAGAACATTATCCAATGCCGTTTGGGAACTAACTCCGACAGATCGGTCTCGATCTTCTCCGCACTGGTTTCTCTTGTAAGTCCGAGCCTTTGCGATAACCGTGCTACATGAGTGTCGACCACAATACCTGATGTGATGCCGAAGGCATTCCCGAGCACCACATTCGCCGTTTTTCGCGCTACACCGCCGAGAGTTAATAGGTCCTCCATGGTCTTCGGTACCTCGCCTCCGTAAACCTCGATCAGCCTTTGGCTCGCTGCCTTTATGTTTTTCGCTTTATTTCGAAAGAAGCCGGTCGAATGTATATCCCTTTCTAATTCGGCCTGGGACGCAGCAACATAGTCTGCCGGTCCGCGATATTTTCTGAACAAGTTTGCGGTGACTATATTGACTCGTTCGTCGGTACATTGGGCCGACAAGATCGTAGCTATGAGAAGTTCAAAAGGCGAACTGTGTACTAGTGCACATTCTGCGTCCGGATAGGCCTTTTTCAATCGCTTGATTATCTCAGCGGTCGTCGATCTTTGAGATGAATGCATGAAGGTCAGGCTAAAAAATGAGGAGCGAAAATGCAAATCCAGACAAATTTGGTTAAAATTGGGTCTTTTCAAGGCCGGCTCGATACACGAGCCGATTTTTGTGTTTCAGACGACGGATCGTTTGCCTGTACCATCTTCGTCCTAACGTCAGTCGATCACTTCGATCCAGAAAGCGACATTGCATGATAGTGCCTCTTTTGGACATTAGGGAGCAAAATGAAAGCCTAAGGCCGGAAATAGAGGCGGCACTCGGGCGGGTTCTGGATAGCAATGCGTTCATTCTTGGAGACGAAGTCGTTGCGCTCGAGGCTGACCTTGCGAAATACTGCGGTACCACGCACGCCATCGGATGTGCTTCCGGCAGTGATGCGTTGTTACTGGCTTTAATGGCGCTGGATGTTGGGCCGGGCGACGAAGTTATCACGACCCCATACAGTTTTTTTGCCTCCGTCAGTGCTATAACCCGTCTCGGCGCCAAGCCTGTCTTTGTTGATATTGACACAGATACTTATAATCTTGACGTCAATTCTGTCGAGGATAAGATCTCTCCGCGAACGAAAGCCATTCAGCCCGTCCACCTGTTTGGGCAGTGCGCCGATATGAATGCTCTTGAGGCGATCAGCAGCCGATCGGGAGCGCCCATTGTCGAAGATGCAGCTCAGGCGATCGGCTCAGAGCATGAGGGAAGGAGAGCGGGGTCTATGGGAGCGATCGGCTGTTTTTCTTTCTATCCATCTAAGAATCTTGGTGGGATGGGTGACGGCGGCTTTCTGACCACTGACGATAACACACTGGCGGAAAAACTTCTCGCTCTCCGGGTTCACGGATCGTCCGAGCGTTATTTCCATAAATGGGTTGGCCTAAATTCAAGGCTCGATGGTTTTCAGGGGGCTATACTCAGGGTGAAACTACCTTATTTGGATGGTTGGACCCTAAAACGACAACATAATGCCGAGCGGTATAGAAAGCTAATGCACGATGTCGGCGTCACCGACTTTGTTGACCTCCCGGTCGAGGTGCCGGGGAAAAGACATATTTATAATCAGTTTGTTGTGCGAATAAGGGGCCGGAGAGACGAGCTGCGCTCGTTTCTCAAAGAAAGAGGAATCGGGACGGACATCTATTACCCGGTCCCGCTCCATCTGCAGGAATGCTTCAAATTCCTTGGTCATCGCGAAGGCGATTTTCCCGAAGCCGAGAAGGCTGCGAGGCAAACATTGGCGTTGCCGGTTTATCCGGAGCTGAGGCCGGAACAATTGGACCATGTTGTCAAAACCATTAAGGAATTCTTCGCAGGCTGAGGGTATCGATCACGCTGTGACCGTACTTTCATTCTCGAGCAAATCTGTCGGGGGACGCATCGCCATTCTCGCGATGGTGCTGACTGCTGCGTTGGTTTCATGGTTTGGCGTTAGATGGCAGATAGGAAACATGCTTGGTGAACTGACCCAACCTTCGCAGGAGAATGCGCTTGAGATCGCCGAAGCTGCCATTTCTTTATCACCGCGGGATCCCCTACCCAGATGGCTCTTGGCGACCAAACAAAAGGAGGACTTTACTCCTGAGAGCATTGAATCTTCGGTCAAGAATTTTGAGGAAACGGTCCGCCGCTCACCATTCGACTATAGGTGGTGGATCGAGCTTGGCCGGGCCTACGAGCAGGCAGAACGAGTGGGAGAGGCGGAGCGATCATTCAAGCGAGCGGTAGAGCTTGCCCCTTCATATACTTATCCACAATGGCAGATCGGCAACTTCTATCTGAGGCAGGATCGTATCGATGAAGCGTTCGTACATCTTGCCAGAACGACAGAAAAGAGCATAGTTTATCGGGAACAGGTGTTTGCGCTGGCGTGGGACTTATTTGACGGCGATGCTTCTCGGGTTGAGCAGTTGGCGGCCAACACGCCCGACGTCAGGGTCACACTTGCCCACTTCTACGCGCAAAGAGGGGCGGCCGATGATGCCCTAAGGGTATGGAACAGCATCAACGAGGACGAACGGGCGAGGCACCCACAGATCCTTAAGAACATCGTCCAGTATCTGTATACAAAGCGGTTCTTTAGGAAAACCCTTGAGTTTGCTCGTCAATCGGGAATCGATCTTGAGGCTGAACCTGAAGCATTCTCAAATGGCGGTTTCGAGAAATTCATCGGAGACACTGAAAGCACATTATTCGGATGGAAGCTCAATCGGGCGGACAGCCGGATTGAGATAACGACCGACTCTTCGGTCCGGCACGAGGGTCAGCGAAGTCTTAAATTGAATTTCAAGACCTATTCCAAACCAGAACTGTACAATGTTTCGCAATTGATAGCAGTGGAGCCGAAGGCAAGGTATCGGATCTCCTTTATGCTGCGAGTTGAGAATTTGAGAACCGGTGGCGAACCGCTATTCGAGATCGTTGACGCAAAGAATGATGTCGTTCTGGTCAGGTCGCCACGATTCCCGCTAGGCTCAGAAGACTGGCGGCAATGGTCACTTGAATTCGTCGTTCCGGAAGATTCTGACGGTATTACCGCCAGGATCGCCAGGGAAAACTGCGGCGAGGTTTGTCCGATCACGGGCTTTCTTTGGTTAGACGATTTCAAACTAGAACGACTATAGACGGAAGTTGGTTCCAAGGGTACTTACAGGAAAATACCAGCACAAAGGTATAGGGGCCACTTCAAGAAACAGTGGTGAGATCCGGCCGCGCGACCTCTAGGACTCGGAAACCGCAGAAAGACCGAGGTGTCGAACAAGCCTGAAGACTTATGACCTGGGCGAACCGCATCGCTTTTATTCTCTCAATGGCGACCGTAATTTTCACGACGATCGCCTACGGAGCTGTACATCAGCCGATACTTGCGATCTTCTATGTTCTTACCGCGGCTGTTCTTCTTTTGTTGGCGATCGACGGTTTCCGATCCGGTTCAGTTCGGATAGATTCGGCTCAACTTCAGCTTCCGCTGTACGCTGCCGCCTTCTATGGGCTGATACAAAGCATCCCATTTGGTTCGATCGCAGAGATTGCCGGGGTTACGGATATCCCGCGAACTATCTCGCTGGATCCCTACGCGACGCAGCTTTCGGCATTTCATTTCTTAGTTCTCGGATTATTCTTTTCCACGCTGCTGATGCTGCTGAATTCTGCGGCGAGGATCAGGACGGTCGTGATCGTGATCTCGACCTTCGGCTTTGCCTTTGCGTTCTTTGCGATACTGCAGTCAGTGCTGAGCCCGGGCAAGATCTACGGCATATACGAAGTAAGGTTCGCGGTTCCATTTGGGTCGTTCGTGAACCGGCACAATTTTGCGGCCTATATGGAGATGACGATCGGCCTTCCACTCGGAATGCTTTTCGCAGGCGCAGTGGCACGCGACAAGCGCCTGCTCTATATCACGGCGATCGCTCTAATGGGTGTCGCACTGTTGATGAGCGGATCACGCGGCGGCTTAGTAGCCTTTTTGGCCCAGATAATTTTTCTCGTGATGCTTACGACAGGAGCTAAGAGTCGGGGTCGGCTGATGATGAAGGTCGGATTTTCCGCGCTGCTAATCGCCGCGGTTGTGATCGGGTCGATCTTCATTGGAGGAGAGAGTTCGCTTACGCGCATTGCCGAGACGGCTACTTCTAAGGATGTCACCACCGACCGCGGGCATATTTGGTCAGTAACGACGAGGGTCATAGCCGACAACCTGCCCATGGGAGCCGGACTTGGGGCTTTTGGGGTTGCATACACTCCGTTTGATAATTACAGCGGCCTTGAAAGGGTCGAACAGGCCCATAATGATTACCTTCAAGTACTCGCTGATGCCGGCATCGTGGGTGCTTTGATAGGGCTTTTCTTCCTTTTCCTCCTCTTTCGTTCGGGCCTTAGAGCCGGTAAAACAGCGAATACATATCGACGCGGAGTAGCGATAGGAGCGATGGCTGGCTGCTTCGCGATACTGGTGCATAGTATTTTTGACTTTGTGCTTCACACAACAGCGATCTCGCTCTTGTTCCTGACACTTGTATCGCTTATCGTGGCGTGCAAGCGTGGTTATGACGATGATCTCGAACTCGCAGATCCACAGAAGACGCGAACATTCTCATCAAGCGGGGCTATAAACCCGATCTCGAATTTTCGCAGAGCAGCAGACTGATCAGATATCCCCGAACGACGTGATGGAAGGCTAGGGTAAGATCGGCAAATTCAAAGCAGCAGGGATCTCTTCAAGCCTCAACATCGACCTTTGCCGGCCGAGGTCGAACAAGGCCTGCGATGTACCAGATTATCCCGTGGCCAACGTAGATGGCAGAAATTATCAAGAGCACATAGTTCGAGTAAAGCCAAACCAACATACCGATCGCAGCAATGATCAGGACGAGATAGAGATTCCCTCGCCCGGTACCGACGGTCTTGAAGCTTGTATAACGGAGTTTGCTTACCATCAGGCAGCTCAGAATGCCGATCAAAGCCATCATTAAAGACGCATAAATGCTCGGCGCGTCGCCGGGCAGAGTGCTCAAAGGGTAGGGGGAAAAATGAACTATCGATGCCAGCAATCCTGCTGCGGGCGGTATCGGCAGTCCAACAAAGTTCTTTTTATCTAATTTCGGAGAGCCTTCGGCAAGCACCCGCGGACGCATCGACTGCAAATTAAAGCGCGCCAGACGGAAAGCACCACACATGATGTACATAAAGAGCAGGAAAAGCCCGAGGGCATATTGTCCGCTTTTCTCAGGAAATACGCTTGCAAGTCCCCAGCAAAAAATAAGGGCGGTCGGCGCGATCCCAAATGTTAAGACATCTGCCAGCGAGTCGAACTGCACACCGATCTCGGTGGTCGTTCTCGTCATACGGGCAACACGTCCATCTAAGGTGTCGAACAGGATCGCTAAACCGATCGCTATGGCCGCACTATTGAAATAGCCAGCCGCCGCAGGCGGGTCTATTGAAACTACCTGAAATCCCTTGATCGAGTAGATCACGGCTAGGAATCCCATACCCACGTTGGCAGCCGTGAATGCGGTGGGTATCACATAGAGGCCTTTCTTTAGGCCCTTGTGGGGTGGCTTTGGGTTTTCGGTCTCCATAGGGAAGCACGACAATGAAAGCTCAGCGGATCCAAAAGCCGCCGACGATGTCCTCTGAGACGAGCAAGCAGGTTCTGGGAACAGCTTTTACCAAATGACTATGTCGATAACCTAGAATCTGGCGATCACAGATTCACCTCCAACCACCCGATCACCCGTCTTAACGGCGATCTCTGCCCTCGCCGGAAGCAAAAGATCGGTCCGAGAACCAAATTTTATCAGCCCAAACCTTTGTCCTATCTTAAGATCGTCGCCAACTCTTGGCCAACAGACTATTCGACGGGCAAGGATACCGGCAATTTGTGTACAGACTACCGTCAGATCGTCATTTCGGATGGTAATTGAATTTCTCTCGTTAACAAAACTTGCGTTATCGCTTGTTGCTGGGCCCTTCTTTCCGGGGATGTATTCAATGCCGACTATTTCACCCGATATCGGAGAGCGATTTACGTGGACGTCCAAGGGTGACAGAAACACGCTCACTGTCGTGCCTTCCTCGCTTCGGCTGATTCGAGTAACCCGGCCGTCCGCAGCCGAAACCACCACTCCATTTTCCGACGGGACTTGGCGATAAGGATCTCGAAAAAAGAACGCCATGAAACCTGCAACCAAAACGAGTACAGCCACCAGCGGCCACAACTCGAAGTAGGCCATAAAAAGTGCCGCTATAGCAGGTGTGATGACAAACGGGAAACCTTCTCTAACCATTCTTTGCCCGAAATTTAATTTGCTGCAACCGTCAGAAATTCAGATATTCCGTAACTGGTCATTTTACTTGATAATTGGATAGATTCGAAAACCGAGCGGACATCGGGCTTTGCTCTGGCCTTTGGTGGGTCAGCTTCTCTGACTGATCATGTTTCAAGGGATCTTGTCAGAAAAAAAGAGCCCGGTGTCGCTTATCACCGGGCTTAAAGGAGGATCGTGCGAAGATATTCTAACTTCGAACCGGATTGTCCTTGGCGTAGCTATAGGCACACCACGCCGAAATGAGATGGACGACCCAGCCCAGGAGCCCCGCAGACCCGATCCACGAAACTCCGGTTAAAACCAGCCATATAATACCGATAAGTATTCTGCCGTTGTAAATCTGACCAACACCCGGAACTAAAAGACTCAAAATTCCGGCAACCAAAGGTTCGCGCATTGTTCCAATTTACCTCCGCAAGTAATTAACGAAATCCCGATGAAAATGTTGCAAAAAAAATAATCGCGGCGTTGCCTTCATCAAGACAACTTAGGGACAGGTATTCTTAATTCACATTGTCCAATGATTACCTTCCTAAAGGCAGAAGTCGGGACCGAGAGATGCCGGCGCCGCGCACATTGAAATCTCAACCAGTAAAATCCGCGGGATCGGTCGATCTACCGGTGCACCCCAAGGAGCTCGATCAAAAAGTGAATGGCAAAAAAGAGGGCAACGCCGCCGAACACCGACAGTGAAACTAGCGGGCGTTTGCCGCCATGGTGGTTAACCTCGGGGATCAGATCGCTAGCAGCCACATAGAGGGTGACGCCGCTCGCAAGCGGCAGGGCATAAGCTACCGACGATTCGAAACGGGAACCGATAAGGTAAAATACAAGAATTCCAAGTATCGTCATCGAACCTATAAACGCCGTTGCCATGACCACCTCGCGCCGTCCTTTTCCGGCCGCGACCAGCATCGAACCGATAGTAAAACCCTCCGGGAACTTATGGAGAAATACCGCGAGAAAAACCAGCGATCCTATCCGTACATCGATCAGGGACGCCGCCGCTATCGAGACCCCGTCAAAAAAAGTGTGCATCGAAAGCCCGCCTACCCCTGCATACGCAGACCTGGTCGAGATCAATTCGTCGGAGTGAAGCTCTTCGCCAAGGTGAATGTGTGGCGCAACTGTGTGCTCAAAGAACTGGGTCAAAAGATAACCGATCACCAAAAGAAGCATCGGCGTAAACAGCCAGTCAGGCGATGAATCACCAGGCACAAACCAAAGGCGTATGGAATTAGGGATGATCTCAAAGAAAGTTACGGCCAACATAAAGCCGGCCCCCAACGCCAAAAGATATTTCAATGAGTGTTTGTAGTTCGTCCGGATCGATGTCGGGAAGAGTATCATCCCGCCAATGATGTTGGCAGCGGCAACAACCGCTCCGAACAAAAAAAGCAATACGAAAGTGCTGTCCATACCCTAAGGAAACACTAGACTGTACCGTAAAATCCCAGTCAATGCGAAGCCGCCCATCGAAAAAAGAAATACAAAAAGGGTACATCGTAAGTTTTAAGCGCATGATTAAAGAAGATGGCTAATTTTGTCTTGACAAGACTTTCTGCTTAGGCATAATATGCTTGTTAGCATTAAACGACGCTCTAAGAAACGGGCTTGAGCGAGGAAGATTTGATTAAAGAAGGCGCTTAACAAGTTAAGCGCTACCCGCAGCAAGAACACTGGAACGTGGATGGTAAGCGGGTTGTCGATTTTTGGTCAGGTCGGCAAATTTGCTATCGCGTTTAATCCGAAATAAATCAACGAGTTAACAGGTCTTATACAAAGAGGCCGCAAGTATAGGTGTGTCATTGAGCATAACGGTTCTTTGAGAATGGCAGAGCGCGCTCCCGAATCGATTCACGATACGGTGCTTCGCCGCGAAGCGATAGATCTGTTGGAGGTCCGCGAGGGAGGCATCTATGTTGACGCGACATTGGGTATCGGCGGCCATACAGATGAGATCCTGTCGCGAGTAGCTTCAGCACGGGTTATCGGCATCGATCGCGACCGTTTAGCCTTAGAACTTGCGCGAACTCGCCTATCAAGCGTCGGGGACAGGGTCACTTATGTACATGCTAATTTTTCAAGACTTTCTGCAGCGGTGAGTGAACTCGGCTTCGAGAGAGTGAATGGTATCGTGGCGGATCTTGGTGTTTCCTCGCTACAGTTTGATGAGGCCCAGCGAGGCTTTAGTTTTCGCCACGACGCTCCGCTGGATATGAGGATGGACGCGGATTCCGACCGGCCTACGGCCGCTCAGCTCCTTGAAATGATGCCTGAAGCGGACATCGCCAATCTTATCTATAAGTTTGGAGAGGAGCGATTTTCACGTCGGATCGCCCGAGAGATCGTTAAGGCGAGAGAAAAGGGAGATCCGGTTCGAACAACAAAGGAGCTCGCAGACCTAGTCGAAAGATGTTTACGTCGAAGTCACAAAGAAAAAACACACCCGGCGACGCGAACCTTCCAGGCATTAAGGATCGGTGTGAACCAAGAGCTCGATGAACTCGAACGCCTGTTGAATGTTGGAATTGAAATTTTAACTCCGGGCGGCCGGTTTGCCGTGATCACGTTCCATTCATTGGAGGACAGGATCGTGAAGCAAACGTTTCAACGCCTTTCCGGCAAATGCTTTTGCCCGCCGCGAATACCTATCTGCGTATGCGGCGCCGTAAGAAAGATCGAAGCCGTCACGAAAAAGCCGGTAACTCCCGGAAATGACGAGATAGAAAAGAATCCAAGATCCCGAAGCGCAAAGCTCCGGGTAGTCAGACGGATAGCCGATCAAACATAGACCTCAGAGGACGCCTTCAGTATGAAAAAAAGAACCGCTCGAAGAACCCGCCCTGCCGATCTCTCCGTACGAGGGATAGGAGCCCTGCCGTGGAGCTATTTCGTCCTTATTGCGATTTGCGGCTGCATAATAGCGGCCGGATTTCTGCTCGCAGCCCGCCAGCATTTTGTGTCGATGGATCTTGGAATGAAAAACTCCAAGCTGAGAAAGCAGCTTGAAGACTTAGAAGCTGAAAACCGTAGGCTGATGCTCGCAAGGGAGATAGCCCTCTCGCCGATGGAGATCACGCGAGCGGCGAAGCGGCTCGGATTTGCCGAATATGCGGCGAATGTACAGCCGACAGAGCTCAACCAACCGTCGCCGGCTAAGCCTAAGCAGACGATCGCTGCCGAGCCTGCATCGATCGTCCGACGCGGAAGCGCAAACGAGCCCTCAGTCACGAAAACAAGTCTTCATCGACCATCTGTCAGTGCTTATCCCCAGCCGGCCTCTTTGATAGTTAGAGAAAGGATAATCAAAACTCCTGATGACAACGGAAAGAAGCGAGACAAACAAGGCGCGGCCAAGGATGCGAAACTGAGGTAGAACGAAATGCGGGCAGCAAGGCCAAAACGCAAGAAGACAACAAACACGCGGCAGATCGCTTTTACCCGTTTTATGTTCATCGTGGCATTTCTGGTAATTTGGATGGGCGGGATAAGCGCGCGGCTTGTTCATCTACAGGTAACAAAGCATGACTGGCTTCGGGAAAAAGCGACCGGGCAAAGACTTGATGTAAAAAGCAGCAAACAGCCACGGGGCACGATATTTGATCGAAATGGTCGGGCTCTGGCGATGAGTGTCCGAGTAAAGACGCTGTATGCAGATCCGGTTGAAATGCCCGATCCTAAGGCTTCGGCCAAAGCCATTGCAAAGGCAATAGGAACGAAAGAGGGCGACCTTGCAAAGCAACTCTCAGACGCAAAACAGACTGAGAGAAGGTTTGTGCCGCTACTGAAAGGTGTCGATGAAACAACGGTGCAGCGAATCAACCGTGAGCTAGACGATCCTTCGGTTCGAAAGGCTGACAGCCCCAATTTCTCAGGCCTACATTGGCGGGAAGATCAAAAGCGAAGCTATCCGTATGAACGCATGGCGGCTCATGTTATCGGGTTCAGCAATGCTGACGGTGTCGGCCAGGCAGGGGTTGAACAATCACAGAACGACGTTTTGTACGGAGCAGTTATAAAGCGGGTTCAAGAACGAGACCGCCTAGGCCGGATCTACGACGAGACCATCTCAGAAAAAGAACCGCCCAAAGACGTTGTCCTTACCATCAACGCCTCGATCCAGTTCATGGTCGAGGAAGCTCTGCAGCGGGCCGTAACGGCATCGCAAGCACGGGCGGGGACCGCGATCGTGCTGGATAACGCCACCGGAGAGGTGCTCGCACTTGCGAATTACCCGACGTTCGATCCGAATCGTCTGATCGAGATCACGGCGGACAATCTTTCGAACGCTGCTGTGCAGCAGGTCTATTCGCCGGGTTCGGTCTTCAAACTAATAACTTACAGTTCGGCCCTCGAGAGAAACATGTTTACACCCGATTCGCAAATAGACAGCGGAAACGGGACCGTTGAGGTTGGGGGACGGCGATTCAGCGACTCGAGAGCGTATGGCCGCATCAGTTATACGAAGGCTTTTGCGGTATCAAGCAATGTTTGTGCTATCAAGACAGGCCTTAGGGTGGGCCGAGAAGGGTTCTTCAAATCAATTACGGATTTTGGGTTTGGACGAAAAACGGGTATCGAATTACCCGCCGAAACGAACGGGATCGTAAGGAATCCGGAAAGGTGGTACGGCGATTCGCTCGCCTCGATGTCGATCGGATATGAGATCGGTGTAACCCCCCTGCAGATGACAAGCGCATTCGCGGCAATTGCGAACGACGGTGTTCGTGTTCAACCGCACATCATCAAAGAGATCAAGGGCACGGCGGGCAACACTCTATTTGTGACCCAACCTGAAAAGACACGGGTCGTTTCCGCGCGAACGGCAAGAGACCTTAGAATAATGATGAAGGAAGTGGTCCAGTCGGGAACTGGGAAACTTGCCCGCCTGAATGGCTATTCATCTGCAGGAAAGACCGGAACTGCCTGGAAATTTGACGAGAAGCTTAAGAAGGTCAACTCCGCAAAGTATGTTTCGTCGTTCATCGGGATCGCTCCGGCCGAGCGGCCGGTGATAACCATCGGGGTAGTGATAGACGAGCCTAAGGTCGGCGGGAGGAACGGAGGGCAGGTGGCAGGACCTGTTTTTCGTGAGATAGCCGAACGCATTCTCCCAGAGTTGAATATAGCTCCCAATGGAGAGACGGTGCCTGAGGGGGAAGTCGAAGATATACCAGAACTTACGGCAGCCATGGATAGTTTTCCAGCGATCCTGGGAGAGAGAGAGGTCAATACAGCAGCGTCGGTGAAGCTGCCGGAGTCGCAAAAGGCAAAAGATCGCCCGACACCGGCCACAAGCTCGATCAATACCAAACCGAGAGAAAAGCCAGAGCGATACGAAGAGCGGTCGAAAGCGGGCGTCACCCACCCAACCAGCGTAAAGAAGCCTGAAACCGGTGTGGCATCGAGGCCGCGCGTGGTCACTCTCGAAACGCAGAGACCAGCGGCGAAGGAGAAAGCTCCGCAGAAGATCGAAAAGAGCATTACGGAGAAAAAGAAGGCCAAACCTTGAAAGTCATTACCGCGATAGAACGGATGAACGCCGCGGCGCCACATAATGATCCCGCCCTGCAAGACCAAGAGATCGAATCTATTGTCATCGATTCGAGAGAGGTCAGGGCGGGCGACGTCTTTTTTGCGTTGTCTCAGCCCGACTACGCGAACAATGGGTTTAATGGCGAGTTTGAGGATGCCACAAAATACGTGGTTCACTCAATTGAGAAGGGTGCGGCAGCCTGCGTCGTTCGAAACGATCGGTTCGAGGAGTATCGGGCAGAGCTCGAACCCTATGTTGACAGGCTCGTCCTGGTAAGTGACACGATCAGGGCACTCCAGGATCTAGCGAGAAGCGTTTACCTTGATTGGGGTGGGCCAGTCGTCGCGATCACCGGAAGTGCCGGCAAAACCACGGCAAAAGAACTGACGGCCCATGTCATAAAGGGAGCCGGCCTAAGGGTCCTAAAGAACAAAAAGAACTTTAACAACGGCCTTGGACACCCTTTGACCGTGCTTGAACTCGCGAAAGACGATAATTACGACATCGCAGTTCTTGAGATGGGTATGTCAACTCCTATGCATGAGATCGCCCGGCTTTGTACGATCACTCCTCCGGATGTCTCAGTTGTCCTAAACGTCCTGCCGGTACACATAGAGCATCTTGGGTCGATCGAGAATATAGCCAAGGCCAAAGCTGAGATCGTTGAGGGAATGAAGAGCGGCGGCACGGCAATTCTCAATGCGGACGATCCGCGGGTGCGTGAGATGCGAGAGCTTTCGAAAGGAGACGTTTTGACATTCGGCATAGATCTCAGATCAGACGTGATGGCCGAAAATATCCGTACGAGGTCTTTCGGAGAAACGACATTTGACCTTCGCACACCGAACGGCGTCGCTAACGCGGTTCTGCCATTGGATGGCCGCCACAACATAATGAACGCTCTTGCAGCGGCTGCCGTGGCGTGGGTGAGGGGAATGGTTGTCGATGAGATTTCCGAGCACCTATCATCGGCTGCTGCTCCTTCTCAACGAGGCGAGGTGCTGCGGTTCAGAGAGGGATTTACAGTGATCAACGATTCTTATAATTCAAATCCGGCGGCCTTGGTGTCGATGGTAGAAACCATGATCGTCGGCGGCGGTTCGGCAAAAAGGAAGATCCTTGCGGCAGGGGAGATGTTGGAATTAGGAGATGATGGCCCGGAAATGCATCGGCGGACCGGCGGGCAGATCGCAAAAATCGGGGTGGACCGGCTTATTGGGATACGAGGGCTTGCTAAGGAACTCGTCGAAGGAGCGGCCGAGGCTGGGTTGACCGACGTCGTATTCGTCGAGGATTCCGAAGCTGCCGCCGAGATCATCGTTAATGAACTAAGCGATGGTGACCTGCTTTTAGTAAAGGGCTCTCGCGGCGTCCGCACGGAGAGAATTGTGGAAAAGCTCGTTGACAAGTTCCATTTAGTGGGAGATGCCTCGCCACAGGCCCGACGACATGATCATTAGGGGTAAGGGAACAGGTTCTCTGAAAGCCGGATACCCACTTCAGCATAAGGTTCGGACAGATGCTCTATTACTTTCTCTACCAGCTTATATTCCGCGAATACGGGCATGGTAGCGAGTCCATTTTTTTCAAAGGGCTGAACGTTATCCAATACGTGACGTTCCGCACCGCTATGGCAACGGCAACCGCCCTGCTTATCTCCCTCTTGTTCGGTGGAAAGGTGATCCGAAAGATCCGATCTTTGAACGTTGGCCAAGAGATTCGAGAAGAATTGTCCGCCGAGCACCAGGCAAAAAAGGGAACTCCGACGATGGGCGGCATATTGATCATCGGGGCTGTGCTGATCTCGACCATACTGTGGGCCCGTTTGGACAGTGTTTTCTTATGGCTTGCATTAGGAGCGACCCTGATGTTTGGAGCCATAGGGTTCGCAGATGATTACATTAAGCTGGTCAAGAAAAGAAGCCTCGGGCTAACTGAAAGGCAAAAGCTCGCCGGGCAGCTGATCACCGCAGTATTGGTATGGGCAGTATTGTATTTCTTTACCAATTACACATGGAACGTCAGCATTCCATTCTTCAAGGCGACGGCGGAGCCGGACGGCATCACCTACCTGTGGCCGGGAGTGTATCTGGTCTTCATAATCTTTGTGCTTCTTGGCTCGTCGAACGCAGTTAACCTGACGGATGGGCTTGACGGCCTTGCGACTAGCATTACCTTCGTGGCTATGTCAGCCCTGACAGCCTTGACTTATGTCGCCAGCGACAAGCGCTGGGCAGACTACTTGGACATAACACATAATCCGTCTTCGGCGGAATTGACCGTATTCTGCGGGGCAATGGTCGGGGCAAGCCTTGGATTCCTTTGGTATAACGCCCCGCCGGCCGATGTCTTTATGGGCGATGTCGGCTCGCTGGCTATAGGTGGCGCTCTTGGTACGGTCGCGATATTGACGAAGCAGGAATTTCTTCTGCCTTTCATCGGAGGGATCTTTATCATCGAGGCGGTTTCTGTAATGCTGCAGGTTGGCTTTTTCAAGTTCACGAAGAGAAGCAGCGGGGTCGGCAAAAGGATATTCCTGCAGGCTCCGCTTCATCATCATTTTGAGATGGCCGGCTGGCAGCATTCCAAGATCGTCTTTCGCTTCCTGATCGTCGCGATCTTGTTCGCACTATTGAGCCTATCCACGCTGAAGCTGAGGTAGAACGCATTGGATCTGAAGGGAAGAAAATCATTGGTTCTGGGAGCTGGCAGGTCCGGATCAGAATCTGCCCGCTTTCTTGCTGAAAGGGGTGCTCTGGTCGCGCTTCACGATAAGAAAGAAGTGGACCACTGGGACGAGTCCGCCAGATCTTTGAGAGAAAGCCACAATATCGGTTTGCTGGCGGGCGAGATCCCATCGTGGCTTCTTGACCAGATCGATCTCGTTGTCATTTCGCCGGGAGTTCCGACAAAGACATTGCCGGCTCGTTACGTTGAACGAAAGGACGGAGAGATCATAGGTGAAGTGGAGCTGGCCTATCGGTTCCTGAAGGGACGAATTGTCGCGATCACCGGTTCAAATGGTAAAACGACCACGACCACCATGATCGGCGAACTGTTGCGAGACGCCGGGTTCACGACCCTTGTCGGCGGAAACATCGGCACGCCTCTATTGAGCCTGATTGAGGCCTCCTCAGACGATTCCTGGATCGTAGCCGAGCTTTCCAGCTTCCAGCTCGAAACAATCAAATATTTTCATCCGAATGTCGCGGTGTGCCTAAATGTAACACCGAATCATTTGGACCGTTACGACTCATTCATCGATTATGCTGCCGCCAAACATCGCATCTTCATGAACCAGACTCCGGCTGACGCGGCCATTCTGAACGCTGATGATAAGGTAACGGCATCCTGGACGTCAGGCTTGCGAGGAAGCGTGAGCATGTTCAGCGTCGCTCAAGAACTTGACAACGGCCTGTTTCTTAGAGGGCGGGAACTTATTTCCCGTAATGACGGAAGGGAACGGGTCCTTACAACGCGAGACGAGATCATCCTTCCTGGCTTGCATAACGTCGAAAACGTACTTGCCGCCTTGGCGGCTGGTTTGGCATGCGGGGCCGATCCTGATTCAATGCGGCGCACCATTGCAGGCTTTAGGGGGGTCGAGCATCGACTTGAATTCGTTGACACGATAGAGGGCGTGGATTTCTTTAACGATTCAAAGGCAACGTCTGTCGATGCAACGCTCAAGGCTTTGCAGGCGATGGGCGAGCGGCCCGGCAAGATTGTACTGATAATTGGCGGCCGGGGGAAAAAGGCGCCTTACGCTCCGCTCAGGCCTCTTATCGAAAAGTATGTACGCGCGATGGTCGTCATCGGTGAGGATGCTGAGAATATCGCCAACGAGTTAAAAGGGTCAGCTGCGATGGTTAACGAGGCGACACTTGCAGAAGCCGTTGTGAGGTCGCTTGAACTTGCAAAGGGCGGCGATGCTGTGCTTCTTGCCCCAGCCTGTGCAAGCTTTGACATGTTCGGCAGTTTTGAGGAGCGGGGGCGGGCGTTCAAAGAGGCCGTGGCGAACATCGGTGCCGGCAGGGCCGCCGGCTCCAAGATATGAGCCGTCCAAGTTCCGGGGCTGACAATGAAGGTCCGTTCGACATCGGCACCTCGGCTGGTGGCATTCAGCGCACAGCCATCGGAAACTGAAAATAGTTCCGGATCATAGGGTTAGATAGGACGTACTTTGGCAGGGAATTTCATAATGGCATCACATGCTAACAAACTACGGATCGACTGGTTCCTTTTCCTGATAGTTGCGTGTTTGTCTCTGTTTGGGGCAGCAATGGTCTATAGCGCTTCGGCTATGATCGCTTTGCGCGAGTCTGAGAGCCAGTTCACCTACTTTTATAAACAGCTTGGTTTCACCCTTTTCGGCCTCGCTGCAATGTTTGTCGTAAGCCGTATTGATTATAGGCGGTATCAGTCAAAATGGTTCGTTTACGGCCTGCTTGGGCTGACAGTGGTGCTTCTGATAACCGTTTTCGCATTTCCGCCCATCAACGGCGCGCGGCGATGGATCCGTTTCGCAGGCTTATCGTTCCAGCCTTCAGAGTTGGCAAAGATCGCATTGCCTATTTTCCTTGCATACTTTCTGACGCGAAGGGAGGGGGCAATGGGTGACCTGACCGGGACGGTAATTCCATGTGTGGGTTCGCTTGTATTGCTTGGAGGACTTGTGTTTCTTGAGCCGGACCTTGGCACCGTCATCGTTCTAGGTGCGATCTTTTCAGCGGTGTATTTTGCAGCAGGAGCGAAATTGCTGCATATCGCTTCCGTATCAGCTCTTTTCGTATTGGCATGTCTGGCGGCTGTGACGGTCGCCCCCTGGAGGGTTCAGCGGCTTATGGCTTTTTTGGACCCTTTCAGCCATTCCGGCGACGCGGGCTATCAGGTGGTCCAATCGCTCATGGCCATCGGTTCCGGCGGAATAGCGGGAGAGGGCTTTGCAAGGGGGCAGGCGAAACTTTTTTATTTGCCCTATCCATACTCTGACTTTATTTTTTCCGTCGTGGGTGAAGAGTTTGGGCTTATTGGCACGATGGCTGTCGTGATCGCGTTCGGACTACTGCTTTGGCGAGGCACGCGGGCTGCGGTTTTCGCTCCCGACCGATTTGGGATGCTCTTAGGTATCGGGATAATAACGGGAATCGTAGTCCAGGCTCTTTTCAATATAAGCGTTGTGATCTCGATAGTCCCCGCTAAGGGCATTCCGCTGCCTTTTATTTCCTATGGCGGGACATCCGTGCTTGTCACGATGATCGCCGTTGGGGTGCTGCTTAACATTTCGCAAAGCGCGCCGTTGCGGTCGGGCCAAAGCACGGAGAAGCGGGGCAAATGAAAGTCCTGATCGCTGCCGGTGGTACCGGCGGACATATATTCCCGGGTATCGCTGTTGCGAAGGAGTTGTTACGCCGGCACCCGCAAGCAGAGGTCCTATTCGTAGGAACCGCCCGAGGTTTGGAGACCCGGATCGTTCCGGAAAGCGGTTTCCAACTTTCTTTGATAACCAGCAGCGGATTGAAGAACGTCGGCCTTCCCGGAAAGATCAAAGGGCTTTTAGTACTTCCGATCAGTTTCCTTGAGGCCGCGAAGCTATTGCGTGAATTTCGGCCAGATGTCGTGGTCGGCGCCGGCGGATATGTTTCGGGCCCGGTACTTTTGACGGCGAGCCTTCTTGGATTTCCGACCCTCGTTATGGATTCAAACGCCTTGCCGGGATTCACGAACCGCCAATTGGCTCGGTTCATCGATAAAGCAGCACTTACTTTTGAGGAAGCTTTGCCTTACTTTCCCGGAAAAGGTGTCGTCACCGGTAATCCTGTAAGGAAGGAATTCTTTGAAATCGCCAGAAAAGAGCGCAATGAAAAGACGTCGATCCTCATATTTGGAGGGTCGCAAGGTGCCAGAGCGATAAACAACGCAATGCTTAATGCTTTGCCGCTTCTTGAGAACAGGGCAAGCGAGCTCCAGATCGTCCACCAGACCGGCGAAGCTGATTTTGAGAGGGCCCGCGAGATGTACAAGAGATCTTTGATCACCGATCACGAGGTCAGGCCATTTATAAAGGACATGTTCGCCGAATTTGAAAAAGCGGATCTGATCATATGCCGTGCTGGTGCCACCACGTGCGCAGAGCTCGCGGCCGCCGGCAAAGCGTCAGTGATGATACCGCTGCCGACAGCTGCCGACGACCATCAGCGCAAGAATGCGGAGGCATTTGAAAGGGCGGGAGCTTCGCGGATGATCATTCAAGCGGATCTCAGCGGGGAGAGCTTGGCGGCAGTGATTACGGAGGCTATTTCATCGCCAGAGATCGTCAACAAGATGGAGTCCGCAGCAAAAATGCTTGGGCGGGCAGACGCCGCTGAGGCAGCGGTGAACCTGATCGAAGATCTCGCAAATAAAGTTGAGTGAATGTTTAGACACGTAAAACGAATACATTTTATTGGGATCGGCGGTATCGGGATGAGCGGCATCGCAGAGGTGCTGTGCAATCTCGGCTTTATCGTGACCGGATCCGACGTTAAGAAGTCGAAATACACGGACCGGCTTGAATCGCTTTTTGGTATTGGTGTTGCAGAGGGCCACAGGGCTGAAAACGTGGGTGCGGCACAAGTGGTAGTCTATTCATCAGCAGTCAAGGAGGATAATCCGGAGGTTGTCGAGGCTAAAAGGCTTGGCATCCCAGTCATACCGAGGGCGGAGATGCTTGCCGAATTGATGGTGTTAAAGCCCTATGCCGTCGCCGTTTCAGGTACCCACGGCAAAACAACAACCACATCTATGGTTGCGACCATTCTCGGCCATGCTGGATTCGACCCCACGACGGTCGTTGGAGGGGTTGTCGACACGCTCGGGTCAAATGCAAGGCTCGGGAGTTCGGAATGGTTCGTTACAGAGGCGGATGAGAGCGACAGGTCGTTTTTGATGCTTTATCCGACCATAGCGGTGATCACAAACATCGATAAAGAGCATATGGAGTCATACAAGGGTATGGATGACGTCGTTCAGTGCTTCACCGACTTTGTGAACAAGGTTCCTTTTTTCGGCGCCGCGATCATTTGTCTTGATGACCCGAATGTTCAGCTCATCGTGCCGAACATAAAGCGACGCCGAGTAACCTACGGGCTTACGGCTCAGTCAGACATTTCTGCACACAATATTAGGTACAACGATACATTTGGCTCAACATTCTCCGTTTGGAAGGGAACCGAAGTGCTGGGTGAGATCATGCTTCCCGTGCCGGGTGAACACAATGTGTATAACGCCCTGGCCGCAACGTCCGTAGCGCTTGAACTAGAGATCCCTTTTGAAAAGATCGTCGAAGCTTTTGCGCGTTTTCGAAATGCCAACAGGAGGTTCCAATTTAAGGGCGAGGTCAATGGGATCATGGTTGTCGATGATTATGCTCATCACCCGACCGAGATCCTGGCGACTCTTTCGGCAGCAAAGAACAGCGCCGGCGGAAGGAGGACCGTGGTCGTGTTTCAGCCACATCGATATTCAAGAACCAAGGAATTGATGGACGAATTCGCGCTTGCCTTCAACAATGCCGATGTCCTTTATGTTCTGGATATCTATGCGGCCAGCGAACTGCCCATCGAGGGAATAACTGCCGAGATCCTGACCGAGAACATCAAAAGATACGGCCACAAAGACGTGAATTATCACGGCAATATCGAAACTGCCGCCGATGCGATCGTACCAATGCTGCAGGATGGAGACCTGGTGATCACGCTCGGTGCAGGAACGGTTACCCGGCTGTCGGACGAGATACTGGAGAAATTGAAGACGGCATCTGCGTCGGGCTAATGGAAGTAGCTATATCAAGGATAGCAGTTGAAAAAGGCCGGGTTTCAATGGCGGCCCAAGACGCCCTGATACTCTGTGAATGACCGTAAGATGTTAATTCGAAAAGTCGAGCATGACTGCTTATAGAATAGGGGATCCAGAACAGATGGCAGGAAAAATAAGAAGAAAATCAATTTCAGACGCAACCCCGCGAACGGCGATCCGTCGCAAGTCGGCCAAGACACGTGTGAGTGATCAGCACGGCGGGCGTTTCCGCGGAATGGTCCTACCCTTGTGCCTTAGCGTATGCCTCCTGATCTGTCTCGCCGTCCTCGGGCACCTCGGGTTGAAGAGTGTAACGGCGTCAAAATTTTTTGATCTAAAGAATGTTCACGTCACGGGAACAGAGCGATCTTCAAGGGAAGACATCGAAAGGATCGTTACAAACTCTGTTCTGAAAACGGGGGTTTGGAACGCTGATCTTTCGGAGATAAGGGCACGAATCGAAAAGGAGCAATTTGTGCGTTATGCATCCATCTCCCGAATGCTGCCGGACGGCATTCGTGTGACCATCGTCGAACGCTCCCCCGTGGCTGTCGTAAAACTGAAGGGTGGAGATATGCTCATTGACGAGGAAGCGGAGATCCTTGCACCTGCTTCCGAACGAGAAGAAAAGTTGCCTGTCGCGTTGTTAGGTTGGGACGAATCGAAGAGCGAGAAGGCGTTTCGGGAAAATAAGGAACGCGTGAAGCTATATCGGCAAATGTTGAATGAATGGCAGGAAGCCGGGCTTCTCTCACGGGTCCGCGGTGTAAATCTGGCCGATCTGCGAGAGCCGAAGGCGCTGACGGAAGACTCTGGAAGATCTGTTTCGATCGACGTTGGCCGAGATTCATTTGCAAAGCACTTAAAGAACGGCATCACCGCGATCGCCGGGAAGGGTGAAATGTTCGAAGGGGTAACCCTTGTCGGCCCAAATATGATCCTTTCTTCGAGAAAACAGAAGAGTGAGGATGCCGGATCCAACTAAGAAATGACTCAGGATATTCAAGCAATAGGCCTCGACATAGGAACAAGTAAGGTCCGCTGCGTTATCGGCGAGCCGGGTGATAACGGACTGATGAACATCATCGGCTTCGGCGAGGCCGATTCGCGCGGGCTTAGGCGAGGTATCGTCACCGCGGCCGAAGCCGTTGCTGATTCGGTCAGAAGGGCCGTCGGAGAGGCCGAGCGGGTCAGCGGGGTCGAAATATCTTCTGCCTATGTGAACTTGTCAGGAGAACATTTTCGCGGGGAGAACAAGAACGGCGTGGTCGCCGTTGCCGGTGCCGGGCGTGAGATAACCGAAGAGGATGTCGAACGGGCGATCGAATCGGCTTGTGCGATGCAACTGCCCGCTGGTTGGGAGATAGTGGCGCGTCTTCCTCAGGAATTCATCATCGATGGACAGGACGGGATCATCGAACCTGTAGGCATGTCTGGTGCGCGCCTCGAATCCCTGGTTCATGTCGTGACCGGCCCTAGTGCCGGCAAACAGAATCTAAGCAAGGCGGTCAAGCGGGCAGGACTTGAGATCGATCGAATGATGCTTGAACCGCTAGCTGCCGCTGAGAGTACGCTTACCGATGACGATAAGGAGTACGGCTGTGCGCTAGTGAACATCGGGTCTGAAATAACCAGCATGATGATCTTCGGGCGCGGAGCCGTCCAGCACACGGCCGTGTTTCCGTTCGGCGGTCTTCATTTTACGAAAGACATTGCGGTCGGCCTGCGTGTTTCGATTCAGGAGGCGAATAAGATCAAGCATCGTTTTGGATGCGTCGCGTCTTTCCTACTCGATGAGGAAGAAAAGCAGGAGAGCATTGAGATCGTACCGGTTGGGAGGACTGAAACGCGGGGCCTCACACGAGAGATACTTTGTGACATCATGCAGCCGCGAGCGGTTGAACTTTTGCAGTATATCGCCCAGGAAGCCGCAAGTGTCGGCGCTCAAGTTTCCAGCGGCGTGATTCTCACCGGAGGAAGTTCGCTTGCCGTTGGAATGGTGGAACTTGCTGAGCAGGTATTCGACGCTCCGACAAGACTGGGTACGCTCGCCGAGGATCAATTCTCAGGATTGTCTGAGACCGTTGCCGGCCCGCAGTGGGCGGTTCCGTCGGGCCTTGCGCTAGCTTCGATGCGCTGGCAGATACGTGAAATGAACCGAAGTGGACGAAGAACATCCTGGGTCGCAGAATGGTTTGAAAATTTTCGCGACAAATTCAGATAATCGTGACCTGACGGCTGGATTTTTACCACAAATCGTTGTATGCTTTCCTCCCGTCAACACAATATATTGTTAGTCCAAATCTTGCGTGCAATGCATCGCATCCCCTATAGAATAACTTGAAAGGTATTAAAGAAGTGAAACAAATGACAATTGATGGGCTTGAGATGAAAACCGGCGGACTGAAAATGTTTATCGACGAGCCACCGATAACCGGAGCAAAGATAAAGGTGGTCGGCGTTGGCGGAGGCGGAGGTAACGCGGTCAACAGGATGATCGACGCCGGGATAAAGGGCGTTGAGTTCATCGTTGCGAACACCGATCTTCAGGCTCTCAATGCATCGTCAGCACCGATGAAGATCCAGCTTGGCGGGAGATCGACTAGAGGTCTCGGGGCGGGTTCGAATCCTGAGATCGGTCGTGCCGCAGCCCTCGAAGATCACGAGAAGCTTCTCGACGTGCTTGAAGGTGCTGACATGGTATTTGTTACCGCTGGCCTTGGCGGAGGTACCGGCACCGGTGCCGCGCCAGTTGTTGCGTCCCTGGCGATCGAGCTTGGCGCCCTTACGGTAGCGGTCGTTACCAAGCCCTTCACCGTCGAGGGTAAGAAACGAATGGCACAAGCTGAGCAGGGTCTGGCCGAACTCCGGGGCTGCGTTGACACGATCATTACGATCCCAAACTCAAAGCTCCGTGAGGTCGAAGAAGGGATCACGATGCTTAATGCATTCAGGCGTGCGGATGATGTGCTTCTTCAGGCGGTTCAGGGAATAACGGACCTAATCGTCACACCCGGCGTCATTAACCTTGATTTTGCCGATGTAAGAACGGTAATGCGTGGCCAAGGTGTAGCTCTCATGGGTGTTGGTAAAGCCAGCGGGCCAGGGGCGGCATCGAATGCGATGAGGGCAGCTCTGGACTATAAACTGCTCGAGGAAAACTCTATCACAGGTGCGAAAGCCGCACTCATCAATATAACCGGCGGAGAGAACATGCCGCTCGCCGAGATCGAGGATGCAATAGGCATGATCGAAGAAGAGTCGGACGAGAATGCAGATATCATTTGGGGAAATGTGATCAAAGAAGGAATGGAGGATGAGATCAAAGTGACTGTTATCGCCACAGGTTTTGATTCCGCTGCCCAGTCCATCAAACCATTACCTCGGCCAGCCGATCCTATAAGTGTCAGCGGCAGCCGGGGCGGCGCCGCCGCGGCCGTTCAGACGGCTCCGAGTGAAGATTTGAATGTCCCGACGTTTATACGAAGACAGGCGGATTAATAACCGTCGGGTGTTTGTCTGCTAGAATACTGTCAACCTGCCCGGCCGGCTGTGAGGCTTGCCGGGATTTTTATGTCAGGCGACAATGTTTCTATGGTCGAAGATCGGGAAGGCGAAGAACTCACGAGGACAAAGCCGGTCGTCGGTATAACAATAGGTGATGCCGCAGGCATCGGCCCAGAGATCTCGATAAAAGCGGCCACCGATCCCGACCTATGCTTATTCTGTACACCGGTACTTATCGGAGATCTAAACTTTCTCGAAGGATCGAGTAAGAAATTGTTTGGACGTTCCATTCTAAGGCCTTTCAGTGCCTCAGATCCGGAAGATGCTAAAGGGATCTGCGTATTCGATACAGCGAATCTCCCGGAGAGTGTACCCATCGGCAAGGACGATCCTATAACCGGAAAGGCTTCTGCCGAATGCATCGAAATGGCGGTGCGACTCCTACGGGAAGGCCATATCGACGCGGTAGCGACCGCGCCAATAAGTAAGAAAGCTATCGCACTGGGAGGGTACGCGTTTCCCGGACACACTGAATTCTTTGCCGAGCTGACCGGAGCAGAAAAATTTGCCATGAGTTTTTTTGCCGGGCATCTGAGGGTTGTTTTGCTATCTACCCATGTTTCGCTTAAGGATGCATTGGCCCTAGTTACAGAAGATAGATTGGTCGATCTGATAGTGTTCGTAAGAAAAGAACTAATGAGACTTTTGGGCCGAGACGTGAGTATTGCGGTCGCCGGTGTCAATCCGCATGCTTCAGAGGGTGGAATGTTCGGCACCGAGGAGAAGAAGGAGATCATTCCGGCCATCGAAAGGTGCCGCAGAGAGCATGGCATCAATGTGACCGGCCCTTACTCACCTGATACGGTATTTCTGCGCGGTTATCGGGCAGAGTTTGATGCCGTAATAGCTTGTTACCACGATCAGGCTACCATAGCGGTAAAATCGCTGTCGTTCGGTGCCGCCGTAAATGTTACGCTTGGGCTTCCGTTGATCAGGACATCGGTCGATCACGGTACAGCCTACGACATAGCCGGAAAAGGGACAGCCGATGCATCGAGTATGAAGGCAGCGGTCTTGCTTGCAGCGGAGTTGGTAGGTGGAACAACAGCGAAACGGATAGGTGGCCCCACGGCCTGACCAACGCTTAATTTGCCGTAACGATCGGCTGATATATAATCTCGGAAAACGAGAACGGCGATTTTAGAAGTACAAAGGAGCATGCCCTAAGTGTCCAAACCGAAACTATTGCTGGCCGACGATTCACCGACGGTTCAAAAAGTGATCAATCTTACGTTTGCCGACCGCGGCCTTGAAGTGTTTACCTATTCTGACGGCGATTCGGCGCTTGCAGATCTTGAACGTGTGAAGCCGGACATTGTCCTCGCAGACGTCCATATGCCTGGAACTGATGGGTATAAGTTTTGCGAATTGCTTCGAAGCGACGAAGCTTTTCACAATATTCCGGTTCTACTTCTGGTTGGTTCATTTGAGCCATTTGATCGTGACGAAGCATTGCGGGTTGGCGCCAATGGTCATTTAACCAAGCCGTTTACTTCGATAGCTGAACTTGTCTCGACGGTAGAATCCCTTATCGTTCCTTCTGACGGGGCCTCGACGGCTTTTCCGGCATCTGAGGCCGTGGATACCTCAGATATTGACCGGCTTTATGTTCAGAGTTTCGTGGAGACTGTTGAGATCCCCCGTGATGCAGCGTTACCAGCCGATCTAATCTCCGAGCCGTTTGACGATGACATGATCGAAACGAGCTACTCTAGACAAGAACCCGTGCAAGAGACCCACGATTCAATTTATGAAGAATCTGTGTCCGAAGCGGCATACGAAGACTTTGAGGCCGAGTCCCTGATCGCAGATTCGATGCCGTCCGAATCATTCGAAAGCGAATCGGAAATTCATGTTCAGCCAAGCGTTTCTGAACATGATCCTTTTGCAGCAGTAGCCAGCGATGAGACAACAGATTTCTCGGATCTTGGGCAGCAATCTGAAACAATCGTTTCCTCTATCGATGACGATATCCTTGAACTTCCCAAGGCTTCTGATTTTTCCGAGTCGGCCTCAATTGTGAGCGGCAGGGCTGGAACCCTCACAAGCCTCTCACCTGAGTTGATAGATCAAATAGTGGACAAGGTTGTTGAAAGGCTTTCGGAGAAGTTTCAGGATCAGTCCTTCAAGATGGGCGGTTAGCCTAAACAATCTCTACAAAGGTGATCGATAGTCGGTTGGTTTTCGGTAAAAAGATGAAAACCAGCCGATTTTGTCTTAGAATCAGCATTTTACCAGTATGGAAATAGCAAAGGCATATGATCCGAAAGAAGCGGAACGGAGCCACTACGGCCGGTGGGAACGAAACGGTTTTTTCCGTCCAGAAATAAACGAAGATCCTCGGGCCGTGAAATACTCTATTGTTATACCGCCGCCTAACGTTACGGGCAGCCTGCATATGGGCCATGCCCTGCAACACACATTGATGGATGTGCTTATTCGATGGAAGCGGATGCAGGGGTATCGCACGCTTTGGCTGCCAGGCACGGATCATGCAGGTATTTCAGTTCAGCGTAAGGTAGTAGAACAGCTTAGAGAAGAAGAGGGAAAGACTCCGTTCGACATCGGCCGGGAAGAGTTTATACGACGTGCTTGGGCATGGAAGGAGAAATACGGTAATACGATCACCGAGCAGATGCGGCGGGAGGGAGCGTCCGTCGACTGGTCGCGACATCGTTTTACGATGGACCCCGACCTTTCGATGGCGGTTCGAAGCGTCTTCGTCACACTTTATGACGAAGGCTGGATCTACAAAGGCTTACGCATCGTAAACTGGTGCCCAAAGGATAAAACCGTTTTGTCTGACCTCGAAGTAAAAGAAGAAACAAGAAAAGACGGAAAGCTAACGTTCCTGAAGTATCCGGTAAAAGGTATGGACCGCTTCATCACCGTCGCTACAACCCGTCCTGAAACGATGCTCGGCGATACCGGTGTCGCGGTCCATCCAAAGGACGAGCGTTACAAAGATCTGATCGGGCGATCAGTTGAATTGCCGCTGACCGGTCGAGAGATACCTATTGTCGCAGACGATTACGTTGAGGCGGAGTTTGGCACAGGCGCGGTAAAGGTAACGCCGGCCCATGACCCGAATGATTATCAGATCGGCATGAGGCACAACCTTGAACAGCTTCTCGTGATGAACGATGACGGCACGATGAACGCGGCCGCCGGAGCGGATTTTGACGGCATGGACAGGTTCAGGGCTCGTGAAGTGGTTGTCGAGAGATTTGAGGAACTCGGACTGCTCGAACGCGTGGAAGATTATGAGATCACGCTGCCGACCTGCGAACGCTGCAAGACGGTTATTGAACCTATCCTTTCAGACCAGTGGTTCGTCAAGATGGACGAGATGCGGGAAATGGCACTAGAACTTATGCGTCAAGAAGGTGTTCCGCATTTTACGCCTCAAGTGCCGCATGAAAAGGTTTACACGAACTGGCTTGAGAATCTTAAGGACTGGACCATTTCGCGGCAGCTTTGGTGGGGCCATCAGATCCCGGCATGGTACGACGAAGATGGCAACGTCTTCGTCGCGATGACCGCCGACGAGGCGAAAGAGAAAGCCGGCGGACGCGATCTGGTTCAAGATAATGATGTGCTGGACACTTGGTTTTCCTCAGGACTCTGGGCGTTCAGCACTTTTGGGTGGACGGGGAAGGCCGATGTGCTAACCGCCGGCAAGGCTGATACCCGAACCGAAGATGCGGTCGAGGGGGGACGGGGTCCGTCCGACATCGACATCTTCCTTCCGACCGACGTCTTGGTTACCGGCCGCGACATCATTTTCTTGTGGGTTTCCCGCATGATAATGCTGACGAAGAAGTTCGTAAACAAGAAGGCGTTTGAGGATGTAATCGTTACCGGCACCGTTCTTGGAAAAGATGGCAAGCCTATGTCCAAGTCGCGGAAGAACGGCGTGGATCCGATCGAAATGTTCGACAAGTTCGGCGTCGATGCGACTCGCATCTATCTCGCGTCGATCGCGACAGGGGCCGATATAAAATGGAATGATCTGCTGATCGAGACCTACCGGAACTTTGCAAATAAGATCTGGAATGCGACTCGGTTCTGCTTGCTGAACTCTGAAGGGGCTGGGGTCGATCATTCAAGCCTGCTTTCCAGTAATCTGTCTTTGCCGGATAAATGGCTGATCTCGAGGTTGAACCGTACCGCCCTCGGGGTGAATGCATCATTGGCGAAGTATGAGTTCCATACCGCCGTATCGATGCTCTATCACTTCTTCTGGGACGATCTCTGTGATTGGTACATCGAGCTGAAGAAAGATGAGATCACTGGGGGCAACGTTAAAAGCACTACTCGCTTGATCACCATCCTTGAGATCGCCTTGCGAATGCTGCATCCATTCATGCCGTATTTGACGGAAGAGCTTTGGCTCAAACTTCCGGGCACGTCGAAGATGTTGCTGCACGAGGCCTACAAGAACGCCGAACCCACAATTATGCTGACGTCGTACCCACCCGGCGACGCTTCGATGATCGACGACAGGGCCGAAGCTGAAATGCAGCTTGTCATCGACACGATCAAGCGCGTGCGCAACATCCGATCGGAGATGAACATCAAACCGAGCGACCGAGTGGACATCCATGTCGCGGCTGACGAAGGAACGAGGTCTGTCCTGGCTGACAACGAGGTCCAGATCGCAAAGCTTGCACGTGCTGATAAGATATTCTTAGGCGAAAAGCTCGATGTTCCGAAGGCCTCCGCAAAGGCAGTCTTGACGGGCGGTGGTGAGATCGCCGTCCCGCTTGAGGGCCTGATCGACTTCGAGAAGGAGCGCGAACGCCTGCAGAACCAGATCGCGAAGCTCGACACCGAACACGAGCGGTTGAATGGGCAGCTATCAAACCCGAACTTTGTTGAACGGGCCCCAGCAGACAAAGTTCAGGAATTGCGCGAACGGCGGCTCGAGATCGAGCATCAATTAGAGATCCTTGCTTTGAATTTGGAGGCAATAAGATGAGGAAAGTTCGTAAATCCATTTTTGCTGTGGTGCTTCTCGCAGGCGCGATCGCGGCGTTTGCCCAGCGAGACACAATCTCGAGCAGTGAATTCAACACTGCTTTTGCTAAGGCACTTGAAGCTGCGTCCGCCCGTGATCGACACGTCTTGACGGAAGAGACTTTCTATTCCGGGACTCAGGTAGCGGGATGGCGACAGATCGCGGCGCTGTTCGTCGGAAAGGATGCGAAGCGGATAGATGTGAAGACCGAGTTTAACGGCATCAAGGAGTCGTACGATGCGATTCGTATCGGCGATCAGTATTACTGCCGCGAGGGCCACAAAGAGTGGAAACGGGCGTCGAAGGATTGTTCAAAAGACGTCACGATGGCGATACCTGACGGCGAATACGACTATTTCGTCGAGCCTGATCCAAACGACGGCACGCGAAAGATCTTTACCCGGCGGGCTAGTTTTCTCGATGAAGGGTCCGAAGAAAGAAAAGCCGTGAGGCTGAGGTCGATCGAGATCAAGTTCGTCACCGATTGGACGGGAATCATTACGGAATACGTAGAGACTCGCCATGGCGGCGTCGAGCCGAACACCTGGTCGAGTGTTCATGTAACCAAGTACGATTACGAGCCGAAGCAGCAAAAGATCACCGATCCAATGAAAGCGAACTGATCCCGGTGTTTTTGCTACGGCAGAATTAGAGAGTCTGGATCAAAAGTTTCTGAAAAGGCCTCAATAGATAACGAATAGTTAATAGTGGGCGTGCGCGATTGCGAACTTTACACTATTCTCTATTCGTTATTTCCTATTTCATTTCTGCCATTGCGGTCGGCAGCCTTTTATCAAATGAACTGGCTTGACAACGGTGACGCTCTTTCGGTGATCGGTCAATTTCTTGCTGAAGACATCGGACGCGGGGATATTACTACGGCATCCACTGTGCCGCCTGACATTAGGGGTATCGGCAAGTTTCTTGCAAAGGAGTACCTGGTCATCTGCGGTCTCGAGGTCGCGGAGGCGGTCTTTCTGCATCTTGATTCAGATCTATCTGAGATCGAGACGTCGTTTTCAGATGGGGACGAGGTAGAAGAAGGTACAGTATTCGGCACCTTGAAGGGCTATGCCGATGTTCTGCTTACCGGCGAAAGGGTCGCGTTGAACCTTCTTCAGAGAATGTCGGGTGTCGCTACCTTGACCCGTCAGTATGTAAGAGCTGTTGAAGGAACTGGAGCATCGATCGTCGACACCCGTAAGACGACACCGGGACTTCGATTGTTGGAAAAGTACGCTGTTACTATCGGTGGGGGTAAGAACCATAGGATGGGCCTGGATGACGGCGTGCTCATCAAAGATAATCACATATCTCTGGCCGGCGGTGTAACGGAAGCTGTGAAGGCCGCGAAGAACACTGTCGGGCACCTTCACAAGATCGAGGTAGAAGTAACGAATTGGGCCCAGCTGAGAGAGGCGATCGAAGCCGGAGCGGATATCGTGATGCTTGATAACCAAACACCGGATGAGGCAGCGAAACTAGTTCAAATGTCCCGCGACCTGAATCCTGCCGTTCTGATCGAAGCCTCTGGCGGGATGGACCTTGATCGGGTACGTTCTTTTGCTGAAGCCGGGGTTGATCTTATCTCGGTTGGCCGGCTGACACATTCGGCAAGGGCTGTCGATATTTCCTTCAAGGTACAAATGCTTTAGATCGCAGCGTCATGCGGACGATCTTTTAATATAGGGGGTTCCGAAAAAGCACGCATTTCCTCAGTAGGAACAAGTTGAGGCCAATTTCTGATCAAAATGGATGATACTACGATCGCGATCGTGCAGGCGATGCCGCCTTCGACTCCGTAATCGCCGCCGGTGAGCCATGCCGGCCCGTAGTCGACCTCACGCATCATTGGCGTTTTTGAAAGTTCTTTTAACCCGCTAACTTCGATGCCGAACACTGACCCCTGCATCCAATTCCACATCAGGTGAATACCCGTAACAAACCAAAGATCGCGGGTCTTAAGGTACGCGATGCCAAACCATATCCCAGCAATCATGGTGTTCACGGTTGAGATCGCACCTGCATTCGGATTTGAGAGATGTGCGACGCCAAAAAAACTTGATGTAAGCAGGATGGCAAGCCAGGCCAGTCCCGATCGCGCAAATGTCTGAAGAATAAACCCCCTGAATAAGGCTTCTTCGAATGCCGCGGCAACAGCGAAAATTCCAAAGGCAATCAAAGCAGAGGTAAAAATCGAGCCGACACTTGCGGCGGCATCGACCTGGAATCGAAGGCCTCCGAAGCTGAAGCCAATGAAAACGGCCAGACTGACGGTTACTGCGCCAACCGCACATCCGATAACGAAGTTCCTTATCCCGCGGGCTGTAGGAGTTGCTCCAAGGGCCTGAAACGGCAGGCCTTCGAGCAGCCGCCCTGCCAACCAGCCTGCGCCCAATGCAGAGCAAAGCAAGATGAATGAGTTAAGCGCGAACACAGACGGCGAACCTGTGTGGGGTGATACTGCGAAAGCGGTCATCAGACCAGAGGCAAGCAATGCTCCACCTGTTGAAAGCAAAACAAATAACAGCAAAAACATCGCCAAACGCCAGCCGCTCCGCAGGCGATCCCATCGGTCAAAGAAGATCTTGTTAACGACCATATGTCTCGATGAGAGTGTAGAACAGTGAACGAAGAGCTATCAATGTGACAAATCGCCCGCCGTAGTCTGTGTTAAACTAACCCTCGTGGACAAGGGTATAGACAAGAAGAAAAGACGGTGGGCTCCGTGGATATTCGGAACTTTCGTGCTCGTCTCTTTTACCGTGCTCATTCTTCTCCAATCTTCGAATCTATGGCGCAGCCTTGCGGTCGAGACCGCGAGTGACACCTTGCTTCTCTACGCCCTTTCCACTCTGAACTTCATCGCCCTGATAGTCTTCAGCTTTATTTTCATTCGAAGCATCATCAAGCTTCGGCGGGAACGCAGGGCATTGCAGCTAGGCTCTCGCCTTAAATCGAAACTGTTGGCTTATTTTGCGGCCATAAGCCTGCTGCCTATCATTGCGATGGCGGTCTTTTCGTATCTGTTCATGAATCGTGCGCTTGAACGATGGTTTTCTCAAGTGCCCGAGAATGTCATCCGCGAATCGCGAGATCTAGGAGCCAGATCGAATCTGGAATTGCTTGACCGACTTGATAAGTCCGCTCAGATGCTTGCCGCATCTCTAACGGGACGCGACGTAAGCGCCGCTGAGCTTGAGCGTTTGAAGCAGGCGGGTGGACTTTCATACGCGTCGATCATTGGGTTGGATGATGGACTCATTGTAGCGACCTCGGCCGATCGGGATATCGGGGCATCGAGTGAATTTGGGGCGATAAAGCAAGGTCGATTAGACGATCTACATTTGCGCGATGGTGTAGGAGTGGATGCTGCGGTTGCCGAAATCGATGCGGGGAGAAGACTGGTTATCGTTTCGAACCCAAGATCGACCGAAAGCGTAAGCCAGTTAGCTGATCGAGCGCTCAACGAGTTCGACCGAATGAAAGATCGGCAAATAACGGTCCGGCAAGTCGGCTTGCTTACGCTGGGAGTGCTTACTTTTCTGCTCATATTTGCATCAACATGGGCTGCTCTTTATCTAGCCCGTGGGCTGACGGGGCCGATCAGAGCGCTGGCCGAAGGGGCAGAAGAGATCGCACACGGAAATCTAGGGCATCGCGTTGACGTTATCGCTGAAGATGAATTAGGCCTGCTGGTAAGGGCTTTCAATGATATGTCGGCGAAGCTTGAATCAAACTCGGCGGAACTGACCGAACGCAGGCGATATATTGAGACGGTTTTACTCTCGCTGCCGACCGGCGTCATTTCTGTCGATCCGGCTGGAAGGATCGACACAATCAACCCGGCGGCGCGATTGATCCTTGGACTATCGCCGGGAAAATACAGGGGCCACGAGCTGGATGACCTGCTGGGTCCGGCGGATCGCGAGCGCTTCGAACGTGTTATCACGCGGGCGAAAAGAACCGGGCACGCATCTGACCAACTAAAACTAGATATCACAGGCGAAAATAGCGGTAATACGAGAGACGTTGCTCCGGTTGCCGTTACTGCAACGGCATTGCCCGAGGGCGGAGGCGTTGTGCTTGTGATCGAAGACCTGTCAGAGTTGATCGCCGCGCAGAGAGCTTCGGCATGGCAGGAGGTCGCACGTAGAATGGCTCACGAGATCAAGAACCCGTTGACGCCGATCCAGTTGTCTGCTGAGAGGATCGCAAAACGCTTCATGTCAGTTCCGATGATATCGTCGAGCGCCGCCGCCGTGATATCTGATAGGACTTCAGTCCCCCTTGCAAGCAATACGCCGGCAGACGATGCAAACACAAAGGTCGTTCTCGATGGTACCGAGACGATCCTCCGCGAGGTCCAGGGGCTAAAAGCGATGGTGGACGAGTTTTCTCGTTTTGCCCGGCTTCCTGAAGTGCAGCTTGAGGCCGGGGACCTGAATGAGATCGTTCGATTGGCGGCCGAATTATATCTTGATCGTGAAGACGCTGTGATCGAACTTAATCTCGCAGATGACCTTCCGGAGGCTTTGGTCGACGATGAACAGCTTAAACGCGTATTTGTAAATCTGATCGACAATGCTATCGAAGCGCCAGGTGCGGATGAAGCGGTTCGGAGGGTTACGGTTTCGACCCGATACGAAACAGCCAGGGACCTGCTGTTAGTCGAAGTTTCGGACAACGGACGTGGTATCGATCCGGCAGATTATCAGAAACTATTCCAGCCCTATTTTTCAACAAAGGGCCGCGGAACAGGATTGGGCTTGGCCATCGTGCACCGGATCGTTACTGATCACCATGGGAGAATAAAGGCCGTTCCGAACCTCCCTAATGGGGCGAAATTCATTGTGGAGTTGCCTGCTCCTAGTTAGACTCTGATGAGTTCTATTCTGGTAATTGACGATGAGCCGGGTATTCGAGCGACTCTTCGCGATGTGCTCGAAGACGAGGGTTTCACGGTCGAGACGGCCGCGACAGGAGAGGCGTGTCTGAAAGCGGCCGCGTCACAAAATTTCGCCTGCATACTCCTCGACATCTGGCTTGGAAAGGGCATCGACGGCCTTGAAACGCTGAAGCGCCTTCGAGAACAAGGCATTGAGTCGGCCGTAGTGATGATCTCCGGGCACGGAAATATTGAGACCGCCGTTAGATCGACCAAGTTAGGAGCATACGACTTCATCGAGAAACCGTTGAGTTTAGAAAGGACGGTGCTAACCATTAAAAACGCAGTCCGCCAGCGTGAACTAGAGCGCACGAATGAACAGCTTCAAAAGGAGTTGGCTGAAGAATATGTGATGGTGGGCGAGTCGGTCGCGATGCGGGCGTTGCGAAAGCAGATAGAGGTCGTGGCACCCTCGGACGGACGCGTCCTGATCTCAGGTGAAAGCGGTACAGGTAAGGAGCTTGTTGCCAGGGCGATCCACGCAAAGTCGAAACGAAAGGCTGCACCCTTTGTCGAGATAAACTCAGCCGCGATACCGGAAGAACTTGTCGAATCGGAGCTCTTCGGTCACGCAAAAGGAGCTTTCTCAGGTGCGACAACGGCGAAGAAAGGCAAGTTTGAAATAGCTGATGGGGCCACGCTGTTCCTTGACGAGATCGGGGACATGTCTCCTCGTGTTCAGGCAAAAATGCTGCGCGTTCTTGAAGAGCAAAGATTCGAACCGGTGGGCAGCAATTCGGCGATAAAGGTTGACGTGCGGGTCATCTCAGCGACTAATAAACGACTGGATGATCTGATAGATAACGGGAATTTTCGCCACGATCTTTTTTATCGGCTGAATGTGATCCCGTTCCAGGTGCCGCCGCTTCGAGAACGGGTTGAAGATATTCCTTTGCTGGTAGAACATTTCAATCGGCGCTACTCGGCCGACTACGGACGCAAGCCGAAGAGCTTTACGGAGGAAGCCATGCAAGCTCTAGGAGCCCATGTATGGACCGGGAATGTTCGTGAGCTTCGGAACACAATAGAGCGGATCGTCATTATGCATAAGGGGCAAAAGGTAACGGCGGCTGATCTCCCCGAGCTCAAATCGACGGGTGGAAGGCCGGCCTCAACTTTCCGTTTCCCGTCATTTCGAGCAGCAACAGATGCATACCAGCGTGAATTCATCCTTCATAAGCTGGCGGAGTTCGACGGCAACGTCAGCAAAGCAGCTGAGAACATGGGTGTCGATCGAAGCCATCTTTACAGGCGGATGAGGTCATTGGGGATAAAGGAGAAATGATCCGTGGCGACCAGAAAAAGCCCAGGAGACAGTAAGCATCTCTGGGCTTTTCACAAAGATCCTTAGCCAATAGCGGCTACTGAACCGGAAAACCGCGTTTCTTCATCAGGGCTTCCACTTTTGGGTCGCGGCCACGGAATTTGCGGTACGCCTCTGCGGGGTCGATGGTATTTCCAACAGCAAATATTTGCTCGACAAGTCTCTTTCCGACCTCTTTATCATATGGTCCTTTTCCTTCCAGAAAAGCACCGTAGGCGTCTGCCGTTATCACGTCCGACCACAAATAGCTGTAGTAGCCTGCTGAATAACCATCACTAGAAAAAACGTGCGCGAACTGCGGCGTGCGGTGCCGCATCACGATCTCTTTTGGCATTCCGAGCGCTGCCAGCGTTTCTTTTTCGAACTTGTCGGCATCGATCTTCCGATCTCCCGCCAGGTGAAGTTTCATATCGACAAGTCCGCTGGCAAGATATTCCGTCGTTGCAAATCCCTGGTTGAATGTCGCTGCTCGTTCGATCTTGTCGACGAGATCCTTCGGGATAGACTTACCGGTCTCATAATGCAAAGCGAACCTCTGCAAAACTTCAGGGGTTATGAGCCAGTGTTCGAGGAGTTGTGATGGAAACTCAACATAATCGCGGGCCACATTGGTACCTGATAGAGTCGGGTAGGTAACATTTGATGCTAAACCGTGGAGCGCGTGTCCGAATTCATGGAACATCGTTGTCGCATCGTCCCAAGATATCAGTACCGGCTCGCCCGGTTTTCCTTTCACGAAATTCGAGTTGTTCGAAACAATGGTGGTGATCTCGCCGTCCATTCTTGACTGACTGCGATACGCATTCATCCACGCTCCTGAGCGTTTTCCATCGCGTGCATACGGATCGAAATACCATAATCCGACATGCTTTCCGGTCGTCTTGTTCTTCACTTCGTAAACCGAAACGTCGGGATGGAATACGGGTACGTCGTTGACCGGTGAGAAAGAAAAATTAAAGACCTCGCCGCCGACCCAGAACATCGCATCTCGTATCTTATCAAGCTGAAGATAGGGCTTTACCTCGTTTTGATCGAGATCATAGCGATCCTTGCGGACCTTTTCGGCGTAAAAGCGATAATCCCAAGGTTCGATGGTAATACCGGCCTTTTCTTTGTCGGCGAGGGCCTGCATATCTGCTACCTCTTCCTTTACCCTTGCGATCGCCGCCGGCCAGACACTCTCCATCAGCTTCATAGCGTTTTCAGGAGTTTTTGCCATCGCATTCTCAAGCCGCCAATGTGCATGGGTAGGGTAGCCCAAGAGTTTCGCCCGTTCGGCCCTAAGTTGAAGGACCTGGGTAATGATCTCGTTGTTGTCCCTCTCGTCTCCATTATCGCCACGGTTAACGAACATTCTCCATACCTTCTCCCGAAGGCCCCTGTTCTCGGAATACGTAAGAAAAGGATCGACGGAGGAACGGGTATTTCGGATCACCCATGAGCCCTCCTTGTTCTTGCCTTTTGCTGCCTGCGCCGCCGAATCTACTAATGATTGAGGAAGACCTGCAAGATCTGCCTCATTCTTGATCTCAACAAAAAGCTCACCTTCATCGCCAAGGAGATTTTGACTGAACCTCGTAAAGAGCCCAGCCAACTGCTGGTTTATCTCTGCAAGACGAGCCTTCTTAGCCTTGTCCAATTTCGCGCCAGATCGAACAAAATTTGTGTAGTAGAGCCACGTCAAACGCCCGCGTTCGCCGCTGTTCTTCTTTTTTCTTTCGACGTTATAAACGGCTTCAATCTTTCTGAAAAGATCAGTATTCTGGGTGATCTTGTCGAAATGCGCTGCCATCAGAGGTTCAAGCTCCTTCTGGACTGGCTCGAATTCCTTGGAGTTCATGTTACTTGACCAAATATAGTAGATCGTTTGGACTCGCTCGAGGGTCTGGCCGCTTCGTTCCATAGCAGCGATCGTGTTCTCAAAGGTCGGCCTTGCCCGGTTCTTCGCGATCGAGTCGATCTCCCGGAGATGCTCTTCCATCGCCGCTTTCACCGATGGCGCGAAGTCACTGACTCGTACCTTATCAAATGGAGGGACGCCCCCATAAGGCCCTGTCCACTTGTCCGTAAGGGGGGTCATTGTTGCGGCCTCGCCCTCGGCCTTCACGATGAGATCATCCGAGACCATCATTAGCGTCAGTGCCATCACGCAAGCAGCGACCGTAATGTTTTTCTTGCGTCGAAACATAGAAGTGTAATTGCGAAACATCGTTGATCCTCCAATTTATTTTCCTCCAAGCGAACGTACAGCGACCTAGATGGTATCGATTCCGGGTGGACACTACTTCGATTCATCTTTGGTCAAGCCAGTTGCGTAAAAATGGTAAAAGGAGCTAAGTGCTTATTGGAATGATACGACGCGATGCAGCCAGTCCGCAAAGCGGGGAAGGATCATTAGATCTTATCTATATCGCCTTTTTGGGAAGGTATATGAACACGAAAATTAAGTGGAAGGTTAAACAGATTCGCGATTTCTCATAGCATACTCGCAGGCTGCTGCGTGTATGGTGAAAGCAACTGAGCTCGGGATCAAAAGATGGTTGGCAATCCTAAACTTTGATTCCGAGCTTTTTTCGAACGCATTTCTATCGGCCAGCGGCACGAAGCTCGATGAAAACCTACCACTGTAGGATCGGAAGACCACCCTGCTTCGGTTCCGCTCCCCATTTAGCCGCCATGGCGTTCGTCAAAGCAGGATAGCATACAATTTTGCTTAGTTTTGTAATCCAGACTACGTAACGTAAAGAAAAAAAGGCCTTCTGATGGTGGTTCAACGGCCGGGCTAATTATTGCCGCCAGTCTTAAAAATGACCAGTTTTGTAACCCAGCATACAGAAAAACCAATTTTGGTCGAATAGAGTTAAGGGGTTCGCCCAATTATTTTGGCCTTCTGATCAGTGCACGCTGCTGCTGAACACTTTGAGATGTTCACATCGTGAACGGTTCCGCGCGACGGGTCGCCATGGCAACAGCGTTCGGGCATTTGCCGGGTTGGTGTCGAAGTCAAGCCCGCTTTCCTAGCATCGTTGACTTGTGGTTCTCTGATAGATAAGCAGCTGGTCTATGGAATACTTGGTTAATTTGAATTTAGTAATCATAAATGTTTCTGCTCGAACGAGTGCTTGATGTATCCGAGGGAGGAGGGGATATGCTGCTGAATAGATTCGCAAGGTTCATTGTTTCGCTAACCATCGTGTTTACGTTATTTGGCGTCGGGACAATCGAACTAAACGCCAACAAGCCGGAAACGCAGGGTGAAGTGCAGTATAAAAAGAAGCGCTGCAATTATGACAAAGACAGTTATGACAGTTCGAAGGATGAGGAAAGTACTACCGGTGATTGTTCGGGTACGGTGCCAACGCCAGAGCCTCTCTCCATCATTTTGTTCACGGCCGGCCTTGCGGGTATAGGCTTTGCGGCGCGTAGACACCTGCGACGTTCAGAAAATGGCGACTGACCATTCGTAGTCAGATCAGATTAGAGATGGAGCCGTATTGCTGCTTTCGTGGTAGCATTACGGCTTACTTTGTTGTTGCGGAAGTTCTCCACAGATGATGTCGTCAGATACCCACCTCAGCAATGGCACGAGATTTTTTCTTATAGCGGCTGCTGTGGCGTTCACTTACTCAACCGTTCTCTGGAAGCTGGGTATCGATTGGTGGACAGACGACAATTATTCCCACGGCCTCCTCATCCCCATCGTCATCATTTACTTAGTCTGGCTAAATCTTGAGAAGCTTAGGCTTTCTTTGGGTAAGCCGCAGCCGATAGTCGGCTACTTTTTGATAACTCTTGCTGGCGTGATGCTGCTTGGGGGCACGCTTGCGTCAGTTCTTTATGCACAGCGGATCTCACTTTTGCTGATGCTCGCCGGGATCATTGTAGGTTTCTTTGGCATAAGGACCCTTAGGTATCTCACCCTGCCTTTCGCTCTGCTTTTCTTGTCAATTCCACTTCCGCAATTGATTTTCAACAAGATCGCTTTTCCGCTTCAGTTGCTAGCCTCAAAAATTGCGGAGCGAGTGATCATATTGATTGGCATACCCGCCTCGAGGCGCGGAAATGTCATTGACATTGAGCATTCGGGAACAAGTGAATTGATCAGCCTTGAGGTAGTAGAAGCATGCAGCGGGATCAGATCATTGATGACGCTGATCACTCTTGCACTGCTTCTGGGATATTTTACACGTCGAAGACGATCTTTTGCCGAGATGCGGTCCATGGAGCGGTTCTTGGACCGAGACGTGCTGAGGACAGCCTTGCTGGTCGTGTTGGCGGTGCCGGTAGCCATTCTGACCAATTCGGCAAGAGTAGTAGCGACTGGCGTTGTAGCTTTCTATTATGGTGCTGAAGAAGTCAGCGGAACATCGCATGATCTCGCCGGCTCGATGGTATTCATATCGGCATTGGCGATACTTGCAGCATTGAACTTTCTGCTTAAACGTGTTCTGGGAGGTGATCATGATGCTACGACTGCGCCCAGTGCACGCTTCACAAGAATGTTTCCCGTTAGGCCGGTTAGAACCCGCAAGATCGTGACTGTTGCCGGCGCTATCTTGTTCTGCGGCCTGCTGGTCAACGGCTTTCAATATAGAGGTGAAGCGATCGTCGAACGAAAACAGCTCGAAGATCTGCCCGCGAATCTAGGTAGATGGGAGCAAAGAAACGAGGATATCAGGTTCGATGCTGCTACCGAGGAAGTACTTCGGGCAAGTGATTACGTTATGCGCGATTACTATGGCCCCGGCAAACGGCTTAACGTTTACGTCGGTTATTACGGATCCCAAAGGGCGGGTGCGACCTATCACAGTCCGCTTAGCTGCTTGCCCGGATCTGGGTGGGAGTTGACCGACCGAGAGTTGATCGAGATACGGACGCCTCGGGGGCGGAATCTGACAGCAAACAAGTATATCGTCCGTCGAGGATCGCACGCCGAGTATCTGATCTATTGGTATCAGGGACGAGGGCGCACCTCTCATAACGAATATTTTGACCGGCTCTATATCAGTATTGACAGCCTTACAAGACGGCGTACAGACGGCGGATTGGTTCGGGTTCTAACTCCGGTCGGTAAAGACCCCGAGTATTCGCTTTCTGCAGCGGTCGACCTTTCTGGACATTTGGCAGATGTGCTTATGGAATTCGTGCCTAATTGAATAATTCAGAACGATTTTCCTAGAAATTTGTATGCTTTCGTACTAACTTATAGTGTCAAATGGTCAGTTTGTCGAAATTGGAGCCAAACGGTCGATCGCGAGCATGAATGTTGAGTTCAGAAAGCGGAGTTTTGCAGAGTATCTGCAGATACTGAGAAACAGAAAATGGCACATTCTGCTGCCAGCGATCGCGGTGTTCGCTTCTGTTTTTTGGGTGGTACGCGGACTCCCGAGCACTTACGTTTCGACAACGCTCTTAACGCTTGCGCCTCCCGTGATCTCGGAAAAGGTCGCCCCATCGCTAACCGACGACGATCTCTCGCAACGCTTGCAGGCGATCAATCAGTCGGTGCTTAGCCGATCGTCACTCGAACCGATGATCGAAAAGTACAACCTTTATGCATCCGATAGAGCCTCTGGCACTCCTTCGGAGCGAGTCGTCGATCGGCTTCGGGCCAACATCGACGTGGTTCCGGAAAAGGCCGATAACGAAAAGGTTGTGGGTTTTAGGATCTTTTTCAGGAATAGCGACCCAAAGACAGCGCAGGATGTCACAGCCGAGCTTGCCCGCAAGTATGTAAATGCGCAAAAGGTCGAGTCGACACTGAGTGCTGAGACAACCCGCGAGTTCATAAACAATCAACTGGCTCAGGCGAAGAACAACATGGACGCTCTCGAAAGACAAAGGCTCGAGATAATGACCAGAAACGTTGAGACTCTTCCCGAGTCGGCGCAGGGTCTGATCGCTCAACTCGAGGGTCTTCGTTCTCGCGAGGCTACCATCTCCAAGGACAAGGAGACGCTGATCAATGAGAAGGGCCGAATACAGGAGAGCATTCGAGCACTGAACAGCCAGATGAGGCTGATAGAGAATTTTGGTGAAGGAGAAACAAAAGCGGCGGTCGAGCAGGCCGCACGGATCGAGGATACCCCGGCATACGCCCAGCTGGTCCAAAGACGAGCGGAACTTAATGCCAAGCTCGAAAATCTCAGGAAGCGTTACACAGATAAGAATCCTGAGGTAGTTCAAACCCGAACGGATATTAGCAAGATAAACGAAGAGCTGGAAAAGCTGGCGCGAAACAGCGAACTTAGGGCAACCCAGGCAAATCAGGCCGGAAGTCGGAGGGCGGAGCTTCAAAGAAAGAACCTTGAGATAGACAAACAGAAAGCCGAAGGACAGATAGACCAGATCGAAATGCAGCTTGCGGCAAAGGATCAGGATCTCAGGCAGAATGCCTTTCAGATCCAAATGCTCGAGTCAAAGATAAACACTATCCCAAATGTACGGGTAGCCCTCGAAGGAGTGAACACACAGCTTGAACTCGCGAAATCTGCCTACGATGAGATCTTAAAAAAATATAACAATGCTCAACAGCAAGTGGAACGAGAAACGAATGCCCAGGGGGAGAATATCCGCATCGTGGACCCGGCAAATCTTCCCCAAACCCCGGAGAACGCTTCGAAGCGTCCTTTCCTGATCGGCATCGGCGGGGCCATCGGACTGTTGTTGGGACTTTTGCTTGTCGCAGCCATCGAAGTTCCGAGATTGCTGACTGTGCAGAGCGTTGAAGACGCTAAACATTATACGGGCCTTCCGGTGCTTGCATCGGTCCCGGAACTCCTGTCAGAGAAGGAGCTTGACCGCGCCGATAAGGTATATAAATTGAAACTAGCCGCGGGATTTACTGCAGCGATCGTGAGCGTTCCGATCTTAGTTCTTGCACTGCAGGCAAGCCGGGTGATCGAGAGATTTGGTTAAAAATAGCTTAGATAAATTGGTCGAGTTAACTTGAATGTATAAAGAATTCTTTAATCTGAAAGACTATCCGTTCAGCCTTACGCCGGACCCAAAGTTCATTGTTTTTACGCCTAGCTACAACGAGCTGCTGGCTAGTCTCTACTACGGTATCGAGATGGCTAAGGGCCTTATTGTGCTGACGGGTGAGGTAGGAACGGGGAAATCAACTGCACTTCGATGGATAATCAGAAGGCTGGATTCGAGCGTGCTCGCGGCCTATATCGTGAATCCGCATTTGTCGATCGAGGAGTTTTATCATCACCTGACCGAGATGCTCGGCCTCAAGGAATGGTCTAACAAGACGGAACTTTTAAACGAGATGTCCCGGATGCTTGAAGATCGCCATCGACGAGGCCTTCGGACCGTTCTGATTGTGGACGAAGCACATGAGCTCTCCGACGAGGTACTCGAAGAGATCAGATTGCTGCTTAATTTTGAATCGGATAATGCGAAGCACCTGCAGATCATCCTTACAGGTCAGCCTGAACTGAGGGAAACATTGAGACGCCCAAATCTGAGGCAGCTAAAACAGCGTATCGCCCTCAGATGCGTAATGCCAGCATTGCAAAGCGTCAACGAGGTCAAGCGTTACATTACTGAAAGACTGTTCATTGCCGGCGCGTCGCAGCCGAATATTTTCTCGCCATACGCGATAGATTATATCTTTCAATGTTCCGAAGGAATTCCAAGGTTGATCAACAACTTGTGCGACAACTCTATGATCGCCGCCTACGCTGCGGGCGATCAGATCATCGGACGCAGTACTGTTGAAGCAGTCGCCGAAAGCCTGGATCTGCTGCCGGAGAGGGACATGATCCTTCCGAGTGACCGCCCGATCGAGGCCGTGAACTCTGCAAGAGTCCTGACGCCATTGGGACATGAAGAGTTGATGTCGGATAGGACAAGAATGAAATTGAAGTGATCGATACTATGGGTGCTGAGTTTGAGCCCAATTGCAGAGAGGGAAATTACCAGATCACGGATAACCAAAAATGAAGTTTCTTAGGACACTACAAAAACGCCAGAAGGAGCTGCCAGCGGCCATGGATGAGTTGGCTGCCGCCGAGGCAGATCGTGCAGAGACTATGCCGGGCGAAAACACGCCGTCGGGTTTGCTGGCGATCGAGGATCTGCGCATAGGGGCTCCGCGGACTATGAATGGAGGAGTGCGTGCGGAAAATGGCCGCAATGAAAATATGGGCAGCGCGTCGCTATCTGTCGGCTTATCCACGCCCCCAACAAGAGAGTCTGTGCTTTCGCGTGTCCCCAGTTTTGTTGTTAACGTCGAGAGGGTAAATCCGCGGTTGGTTTCTATCACACAGCAAAGGTCACCGTATTGCGAAGAGTATCGCAATCTCCGAACTCAAATACTTCACCGCAGCAAGAAAAGAAAACTTCAAGCCATGGTAGTGGCCAGTGTTGGCCCTTCGGAGGGTAAATCAGTTACGGCACTGAACCTATCTTGGCTGTTTGCTCAGGCGGATGGCGTTCGCGCTTTGTTGATCGATAGTGATCTCCGGCGGCCCGCGATCGCAAATTATCTCGGTATAGAGGTCAGATCAGGTCTGTCGGAGGTATTGACCGGCGGAGCTTCATTAATAGATTCGATCGTACAGCTTAAACCGTCGGGCCTTTTTCTCCTTCCAGGCGGGACTGCTCGAAATGACGTAGCCGAGCTGCTCTCAGGTCCGAAGTTTGCCGAAATACTTTCGGAAGCAAGAAACTACTTTGATTACATCATTATTGACGCACCCCCTCTTGGCATCTTCACAGACGCATCGCTTCTGATAAACCTGGCGGACGGGGCGATGCTTGTGATCAGGGCAAACCACACGCGATACAAAGATGTCGACCGCGTGCTCGATTCGCTCCCGAGGGAAAGGATGCTTGGAACGATTTTGAACCAGTCCGAAGGGCCGATGCTGGATGAAAGCTATTACCGCTATGGCAACTATGATAGGAATGACCCGATAAGGGCTTAGGTTGCAGTGTTTTAATGAGTACGAAGATCAGCCCCCGAACTATCGGCCTATTCGCCGCCGATATCGCGATCATTTTCCTCGCGATCGTACTTGCCATTTATCTAAGGCTTGGCTGGACCGGAGCGGAATACCAGATCCAATATAACAATGCGATCTCTAAGGCCCTGCTAGCAGCGACCGTCTGCTTGGTGACGATGTACCTCTACGATCTTTACGATTACAGTGTCATGCATCATCGCCGCGAGATGTTGCTGAGGCTGATCCAGGCAACAGGAATTTCGTGGACGATCCTTGCGATCACCTATTATCTGGTCCCGCCTTTGATGATCGGCCGAGGTACCCTGATCTATTCCGTTGTGCTCACGCTCTTCCTTCTACTCGGTTGGAGGCTGCTGATCCATTACCTGACCGGACACCCCGATCTCGGTGAGCGGGTACTAATTCTTGGAGCCGGTAAGGCCGCGGCCGATACAGCGAGTGTTGTCTCAAAGCGTCGAGACGCCGGCTACCGCATTGCCGGATTCGTCGAAGTGCCGGGAATGGAGAACGGTGACGCGCCCCGAAGCGAAGCCGAGCTGGGTGTCGCAAAGATCCTGGGTACTGCCGATGAGTTGGAACAGATCGTAAGTGAGAAAAAGATCGATCGAATCGTCGTAGCATTGGCCCAGCGGCGCGGAAATTTTCCTACAGAATCACTTCTGAGAATGAGCCTCGAGAGCAGTGTCGATATTGAGGAGTGTGCGTCGTTCTATGAGCGGGTGACCGGCCAGGTACATCTCGACATGCTCCGGCCGTCATGGCTGATCTTTTCTGGGAAGGAACGGAATACGCGATTCATTCTGGTTTTCAGGCGGGTGGTTGATCAAATTCTTGCATTGACCGGCCTTGCTCTGTCGCTGCCCGTTATGGCCATGACCGCCCTGATCATAAAACTCGAATCAAAAGGGCCTGTGTTTTATCGTCAGAAACGCGTAGGTAAACATGGGGCTGTATTCGAACTTCTTAAGTTTCGATCGATGCACGATAATGCCGAGGCAGATGGCACGCCGGTTTGGGCAGCTTCCGATGACAATCGTGTCACGCGATTCGGCAAGCTGATCCGTAAGGTGCGCGTTGACGAGATACCGCAGTTTTGGAACATCCTAAAAGGTGAGATGAGTTTTATTGGGCCACGGCCAGAGCGCCCTCATTTTGTTTCGGAACTAGCGGAAAAGATCCCGTTCTATGAACATCGCCATCTCGTAGCACCCGGACTGACCGGATGGGCACAGATAAAGTATCCGTACGGGGCGTCGGTCGAGGACGCGCGCCAAAAGCTTCAGTACGATCTTTATTACATTAAGAATCAGTCGCTGGCCCTTGATGCGATAATAATATTTGAGACCGTTAAAACGGTGTTATTCGGAAAAGGGGGACGATGAGGATCTATGTGGTGTATTGGAACAAATTCCCCGACAAACTGGTTAAGGTCAATACTTTTCAGTTTTGCCGCAGCATTGGTTTTGGTAGTCGCGGTTTGTGCCCAGCAGCCATCCGGGCCGCCAGAGACTGAAGAAGCGGCGGCACTGATACCATACTACAATAACTACCTCCGTGAATATCACCTTGGCCCGGAGGATGTTATATCCGTGGAGGTCTTTGGAGAGCCAAACTACTCAAAGACCGGGATCGTCGTGCCGCCCACGGCAAGGATCGCGTACCCCTTGATCCCTGGAGGGATATTTGTAGGAGGAAAAACCACCGAGCAGGTTGCATCAGAGATCAGGAAACACTTGGATGAATATATCATTGATCCACAAGTAACGGTCACGCTGGACAAGGTGGGTTCGGCTCGCTTCGGAGTCCTTGGCAGGGTTGGCACGCCCGGCGTAAAGATGATGAATCGCCGATACAACGTGTACGAAGCGGTGGCAGAAGCCGGCGGTATCGACAAGGAAGGAGACCCGAAAAGGGTATTGCTGCTTAGGATGAACCGAGAAGGCGGTTTCACCCAAACCGTTATCGACTTCAGCAAGCTTACTTCAGGAAAGGCTGAGGTGCCTTATCTTCTTCCAGGTGACCAGATCATCGTGCCGGGGAAGAAGTGGAGCATTTCGAAGGTCCTTGACGCCGTTGGAAAGGCAAGCGCCTTTCGGATCTTATTTGGTTCTCCGCTATAAGCGGGCTTTTGCTGCTGACCTCAGATGTTACTCCGATTGCTGAGAGGGTTCCCGGTGATTCTTCTGATCCTGGTCGGGTCTCTCGCCGCGCAATGGCGAAAAGTTGAGATTGGAAGCCTTTCGTGGCTTCAGGCGATCCACTTCGAAGACGCTCGGAACGGCTGGATTGGGGGTAGCAGCGGAAATCTCTTTCGGACAACTGATGGAGGCACGTCTTGGAAGTCGGTCGAGTTATCCAGCTCTGATCTGATCCGCGATATCGCCTTCACTGATTCGTCACATGGCTGGATCTTGATGGAGCGCGACCGGTTCTCAAGGGCAAGATATGGCAATGCCTCGTTTATCTTAAAGACCGTCGACGGGGGCTCTACATGGAGTCAAGAAGAGTTGCCATTAGGTACTGAACTGCGAACGCGGTTATTTGCCGTAAAGGGTTCGGGGCTTTTTCTCCTCGGAGAAGGAGGCGTGATGTTGGCCCTGCCGGATAATGGTCCCATCGGCCGCGCGAATTTGCCCACGAAGTACCTGGGTCTTGGAGCGGCATTTTTGAACGGAAGGCGCATCATCGTCGCAGGCGGCGGCGGTTCGATATTCGCATCCGATGACCTGGGCCAGACGTGGCGTTCCGTCGTTTCGGGTGGAGGTGAGAAAGACAGGAAATTGAATGCCTTATTTTTCTTCGACGAAAGCTTCGGATGGGCATGCGGGAACGAGGGCGTGATCCTCAAGACAAAAGATGGAGGGCGTTCGTGGCAACAGAAGGAATCAAAGGTTAAAGGCGATCTCTTGGATGTTCGGTTTTTCGATCGTCGGCTTGGCTTTGCGGTCGGCGATTCCGGTGTGATACTCCGATCGGATGACGGCGGTGAGAGTTGGCGGCCGGAAGGCTCACCTTCGAAGCATCGCCTTGAAAGACTGGCAATTGCCGGTGATCGAGTTCTTGCGGTCGGATTTGGTGGGACCTTGCTCGTGCGCGATAGCATACGATGAACTTTCAGTACCCTAGCGCACCATCATTTCGCATGACATACCCTCTACTTGAACTTTCTCTGACAAAATGTGCGGCATAGTCGGAATAGCAGGCGATATCTCGCGTGAAGAATGCTTGATCCATGTCAAGCGGATGACAAGCTCTATCGAGCATCGCGGCCCGGACGATGAAGGCCTTTGGGCCGAAGACGGTTTCGGCTTCGGAATGAGGCGCCTAAGTATCATCGACCTGTCCGGAGGCCGGCAGCCGATCTGGGACAGTGCATCAGGCCGAGGCATCGTTTTCAACGGTGAAGTTTATAACTATAGAGCGCTCCGGTCGGGCTTGGACGGGAACGGAAGTTCCGGCTGGATCACAGAGAGCGACACCGAAGTCGTATTGCGGACCCTCGTCAAGAAAGGCGAGAAAGGAATCCACGATCTTAATGGAATGTTTGCGATCGCAACCTGGGATCCCAGGTCTCGGTCGCTTCTTCTAGCACGAGATCGAATGGGCGTGAAGCCGCTCTATTACTATTGGGATGGCAAGACGTTCATTTTTGCCTCTGAGATCAAGGCCATCCTGGCAACAGGCTTAGTAGAGCGCACGATCGATCGACAGGCGCTTTGGGATTACCTCACATACCGTTACGTGCCTGGCCCGCGGACGATCTGGAACAATATTTCTAAACTGCCTCCGGGGCATCTTCTGCGATTTAATATCGGGCGGGGGCCAGAGATCGAGAGGTATTGGGAATGTGATGTCGTCGAAGAGGCTTTGGATGATAGGCCGCAGAAGGAAATTGATAAAGAATTCGAATCACTGTTCCTGGATGCCGTCGAACTTCGGCTGGTAGCGTCAGACGTACCTGTCGGTCTCTTCTTGAGCGGCGGCCTTGACTCAAGCTCTATTGCCGCAGCTGCAGTTGAGCTGGGACACAAAGAATTTCATACGTTTTCAGTTGGGTTCGAAGAAGGCGGCTATTATTCTGAGTTGGACTATGCCCGTTTGGTTGCCAAACACGTTGGAGCGAAGTATCACGAGGTCGTTCTAGATCAGAAAACCTTTCTCAGCATGCTTCCGGACATGGTCTATGCCACCGATGAGCCGATGGCGGATCTCTCGACTATCTCGGTCCTAGCAGTATCGCGACTTGCACATGAACACGTAAAGGTCGTTTTGTCAGGAGAGGGAAGTGACGAGATCCTTGGCGGCTACGAGTTCGGTGAAGCCGAAAAGCTTTGGGGTCGAGTGCGCCTCTTGCAGCGGCTTCCGCAACTTGCGCTGAGACTCGGTTTGCAGGCCAGCCGTTTCGGGCCAAGTCGATTTCAAAAGGGGGTCGCGCGGGTAGTTACCTTGCCCTTAAGCGACTGGAACAGAACGCAAACTCCGCATATTTCCATCCTTTTCGATCAACCCGAAAAGGAGCGGATGTTTCCTGACCTGAATGCGGAACCAAGTGAGAGGATAATAATTGATCAGTATGCTGCCGCTCGATCGTCCGATCCGCTCCAGCAGGCACTTTCGGTGTACCAAAGGGACTGGTTAGTAGAAGACCTGCTGATGAAGGCAGACAAGGCAACGATGTCAACTTCGCTGGAAGCCCGGACACCATTTTTAGATTATCGGATAGTTGAATGGGCCAACCGTCAGCCGAACCGGGTCAAGGTCAGAAGGCTGGGCATTAATCGCTATGAGACAAAAAGTGTTCTTAGGGATTTCTGCCGTAAGCGGTTGCCAAAGGAAATAATCGACCGACCCAAGCGCGGGTTCCCGGACCCTGCCAACATCTGGCTTAGCAATGGGCTAGAAAGCTGGGCGAAAGATGTTCTTCTTTCCAAGGACAGCTTCTTAACATCAAGTGTCGATCAGAGAGTGATCGAAGAAGAACTCGGATATGCCGCAGCGGGACACAATCTTGCGGCTGAAAAGATCTGGGCATTGATAGTTCTGGAATTTTGGATGAGACGCTGGATGTAGTAGCCCGCTAATTCAGGATCTAACTTCGCCAGAGCAAGCCCTTAGACTTAGTAAGAAGCCTTCTAAGGAGACCGCCTAAATAGTACTCCGCTGCCTCCAGCTCGGTGGCGCGGGCTCCGAATCCCTGCTTGAATTCTGAAAGGCCTGATCGGCGATCTCCGACCCCCCCGATATTAAAAACGTTCTTCTCTTCGGCCTGCAGTCGCCTTGCCGTCTCGAAGAAAAGAAAATGAGAGGCTCCTAGTTCGCGCCCCTGGTCGCTTGACCCAGAACTCTGTGCATATGCCCCGCTTGTGCTTTTTACAACAAATAACGTGCCCATAAGATCAGCATCGCGGAATACTTGGTACAGGGTTCCGGCGCCGAACTCTTGAAACAATTCGATCTCGCGAATACTGATCTCTGAGTCGATGTTGTCACCCTTTTTACGAAGCCTGGACAAGGAGATATTCGCCAGATCGACATGCGCCTCAATTGCCGCAGAGCCCGATGGCTCTTTAAGTTCAAGGCCAGCTTCTCGGGCACGATTGACCATGCGGCGATGACGCCGATTCAGGTTCGCCCAAAGGTCTGGTGTTCGAAGATCAATACTGAACTCTACGCGAGAATGTCGAGTGAGGGCCGCGGGTGAATCGGGAAAATCGGCCGAGACCGATGCAAAGGTGTTTACGTCTAACGATGTGACGGAGAGCCTGCTGCACTCCTTGAACAGGGAACTCCAAAACAATTCCTTGTCTTCAAGCTTTGGAAGCGAAACGATCTCAAGTCTGGTGTTTAGTCGTCCTCGAGAGAGAAACCCGATACATGCGGTGACCGATCGATCATTCTCGTGAATCGTAAACGCAACGGGAACTTGACCGAGGTTCTTGCGAACTTGGCAGTATTCCGAGGTTAGAAAAGGGTTATCTGGATATGATTGGGCGATCTGGTCAACAAACTCTGTGGTCGGATCCAAAACGGCTGAGAATTTTTGTGCCATGACGATCACTCATCCCTTCGGATCTCTTCCTCAAGAACTAGCGAGTCTATCAAGAATTTAGCTGCCCAATTGGGATATTCGTACGGGCAGTATCCACCGGAGACTGGAAATGAGCCCTTGACACCGCCGCGGATCTCGTCCGGGCCATCAACGCTGACCGTACGCCTCACAAATCCGTTGGCTGAATATGCAGCATCTCTGAGTCTGGTATTGCCGGTAAATCGGTACAAGATCAGCCAGCATGCAGCGATCTGAACATTTCCCGTAAGGCAGGTCCAATCGACGACGGATCTCCAATCTCTATTCAATCGTCCGGGAATACTGCCGTCGAAGCGCTGGGTATCCGCCAACGCTAACGCTGTCGTTAAAGCCGCATCAAGGAACTCTTCGTCCTCAGTGAAACGGTAGGCCTCCACTATTCCGCGCAGAACGTAACCCATCGTGTGAGTAAGCGGATTCTCCGGCTGTTCAAGGCAGCATGAGCGGAACCAACCATTTGCGAGTTGCTGACGAAGAGCCCATCGAACATTCGCAGTGGCCGCTTCAGCAAAGCCGGAATTCGGTTCCTGTCTTGCGGCCTCGTACAGACCCCAGGAAACATGAGTTTCATAGGTTTTATCGGTCGGCGTGGTAAACGGCGATCGGTGCCTACGCCAACACCCGTCGCGGTCCTGTGTCTTGACTAGCCAATCGGCTGCCTGCTTCATTGCCCCGCGATAGGCATCTCCAAAAACTCTCGTACCGTCTGCGAGTCCGAGTAGAATTTGGCCGGTGTTGAACGTAACGGGAACCGTCGGTTGGGCGCCTATCACCCCACCTTGAAATCCGCCTTCGTCATACTGTATCGAGACCAGCCAATCAAGCATTCGTCTGGCACGTACAGCAGCATCAGGATCTCCTGTTCGTTCCGAGTGTCTAAGGAGTGTGGGAATAATATAGCCAGTCGTTTCCGGATAGGAAGCATTCCAGCCGGAAAGCAGGCTGTAATCACGAGCCACACCGCCATCCTGCGATCTCGATGCGTCCTGAGCTCGACCGATCCAGCTTACTGCTCCCAAGATGACCCGTTCGTTGCCGGGATCAATATCAGGTAAGCCTAGACGGTCGTTCTCTCGCTCCGTGATCGCAGCCTTTGTTAAAGCCTCGCGACCAAGCGAACTTCTTATCGAACTGATAACGGTACGGAGCATCTGGAATTATGAGATTGAACGATGGTCTGGAGTGGACCGACGAAGTTAGCGTCCTGGAAACCCCTTATTTGCCGGTTCAGTTTAATATTCGCCCATTTGAAAAGTCAAAAACTTGCCAACCTTTAACGCATGAACATTAACCCTAGAAATCGTTCCAAATTACTAACCTCTCGGAGAGCACCCGACCATGGCATCTTCAAACAGAATGATCCCTGCTCCCGATGAACTAATTACACGCTCATAAAACGTGAATTTCCGAAGAAACTGTGCCCTGCCGGCAGTACTCTATCAGCAGTTTCCAAAGATAAATTCGAGCAAATATCCGATGTAAGAGTAAACCCATTATAGTGAGAGAGTTACAGCATATACTTAACGTAGTGCCTGAAGTTCAGTTAACAAGCTATCAAATTTTGAAACAACATTCTCAATTGTGAAGCGAGCGCGTACTCGTGATTCGCCCCACACTGAGAGGTCATTATTCGAGCGCCTAATTTTAAGTTTCTGGATGAATTTTCCAAACGTGTCAGCGATCTCTGATTCACTTGACGGGTCGGCAACCATCCCTCCAAGCTCCAGAATCAAGCTTGCTGCGGTTCCTGTTGGTGTAACACCAACGATCGGACGACCGGCGCCGATATAGTCGATAAGCTTTGAGGGAAGGAATACGCTGAGGTCCGACGGAGCGTCTATTACAAGCAGCCCATCGGCCTCAGACATTAGACGGAGGCTTTCTGAATAATCAACACTTGACCGTGCCGAAACCAGTCCGTTCGGAAGGTCACTTGCCAAGGCGATCGTTTCCTCAGTATTTCCCGGTCCGATTAGTTCAATGGTGACATGTCTCAATCGCTCAGGGTCATTTAGAAGCAACTTGCTTAGGCCGCCGAATAATGCCTTGGGTTTTCGGTGTCCATAAAAATTGCCCAAATATCTAATACAGATGTTTTCGGAGGCACTCGTTTTCGAACGCGGATATCTGGTTTCGTCAAAACATTGGGGCAAGACGCGACATTTTTTATTGACGCTTTCCGGATACTTAAGGCAGAAAAGTTCGACGGTTTCGGTCGAGGTGAACACTAAAAGATCAGCATTCTCAGCGACCTGGCGCTCAAGTTCCAGATTCAGTTCATAGGTCTTACGATCGTAAGGTGTAAAGGGATTGTCAGTCCAAGGATCACTGAAATGCGCAAGCCACGGCACCCCCAGCTCTTTTTTTAAAGTAAGCCCGATCAAGTGGTCTGAAAACGGTTGGGCAAAGCTGACTATCGCGTCTGGCCTGATCGCGTCAGTGCTGATGTGATCGTGAACGGCCCTGATAACGTCGTGTCTCCAAGTGGAATATTTGTCGGGAACAAGGTTTCGCCGGTTCCAATAACTTCGAAGGTACTTGTACGAAAGTTTGTCTTCGAGCCTTTCCAGTCGACTCGTTTGCACAGGGACACGAACGAGTCCGGCCAATCGGTGGGCGGGATCGCTTTCGATAGTCGGGTCTGTTCTGGTATCGGGCTCATCGGCGCAAAAGACAAATGCTTGTCCACCCCAATTCTTCAGCAAACGTGCCACTTGTATCGAGCGCGGATATGCCAAAGGGGGAAAGGCCAGCGAGATCGCGATTATGTTCTTATTCTCAAACCCCATAAGGCTGCGGCCTATGAGAAATGATCCTGGCCTCAAGGTCCTTAAGGATCACCTAAATTACGCAAGAAGCAAGGTAGGGATCTTACAAGCGATCTCTCGAAACTTCACGCATCGGGAACGATGCTAAAATACTACACAGTGATCGGACAATAGTCACCCGAAGCGCGGCATAACCTGGTTTTGCGATCTATTGAGCGACCATAAGGTGAAAGGGCGTCCTATAAAGCGGGATTATTCACCGATTGGGAATATTCGTTGAAAGATGAGGAAAAAGGCCACCAAAGCTTTTGAGACCCTGAGGCCTAGCGGCAAGAAAGGCGATGCCGCAGAAAACCCGTTTGGTCGAAAGGGGTTTGGTAACCAGGAATCGGAGGTAACGGTTGTTACCGACAAGAGTACAGAGTCGGGGCTGGAAGAGAATCACTTTAGATCCTTAGAAGAAGCCATTGCGACCGGTTCGGTCGAAATTCCCCGAGGATCTTTACTTCCGTTAGGCGAGCATCGCGATTCGGAGGATGGAATAAGGGCAGTTCAAAACCCGAAGAATTTGCACGCTGTTACGTTTGCGGGCATTTTCGTTTTCACAGCGATCCTATATTTCAGGCCTTATGAATTAATTCCGGGCCTTTCCGGTTTCACTTCAATGGCACTGGTCGCAGCGGCAGCAACATTGATCGTTTACATCCCGACCCAGATCGGTGCGCTGGGAAATTTAACTAGGACCCCCGTAGAGATCAAGTGTGCTCTTTTTCTTGCCGTGTGGGCATTCGTGACCATACCAATAGCCAAGGACCCATCGCTTGCATGGACAGAGTTCTCGGAAGTATTCATCAAAACCGTCATCATTTTTGTGGTCATGGTAAATACGCTTACTACCCGTACTCGAATAAAGGCATTGATGTGGCTCGGCATCGGGGTCGGACTAATGCTCAGCTACCAGGCAATTGGGCAGTACCAAAAGGGAGAATTCCAAACCGAAGGATACCGGGTCAGCATTGATTTTGGCGGGATGTTTGGCAATCCGAATGATATGTCGATCCACCTCGTGATCTTCATCCCCCTCGCATTCGTTCTTGGACTTGCCGCAAAGAACTGGCTGATGAAGGCATTATATTTTTCGGCCTCTGGCTTGATGGTCGCCGCTGTCGTAGTAACCCAATCCCGCGGCGGATTCCTTGGTATCCTAGCACTAACTGGGGTAATAGCTTGGAAACTTGGCCGCAGCCACAGGTTCAAGACAATGGTCGCGACAGGCGTATTGCTTATCGGTGTATTGGCCTTCGCACCTGGAAACTATGGCATCAGGGTCGCCTCGATATTTATTCCTTCTCTCGACCCTGTTGGTTCGTCTAACCAGCGGATCGAGGCCCTCCAACGCTCGGTGATAGTAACGCTTCGCAACCCTCTTGGTATCGGTATTGGCAATTCTCCGATCGTCGGCGTTCACGAACTAGGAACTCACAACGCATTTACACAAGTCTCATCGGAGCTTGGCTGGATACCCATCATCGTGTACCTGATCCTGCTAGTGTATCCGGTTCGCCGTTTGGATATGATGGAACGTGACCTTTATGGAAAGGGAGAGCATTCATCACTATATTTTCTCTCTATCGGGCTTCAAGCAAGCATCGCCGCATATATGGTTTCGAGTTTTTTCGCATCGGTCGCATATCTATGGTATGTGTACTATCCGATCGCATTTTCGATAGGACTTCGCTTCATTCACGCAAGAAATGAAGCTTCTTTGCAAAGTAGTTCTGCATTAGTTGACGATTCGGCCGAGTCGGGACCGGACGTAAGTTACGCCTAAAATGGATCTGAGCGTAGTAGCGGTGATTCTATTTGCGTTGAGTATGGCGGCGATATGTTACGTCTACGCCGGCTACCCAATCCTCGTATACCTTCTTGCTGCGATACGTCCGAAAGAAACTGTCCGCGCGCCGATAGAACCTGCCGTTACATTGGTAATCACTGCCTTCAATGAAGAAAAAGACATTCGTCGAAAGATCGAGAACACCCTTGCTCTCGATTACCCAGCTGGCAAGCTTGAAGTCATAGTCGCATCAGATTGTTCCAATGACGCAACGGACACAATAGTCGCTGAATTTGCGGAGAAGGGCGTAAGACTGGTCAGGCAGAACTACCGAGGAGGAAAAACAGCAGCTCAGAACCTCGCGGTAGAAAATGCGAATGGCGAAATAGTCCATTTTTCCGATGCGACCTCAATATACGAACCGGACGTGATCCGCAAACTGATAGCAAACTTCGCCGATCCCAGCGTGGGATGCGTTGCGGGAAAACTGATCTATGTTGATCCAAAGAAGACCAGCGTTGGCTCAGGTGCTCGATCTTACTGGAGTTACGAAACGACACTTAAGAGTAGCGAGAGCCTGGCATGTTCGCTTATCGGTGTTTCTGGATGTATCTACTCGGTTCGCAAAAGTAACTATCGGCCGATGTACCCGGAGGCATGTTCTGACTTTCTAATTGCGACCGAGATATACAGGCAAGGTTTAAGGACAGTATACGAGCCGTCTGCAGTGTGCATAGAAGAGACGAATCAGCGGTCCGACAAAGAGATGCGTATGCGGGTACGGGTGATATCACAAACGTTTACCGACCTCTGGCGAAATCTTGATATGCTTAACCCGTTGAAAAGCGGATTTTTCGCCATTCAACTGATTTCTCACAAACTCCTCAGATACAGCGTTCCGATCTTTCTCCTTACTGCACTGGGCTCTTCGGGGTATCTGGCCTTTGGCTCGAAGATATTCCTGGCGATATTCCTCGCGCAGATCGTCTTTTACCTTAGTGCCGCCGCGGGGTGGTTGATTGAGCGGGCCGGCTTTTCAGCCGGGCCCCTTGCGATACCGTTCTATTTCGTTCTTGCCTGTATCGCCTCTGTGGGCGGGTTTGTTCAATTCCTTCGTGGTGAACGATATGCAGCGTGGGAACCCATCAGGGAAACGGGCCAGCGTGCGTGAATAATGGGCGACCCGGTGAAAAAGAAGATCTCGCTAACGAGCCAAAGTGCCTGGATCCTTGCGGCAAAGTTCATTGGTTTCGTGGTCAATACCATGCTTCCACTGCTTGTTGTGAGATACCTCTCGGTCGAGAACGTTGGGGTCTATCGGCAGTCATTCATCGTAGCGTCGGACGCTGTTCTCGTCCTTCCGCTGGGGCTCTCCATGAGTGCTTACTATTTTCTCAATCGAGACCCGGAGAAGCAGCCCGCAGCTGTTCTGAACATTCTCGCGTTCAATTTCTTCATGGGGGCCGGAGCCTTTGGACTTCTCTTTTTCTATCCGCAAGCCCTTGGATTGATCTTCCAAAGCCCTGAGCTTGAGCGTCTGGCGCCAGTGATCGGATTAGCGATCTGGATCTGGCTTTTCGCAGGCTTTCTGGAGACGGCCGCGCTGGCCGTTCAAGAGGCGCGTCTTGCTGCGGGTTTCATAGTTCTTTTCAACGTGCTGAAGGCGTCATTTATGGTCGGAGCCGTGGTCGTTTACGGGACGGTCGATTCGCTGCTGTATGCGGCCATTTTTGTTTTTGCAGCTCAGGCTCTATTGATGCTTTGGTTCCTGCACCGCAGGTTTCCACGGTTCTGGACGGCGATCGATCCTCCATTCTTCAGAAGGCAGCTGGCGTACGCATTGCCGTTCGGATTTTCTGTGCTGCTCTACGTTGGACAGACCGACGTACACAACTATTTCGTCAGCCATAGTTTTTCGGCCGCAGAATTTGCCATCTACTCAGTGGGCTGCTTCCAGCTCCCGTTGATCGCAATGCTTTATGAATCAGTCGGTGCGGTGATGATACCGCGCATGAGCCAGCTGCAGGACGAAAATAGAAACCGGGAAATATTGCTGCTTGCGGTAGCGGCGACTCAAAAGTTGGCCTTTTTTTATTTTCCATTGTTTGCGTTTTTCATGATCGTCGCCGATGAACTGATAACTACCCTGTTTACTAACCAGTATGCTGCGAGCGCGAATATATTCCGTGTAAATCTGTTTACCCTTCCGCTCTACTGTCTAGTTGTGGATCCGATAACACGAGCTTTCATCTATGCAGGACGTTTTCTGCTTAAGGTCAGGATCGTTATATGCGCGGCGTTGTTTACCGTGTTTTGGTTAGGCCTAGGGCACTTTGGCTTGATCGAGATGATCTCCGTGGTCGTGCTCGCTATCTTTTTTGAAAAGCTGATGGCGGTCTGGATATCAGCGAGAATGCTGGATGCACGATTTCGCGATGTGGCGCTGTTGAAAAGTGTTGGCAAGCTCGCGATCTCTGCGGCGTTCGGAGCCGCGGGGCTTTTGGTATTTTATGTGTCATTTGGACCAAAACTTTTGCAGGCGGCGGTTGGGTTTAGTCGGCAGGCTCTTGGATCATTTGATATTTCACGAGGGTACGACCTGATTGGCGGCACGGTATTCCTGGGGATTTGCTTTGCTATTTATATTTCGGTCTATCTTGCTGCTGCTGTCTTAATGGGCGCGATCGATCCGGACGACAAGGAGCGATTTCTCGGCGTTGTTTGGCGAATGCTGGGTTGGAAGAAAGTTGAGGAGAAGGCTGCGTAAGAATTAGATGTGCGGAATTACCGGCTTCATTTCAAACGACATTGAGGTTCCAGTCGAGCTCCGATCGGCATTGCTTCATCGAATGTGCGATTCGATCTATTACCGCGGCCCCGACGAGGAAGGGACGCTGGTGCGGGGCCGTGCTGCGCTCGGGATGCGCCGCCTTTCGATCATTGACATAAAGACCGGCCAGCAGCCTATTTTCAATACGGACGGTAATCTTGCGATCGTTTTTAATGGAGAGATCTATAATTTTCGAGATGTCCGATCGGAACTGGAGGGTCTAGGACATCATTTTCGGACAAACTCAGACACTGAGGTCATAGTTCATGCCTATGAGGAGTTCGGCGAGCAGTGTCTAAGCAAACTGAGAGGAATGTTCGCATTCGCGATATGGGACTTTCGAAACGAGGAACTCTTCCTAGCTCGGGACCGTGTTGGAAAGAAACCATTATTTTATGCAACCGCTGCAAATGGGGATTTTGTCTTCGGTTCTGAGCTGAAGACATTGCTTACGCACGGGGGTATCGAGCGGGCTGTGGACGAGGACGCGCTTGATGCCTACCTCTCATTTGGCTACGTACCGGACGAGTTTTGTATGGTCCGCGGAGTCGAGAAGCTCCTGCCCGGTCATTTCCTTAAGCTGAAAGACGGCCGGGTGACTACCGAGGAGTATTGGGATCTTGACCTTCGTCCGAGCGAATTTGTCAGGTCCGACTATGAATGGGCCGATCTATTGATCAGCGAGCTACGCGAAGCGGTCAAAATAAGATTGGTCTCTGAGGTGCCGCTTGGTGCATTTCTTTCCGGTGGCATCGATTCCTCAGCGATCATCGGGCTGATGTCAGAGTTTTCGGACAAGCCGGTAAAGACGTTCTCGATCGGTTTCCGCGAGGACAGTTACGACGAGTTGAAGTACGCTCGGATCGCCGCTGATCACTTTGGCACAGAGCATCATGAATTCATTGTAACGCCTGATCTTTACGATATTTTGGAAGATATCGTCTGGCATTTTGACGAGCCGTTCGCGGACCAGTCTTCCTTGCCGACCTTCATGCTTTCCAGATTGGCGAGAGAGCACGTCACTGTCGTTCTTTCAGGAGACGGCGGTGATGAACTGTTCGCGGGTTATGAGCGTTATTCGGTCGATTCGAGACGCAGCGGCTTCAGCCGAATCCCGGGTATTATCCGCAGGGGTTTGCTGCGCCGACTTGGGTTGGCTCTTCCACATTCTGCCCCTGGGAAGAACTTTCTCTACAACGTTTCTCTCGATCCGATCAGCCGGTATATCGACAGTATTTCGGCATTCAATGGACCTAGAAAAGTAAAGCTGTACACCTCCGCCTTTTTCTCCGCGCTTAACGGCTCGGCATCGAGGGGAGAAGCAGTTTTTGAGGAACTAGCGGGTCGGCCAGAGGCGAGTTACGGCCTGTCGCGATTGCTTTACCTGGATTCAAAAACGTATTTGCCGGGCGATATACTCACTAAAGTAGATCGGATGACGATGGCAAATTCGATAGAGGCAAGGGTTCCATTCCTGGATCAAAATCTGATCGAGTTGGTCGCGCGGATGCCGGCCGGCATGAAGCTTCGAAACGGCGTGTCAAAATACATCCTGAAAAAGGCTCTCGGAGGGATTGTTCCAGATTCGATACTCTACCGGGCAAAGCAGGGATTTGGGGTCCCGATCAGCAAGTGGATAAACGACCAGCTTCGCGATCGCATTATCGGTGACCTTTCGGCACGGCGAACGATCGAACGAGGGTATTTCAAGCAAGACTACATCGAAACGCTCTTGAAGGAGCATGAAAAGGGCAGACGCAACCATTCCGACCCTCTATGGCTGCTTTGGATGCTTGAACTATGGATGCGAAGGTACATAGACGGTCGGATCTAAAAATGCATCAGCTATCCCGATGTGTTTTCGGGAGATACTCGATAATTCGAGAGCCTGGCAATCGATGATCTCAGTACTTCGAAAATTGAGGGGGAGGAGCGCCGCCGAGATTGTCGATCGCGGACGCCGAAAGGCTATCGAGGCCATCGAACGGGTCGGTTTGTCGTCTTCGCTCCGTCCTCCATCCGACGAAGCATTCCTCACACATTTCAGGCAAAGCGGCCTAGTCGATCCCGATGACCTCGCGAGATATTTTCGCGAGCGTCCCAATCACGATTTTTTCGTTTCCTTTGAGGAAAAAGATAGAACGATCGCGGTTTTCAAAAGTCACTTTTCTTTGGAAGCCGATCGCGTGATAGATCGGGCTGACCGAGTTTGCCGGGGGGCATTCGACCTGCTAGGTCTAAGTGATCTGAATTTTGGTGCGACAGTCCCTGATTGGCATTTTGAGCCGTTAATGGATGTTCGCTCACCATTAGAGCACCGCTCAAGATTTGCCGAGACAGATGCCTCACGGTCCGGCGACAAGAAGATCGTTTGGGAATTGAATAGACACCAATATTTCCTGGATCTTGGACGCGCCTATTGGCTGACCGGCGATGAGAAATACGCGAAGACTATAGTCGCCCACATAGATGACTGGATTGAGAGAAATCCTCCTCAGTTTGGGATAAATTGGGTCTCAACCCTCGAGGTCGCTTATAGATCAATTTCATGGATCTGGGCATTTCATTTTATTCGAAGGTCTCCTGAATTATCTGACAATTTATTGCTTCGGTTTCTGAAAGTTCTCTTTCTCAAGGCCGGGTTCATCGAGAGAAATCTTTCAACATATTCCAGCCCAAATACTCACCTAACGGGTGAGGCACTGGGACTATTCATTCTCGGGAGCTTTTTTGCGGTTCACGACAAAGGCGCTGCCTGGAAGGCACGGGGCCATCAGATAATGGCTGATGCACTTGCTTTTCAGGTTAGGGAAGACGGTGGGTATGTCGAGCAATCGACTCAATATCAGCGATACACGATCGATCTTTACTTGTCTCTCCTTTTGCTTCTTCAGGAGCAAGGGACGGCTCCAGACCCGATGCTGGAGACGGCGGTCCGCCAAATGCTCGGGTTTCTGATGTACGCGACCCAGCCGAACGGCCAGACCCCTTTGATAGGGGACGACGACGGAGGCCGTCTGCACTTTCCAAATGATGGAGAGTTCACTGACTTTCGTTCGACTTTGGCTGTTGGAGCCGTGGTCTTTCGAGATCCCGAACTGAAATTTGTTGCGGGTGCACCTAATTCCGAGCTGGTCTGGCTCTGCGGCCCTGATTCAATATCAGAGTACGAAGCGATACAAGAAAAGCCGCCGGAAGTATTGTCAAAGGCATTCACGGCATCCGGTATTTTCAGCGTTCGTTCCGGTTGGAAGCAGGATGCTCATTATGTCCTTATTGATTGCGGCGAGCACGGTTTCTTGAACTGCGGACACGCCCATGCCGACGCCCTGGGATTCGTGATGTCAGCTGGTGGAGTGCCTGTTTTTGTCGATCCCGGGACATATACTTACACCGCCGATAAGAAGGCTCGGGACCTATACCGGTCGACTGGTTCTCATAACTGCCTTACGGTCAACGGCCGCTCATCCTCTCAAACAGGCGGCCCATTTTCATGGGCCCGTATCTCCAATGCCCGCGTGGATCACTTTGACGAAGGGCCTGGCGGCTTGTCGCTGGTGGGATCGCACGACGGCTTCGAGGATATGGGTGTCAGATATGCTCGCGAATTCAGGGTCTCGCCCGCGTTCGAGGTGGAGATAACCGACCGGCTTTCGGCCGATTCATCAAATCTTTTTTGTCTGAATCTGACCCTTCACCCCTCTGTTTACGCTGAGATCGAAGCACCTGATCGGTTCACGTGCCACGCAAAAGAGGGAAATGTGAAGTTATTGACAGTTGTTACAAAATGGTCGGATACAGCGGTGAATGATATCTCGGGGTGGACAGTTGAACCGTTCAGTGTCTCTCCTCGTTATGGTGCCCTAATGGAGTCGACAAAACTTACGTTTCGGATCCGAGCCGATCAGGATTTTTGGGTGAGCTGCATGTTCACCACAGTAAAATAGGCCGTATATGTGTGGAATAGCAGGAATTGCCTGGTCAGAGAAGAGTGGCAGGTCAGCGGACCGAAGCGTACTGGTTCGCATGACGGACCGGATCGCTCACCGCGGGCCTGATGACGCCGGCGTTTTTGTTGACGGCAACGTTGGGCTTGGCCATCGGCGGTTGACGATTGTCGATCTCAAGACCGGGGGACAGCCGATGTCAAATTCTGATGGTTCACACGTCATCGTGTATAACGGCGAAGTTTACAACCACGGTGACTATCGCGAGGATCTTGTAGAAAGAGGATACAGATATGCCTCGACCTCTGACACGGAGACGATCCTTCACTTATACGAAGAATTTGGCAGCGATTGTGTACACAAACTGAGGGGGATGTTCGCATTCGCAATTTGGGACAGGAACAAACGGGAGTTGTTCCTGGCACGCGATCGATTTGGGGTAAAGCCGCTTTATTATGTTCTTGCCCAAGACGGTAGCTTCCTCTTTGCGTCTGAGATCAAATCCCTGTTTGAGACAGGCGTTGTAAAGCCGGAGTTGAACTACTCGGCACTACCTGACCAGCTTGCGAATCGCGGTACCAGCGGCGACGAGACCCTGTTCAAGGGTGTTATGCGGTTGCTCCCCGGCCATTTCCTGAAGTGGGAGGACGGAAAGGTAAAGATCACTCGATTTTGGGACCTGCAATTTGAGCCTAAAGAAGAGAGCCTTACAGAAAGCGAAGCCGTCGAAGAATGGCTGGCTCTGTTCCGCCATTCGGTCCGACTGCGGCTAATGTCGGATGTTCCGCTTGGAATGTTCTTGTCTGGGGGCATCGATTCCTCTGCTATAGCGGCCGTGATGTCCGAGATGGTGGCCGAGCCCATCAAGACCTTTTCTGTCGGATTCAAAGAGCGTGAGGCGAATGAGTTTCAATACGCACGAATGGTTGCGGAGCGTTTCGGCACCGACCACCACGAGATCACGATCACGCCGGACGAGTTTTTTGCCGAGCTTCCCAAGCTTGTGTGGCATGAGGACGAGCCGCTCGGGTTTGAGGCGTCTATCCCGCTTTATTTTGTTTCAAAACTTGCATCGAGGCATGTCAAGGTTGTTTTGACGGGAGAGGGAAGCGACGAGACGCTCGCTGGTTATGGCCGCTATCGAAAAGCTGCCCTTCTGCTTGGCTTCGGCGAGCGGTACGAATCGATCGTGCCGTCTTTCGTAAGGGATGCCGTTCGTTCCGGCGTAAATTCGCTCCCGACTTCGATCAGTCGAAAGCTAAGCCGAACCTTTCTGACACGCAATGCCGATCTGGACGAGATCTTTTTTGACAACTTTGCCGTATTCGGCAGATCGATGCAGGAGGATTTGCTCACCGCAGAAGCGAAAAGCCGTATCCCGAACATTGATCCCTTCGCGGGCACACACGCATGGCTGTACGACAAGTCTTTTGCATCAGTTCTGGACAAGATGCTTTATGTAGATACCAAAACTTATCTGCACGAACTCTTAATGAAACAGGATCAAATGTCGATGGCCGCGTCCATAGAAAGCCGGGTACCATTTCTCGATCATCAGCTAGTCGAGTTCACGGCCCGACTGCCGAATGTATTCAAGCTTAGGGGAAAGACAACAAAGTGGATATTGCGAAAAGCTATGAAAGGTGTACTTCCGGGAGAGATATTGACTCGTTCGAAAATGGGCTTTCCGGTGCCGCTTGGCCAATGGTTCCGTGGAGAGTTCAAGCATATCGTGGATGATCTGGTACTAGGCGAAAGGGCGATGGCTCGCGGCATCTTTGACGCTGATCTCGTTACGAAAATGGTCGGACGACACGAAGCAGGCGAGGATCATGCGTCTCGAATTTGGGCGCTCTTGAATCTTGAGGTCTGGCATAGACGCTTCATCGATGGTGAGGACGAATAGAACCGAACTCCAATATATTGTTCTCAAGCGACCGCCTGATGAAAAACTGCTTGCGGCGTGGAACGACTTTCTCCTTAATTGTGACCTAGCGAGCCACTTTGCGACGCCCGATTTTTTTAACGATCCATTTGTCGGCCTGGGAGAGAGGCTTGCAGTTCTTGTTTTCAATGGTGATCGTATTGATGGCGTAGTTACAGGGCTTAGGAACGGACGACAGATCCGGTGCGGCCTTCCGGTCCGGCCCCAAACCGCAATTCGTGATGGGGCGAACATTGCTGCGGTTTTCGAGCAGTTTGCCCTAGGGTTGGAAGAAATTGGTGGGGCAGAAGCCGAATTGATCGAGGTCTATTCGTGGGCGTCTATAGGAGAAAAGCTCTCTTTCGGTTTTGTCGAAAGCCAATGTCGGGGTGGCGATCAGGTGATAATGCTGGACCTGACCCGCGGGCCCGATGCTCTCTTCCGCGATTTTTCTGAGCGACGCCGGACACAGTTGCGAAAGGCAGAAAGATCGGGAAAGGTAACAGTAAAACAGCTTGAGACGATAGAAGAACTCGACGAACTTTACGAGATACACAAGATATGGGTGGGGAGTAAAGGTTTACCGGCCGACGACAAGGCGAACTTTCAAAAGATACTAGGCTCAAATTATCGAACCACCCTGATAGCCCTCAACGAAGGAAAGATCATAGCAGGAACATTCCTTCGTTATTGTGAGAATGGTCTCGTAGAATATGCTGCGAATAATTCACTATCTGAGTTTCGTAATTTGAATGCGAATGAGATGTTGGGCTGGCGGGCGATCCAGTGGGCATGCGAGAGAGGTTTTAAGAGATTCAGCCTCGGTGCTTCACATCCATTTCTAAGCCGCTTTGGCGGTAAATTGATGTCGGCCTTCAGATATCGGTCTGATCGGACATTCTTTCGCATACATGCGAATCGAGAGAGGCTTGAAACACTGGCCCGAGACGTGTATGCATCATTGCCTGACCCAGTCAGGTCAAAACTTGCGTCGGCCCGCCGGAAGGCTATTTGAATTTGCGGTAGATAAATTCTGTGAATGCAAAGGTTAAAAGAGGTTCGGCTGCGTCCCGGCTTTCAGGCCGGGACATATTGTGTTTCAGCCACGACTGGACGGGCGATCCGCTTTCAAAAACTCATCTGATGCGGATACTGGCCCGGGAAAATCGCATACTCTGGATAAATGCGATCGCTAACCGGATGCCCACCTCATCGAAGAAGGATCTATCGAGGATCTATCGCAAGCTTCGAGCATTTGCAGAACCGATGCGCGAGGTCGAACCAAATATCTTTGTCCTGAACCCGCTGGCCGTCCCGGCTTACGGCAATGCGGCCATCCGTTCTTTTAATCAATCATTTCTTGAAAGACAGGTGAGGAAGGCGATGAAAGGCCTCGGTTTCCAGAGGCCGGTGAACATGGTTTTCAACCCGGCGGCAGGGCTTCTGGCCGGTCGCCTAGGCGAGGATCGTACTGTCTATTACTGCGTGGACGAGTACACCGCATTTACCGGTGCATCAAAAGGCTTGAAGGAGATCGAGGAAGATCTTTTCCGGCGAGCAGACCTCGTGATAGTTTCTGCAGAGAGGCTTCTCGAAGCAAAGAAACATTTTAATGCCAACACATTTCTGATCCGACACGGTACGGATTGGCATCATTTCAGGAATGCCCTTTCTCCGCAAACGATAGTACCGTATGAGATTGCGAGCCTTCCCCGACCGATCATCGGTTTTCATGGGCTGCTGGCGGACTGGGTGGATTATGAGCTTATCAAGCAGGTCGCACGACATTTTGCGAATGGTTCCGTCGTGTTGGTTGGAAAGATCGCCGTTGATGCTGAGGATAAAGTGAAGGTGTTAGACGGTTTGCGCAATGTCCATTTTCTAGGGCGGCGGCCATACGCAGAGCTGCCAGCGCTGTGCAAGGGATTCGACCTCGCGTTAAACCCATTTGTAATAAATGAACTCACGCTCGCGGCCAATCCTTTAAAGGTCAGAGAGTATCTTGCAGCCGGGCTTCAAACGGTTTCGACCGATATTCCAGAGGTGCGTGTTCTAAGACATTGTCTTATCGGGAGAAGTACTGACGAGTTCATCGATCAAATAGAGCGGGCACTGAAATCCGGCCAAAATAGAGAGGATGTTTCCGATTCGATCAGGCATGAAAGCTGGGAGGCTCGGGTCGAGGAGCTTAAGCGAATCTACGAAGAAGTAAATGACAAAACGGATTAAGGCTATTATTGGAATAGTATTATTTGCAGTAGCCATTGCAGTCTGGATAGCCGCCGCACCGCTCCTAGCCGATCACCTCATAGTTTCAAAGCAGCTTGAAAAGGCTGACGTTATCCTCATACTGAGCGGCGGGGCCAATTACGCGGAAAGGGCCGAAGGGGGCAGCAACGCTTTTCATTCAGGAAAAGCTCCGCTTATTTGGATAACCGACGATGGCCAACGAGGCGGATGGGACGACGAGGAGAAAAGAAACCCGTTTTTTGTTGAAAGAATGAATACCGCTCTTCTAAATTCGGGCGTGCCGGCTTCGGTCATCGAGCGTCTTCCGGGCAGTATTTCCGGAACCGGCGGCGAGGCAGAACTTGCTATTAGGACCGCGAAAGAGCGGGGTTACAGAAGAATACTTATCGTAACATCAGATTTTCATTCGAGGCGTGCCTTGTGGGTCTTCGAGAAGGCGGCGGATGTAAATAGTGGGGAACTTACGATCGGTGTGGTACGAGCGCCCCGGTCTTCCACATATCCCAGCCGATCCTCATGGTGGCTCAGCCTCGAAGGGTGGCAGACGGTCGCGGCGGAATACGTGAAGTTTGGCTATTATTGGTTGTATTACAAGTTTTAAGGCAGCATCAGATAATGGCTAGCGTCCAGACATCATCAGTTTTTGCGGAAGACACCGCTGTTCAACACGCAGAAGAAGTAGCCCGCGGGGTCCGCTTTGGTTTTGGGAAGAACTGGGCGGCGTTTCTGAGTGTTCTCGATGATGATCGGATACAAAGGGCTGAGAGATCGCTGCGTGAAATGTTGGAAAAGGACGACCTCTCAGATCTTACATTTCTTGATATAGGCTCGGGCAGCGGCCTCTTCTCGTTGGCGGCGAGGCGACTAGGTGCGAAGGTCCTTTCTTTTGATTACGATACGGATTCGGTTGCGTGTACCAAGGAGCTCCGCCGGAGATATTTTCCGGACGATGATTCGTGGCAGATCGAACAAGGGTCTGTTCTTGACGATGCTTATATGGCTTCGGTCGGGCAGTTTGACGTCGTATATTCCTGGGGCGTCCTTCATCATACCGGCCAAATGTGGAAGGCGCTCGAGAATGCGGGCGGTAAAGTTAAGCCCGGGGGCAAGCTTTTTATCGCTATTTACAACGATACCGGTTCGCAGGCATCTCGATGGCGTGCTATCAAGGCAACCTATTGCCGTCTGCCGGGGCTGCTGAAAAAGCCATTCGCCGCAGCGGTCTCAATTCCGGAAGAAGGAAAGCGTTTTCTAACTTTTCTGCTAAAGGGGAAGCCGCTCGGATATTTTGAGCATTGGAAGAATTATCGGAATGCTCGCGGTATGAATCGCTGGCACGACATCATAGATTGGGTCGGCGGTTATCCGTACGAAGTGGCTGGGCCGTCCGCATTATTCGATTTTTTCAAGGCTCGCGGCTTTGAGCTCTCGGCAATGAAATGCGACAACGTGGGCCTGGGCTGCAACGAGATGGTATTTTTGCGAAAGAGTTGATGCAGGCGTTTTTCTTGTTTCCTGGGCAATGAGCAGACCATGCAAGTGACGATCGTCGCGGGAGCGCGGCCAAATTTTATGAAGATATCGCCGCTAATTTCGGCGATCAATTCAGCAGCCGCGAGCGGCCGCAGCATCAGCTATCGTTTGGTACACACTGGCCAGCACTTCGATAAGAAGATGAGCGGTGATTTTTTTACCGAACTAGGGATTCCCGAACCGGACGTGAATCTAGGCTGCGGCGGGGGTTCGCAGGCGGAGCAGACCGCTGCGGTAATGATCGCGTTCGAAAAAGAACTTGAAGCCAATCGCCCTGATGTAGTGGTGGTCGTAGGTGACGTCAACTCGACGATGGCCTGCACTATCGCAGCGAAGAAACTTTGTGTGCCAGTCGCGCACGTGGAAGCCGGAATCCGCTCAGGGGATATGACGATGCCTGAAGAGATCAACCGTATCGTCACCGATTCGATCTGCGACCATTTCTTTACTACTACAAAGAATGCTGGTGAATTACTCCGCCGGGCGGGAGCCGATCCGTCGAGCATTTATTTCGTCGGCAACACGATGATCGATAGCCTTTACAGGAATCTGGATCGCCTGAGAAAGCCGCCGCTGTGGGATAACGAGAAACTGGAAGGGGGCGGCTATTACTTGCTGACGCTTCACCGGCCTGCAAATGTAGACGACTCTGGCCGTTTATCAGATTTTCTCAACGCTATCCTTTCAAATACCGGCGACCGGAAGGTGGTTTTTCCGGTTCATCCCCGTACCCGAAAGACGCTGGCGGCCATCGGTATTAGCGACAGGAGACTTGTCGACATTGATCCGCTTGGCTATCTCGAGTTCATTTATCTGCTCCGTTCCGCAAAGGCTGTTATCACCGATTCGGGCGGCATCACCGAGGAAGCGACCGTATTGAATGTTCCTTGCCTTACCCTGCGCGATTCGACAGAACGCCCTGAGACCATTGAGATCGGAACAAATGAGCTTGTGGGAACGAACCCTCAGGACATCGCACCCTACCTAGTAAAGGCGGAACGGGGTGGCTGGAAGCAGGGCCAGATCCCGGAACTGTGGGATGGCAGGACTTCAGAACGAATTGTTCAAGTACTTCTTGAGCTATACGGAAAAGAGGCTGGTGCTTTTCGTTCGCTTGCCATGTCCGCCGACCGCTCAGATCCGGAAGAGGCCGTTGCAGGGCCGTAAGCTTGCCTGCCGTGCTTTAATTATTTTATGAGAGATAGCGTCCTCCGTGCAGGCATTTGCCGATTTCTGGCATTGATGGCGTCGCTTACCGCGTCTATTGTACCGGCTGCGTGTTCGGGGTACGCTTCTGAGATCGGTCTCGAATATGGGGACAAATCGATCACCGTTCGAAAGGGCGGCAACCTGCAGGTGGCGATCGACAAGGCCGAGCCGGGCGACACTATCTATCTCGAAGCCGGTGCCACGTTCAAAGGAGCTTACAGGCTGCCGAACAAGTCGGGTGCCGAATTCATCACGATCCGTTCATCGGCAGCCGATGAAGAGCTTCCTCCGGCGGGCACGCGGCTCGATCCTGCAAAGTACCAAGACAAGCTTGCGACAATTATCTCGGATGTGCTCGGCGAGCCGGCGATACTAGGTGTAAACGGCGCACATCATTTTCGATTCATCGCTATCGAATTCGGCCCGACGATCGGAGGTATGTATGACATCATCCGGCTTGGAACGGGAAGCGAGAAGAGCGTTGACGAACTCCCGCACCACATCGAGTTCGATCGTGTTTGGATCCGCGGCAGCCAGACTGAGGGCCAGAGACGCGGCATTGCGGCGAACGGTAGACACATCCGTGTCGAGAACAGCCATATCTCCGATATCAAGCGAAAGGGTGATGAGAGTCAGGGAATAGCTGTTTGGGCAAGTGATGGCCCGGTCACGATCGTTAACAATTTCATCGAGGCTGCGGCCGAGAATATCCTATTCGGCGGGGCAGGCTCGCACCTGAAATTGGTTCCGACCGATTGCGTTGTCGATTCAAACCACCTGAGCAAACCGCTGGAATGGCTAGGAACTGATTGGGTCGTAAAGAATCTTTTCGAGATAAAGAATGGCCGCCGAATATCCGTCACCAATAACTTAATGACGCACAATTGGGCGATGGGGCAGGACGGCAACGCCCTGCTGTTTACAACGAGAGCCGATAACGGCAATGCGACCATAATCGAAGACATAGAATTTTCAGGCAATATTGTCCGCGGTTCGGGCGGCGGGCTGAACATACTCGGCGGCGAAGGCGCAGGTGGGCATAGGCTGACGATCCGAAACAACGTTTTTGAGGATATAGGTGCGAAACGATGGGGCGGCGGCGGTAATTTGATGAAGGTGACGGATTGGAACGGGCTGGTCATTGAGAACAACACCATTCTGAATTCCGGCAGCATAGCGATAGCATACGGCCGCCCAGTCCGCGGATTCGTTTTTCGATCAAACATCATTTTCGAAGGCGAATATGGATTTTTCGGTGATGACCTCGGGCCGGGCCAAAAGGCCATCGACCGATATTTCCCCAGCGGAACCATGACCGGAAATATCATCATCGGGGGTAAACGCGAGACTTATCGAGAGCCAAACATTTACCTTGATTCCATCGACCAGGTCGGATTTGAGGCTCCTGTCAAAGGAGATTACCGCCTCCGGCCGACAAGCCCGTATTTTAGGGCCGGTCCCGGTGGCAAGCCGATCGGCGCCTTTCTAGATCCCACTCATGTGGGCACAAGATCGCGTTGATCTTATCGTCGTCTTGCCGTTGGCATCAGCATGCTTGGACGCTGGGCGGACAAACCAAGAGATTCATTCAAAGTACGATATTTTTTGAGAAAGGAGGAAAGAGGATGGTACACCCGGGATGATTCGAACATCCGACCCCTTGATTCGTAGT